>JAEEGG010011880.1_pt1 | contig 18891 bp, 10 predicted proteins | sample 9134161 | NCBI WGS metagenome assembly JAEEGG01 (sample SAMN16246543, study PRJNA631951) | gut metagenome | biome: gut microbiome; feature: rumen; material: CR-attached | host: Bos | place: Iran: Karaj | collected 2018-10 | reverse complement strand
GTCCTCTTTGCAGAATAGAGAAAAGGAGATACTAGAAGCGATAGCGGAAAAGCGAATACAGATTACCAATCAGATACTTATCAACGAATTAAAGAAATAACATATATGGAAATTAAGAAGTTTGCCCAAGAAGACATTAACAGAACCGTATGGAAGGCATGCGACACTTTCAGAGGTGTGATTGATCCGAGTCAGTACAAAGATTACATCCTTACCATGCTTTTCCTGAAGTATGTGAGCGACGTGTACAAATCCAAGTTAAACGAATACCTTATTAAATATAATAATGATAAGGAACGGGCAGAGCGAGCCATGCGCCACGAACGTTTTGTCGTGCCAGAACGAAGTGCTTTTGACTTCCTCTATGACAACAGGAATGCCACGAACATTGGTGAACTGATAGACGAGGCTCTGGCAGACCTTGAAGATGCCAACCGTGAGAAAATGAGTAGCGAGGACGGAAGCAGCATCTTCCGCAACATCAGTTTTAATAGTGCCAACTTGGGGGAACCAAAAGAAAAGAATGCCCGTCTGAAGAACTTGCTGCAAGATTTCTATGGATTGGATTTGGACGAGTCACACCTTGAGAACAACGATATTATTGGCGATGCCTATATGTTCCTTGTCTCAACCTTTGCCGGTGAGGCTGGAAAGAAGGCTGGCGATTTCTTCACCCCTGCAGAAGTTTCCACTTTGCTTGCCAAACTGACCAAGAGTAAGCCTGGTGCACGCATCTGTGACATCACCTGCGGTTCGGGCTCTTTGCTAATCAAGGCTGGTAAGGAAGTGGGCAACAACAACTTCTCGCTCTATGGTCAGGAAGTCAACGGTAGTACATGGGCATTGGCTATGATGAATATGTTCCTGCATGGTTTCGACAATGCTGTTATCCGTTGGGGCGACACGCTGCGTAACCCCAAACTGAAGGTGAATGACAAACTGATGAAGTTTGATACCGTGGTGGCCAATCCACCCTTCTCTCTCGACAAATGGGGAGCAGAGGAAGCTGCAAGCGACCCTTATAACCGTTTCTGGCGAGGCATTCCACCAAAGAGCAAAGGCGATTGGGCTTTTATCAGTCACATGCTGGAGGTGGCCGATGACAACGATGGAAAGGTTGGCGTTATCATCCCTCATGGCGTTCTCTTCCGTGGTGGCAGCGAAGGCAAGATTCGCCAGTATATCTTGGAGAATGAGCACACGCTGGAAGCAGTCATCGGCCTACCTGCCAACTTGTTCTATGGCACAGGCATCCCTGCTGCCATAGCAATTTTCCGCAAGGGCCGTAACTCCGAAAATGTATTATTCATTGATGCCAGTCGCGAGTTCGAGAATGGAAAGAACCAAAACAAACTCCGCGAGAAGGACATTGAGCACATCGTCACGACTTACCAGAAGTTTGTTGCTGGCGAATTTGCTCCAGGTGTGGCAGAAGACAAATACGCCTTTGTCGCAACTCCTGATGACATCCGTGAAAATGACTACAACCTCAACATTCCCCGATACGTTGACACCTACGAAGAAGAAGCCGAAATCGACATTCCTGCAGTGCAGAAGGAAATCGAGCAGTTAGAGGGGGAATTGATCGAGGTACAAGCCAAGATGAAAGAGTATTTGAAACAGTTAGGATATTAAGCGAACCATTTCGAGAATGTCCTCGAAATGGTATATACACGTAAACAGTTAAAAGATAAGAATATATGAAAAAGATTGATGAGCTATTTAAGGAGTGGCAGTCTCTTCAGCCACTGAAAGAAAGTGATCAAAGAAGACTTGATCAAAAGTTTATGTTGGAGTTTAACTATAACTCCAACCATATAGAGGGAAATACTCTCACTTATGGCCAGACAGAATTTCTTCTGATGTTTGGCCAAGTTGTGGATAATGCCAACATGAAGGACTTGGAAGAAATGAAAGCTTCCAACGTAGGATTGAAGATGGTCAAAGATGCTGCCCTAGACAAAGAGCAGCCTCTTACCGAATATTTTATCCGCACACTCCACCAGACTTTGCTTCGTGAAGACTATACGGTATATCGCCAACTACCTGATGGCACTACTACTTCATACATTGTTCATGCAGGCCAATATAAGACTCGCCCGAACTCTGTCATAACAGCTACTGGTGAACGCTTCGAATATGCATCACCAGAAGAAACCCCAGCACTCATGAAAGATTTACTTCAATGGTATAACCAAGCAGAATCTGAGAAAATAATGTCCCCTATCGAATTAGCTACGTTATTTCATTATCGATATATTCGCATACATCCATTTGAGGATGGGAATGGCAGGGTTTCCAGATTAATTGTCAACTATATACTATATCGTCACGGATACCCAATGATTGTAGTAAAAAGTGCAGATAAAACGAATTATCTTATTGCACTTAATCGTTGTGATATGGTTGTTGGAAGAATACCTGCAGATGGAGCACATGCTTCGTTAGAGCAGATTGCACCTTTTGTTGAATATATGTCAAGTTGCCTGGAAAGAGCTTTAATTATTTCTATCAAGGCTGCAAAAGGCGAAAGCATTGAAGAAGATGATGATTTTGAGAAACAATTGAAGATTATCGAAAGAAATGCAAAAAAAAATATTCCACAAGATGACCATGTTGCAACTCCACAAGACAAAATGGACGTTTTTAATAAATTTCATAGACAGTTAACGGATAGGTTAATTAGTGCTCTGAATCCTGCAATTGCATTCTACAATACATTAACAATCCATTATTTTATGACAAAGGACAAGGATCAGATTAATGGAACAGGATTCTTCAAACTTAATAGCAAAGAAGAATTAAATTCTGAAATGCCAGAAAAAAATATGGAAATATTAAAAGATGCTCAATCAATCATGTTGCATATAAATTTACAGGGTGTTAAATCCATATATAAAATGAGAGATACCCCCATTTATCTGAAAGCGAGCGTGTTCTTTGAACCAACTTTTTATATTTTTAATGATACGACATACAAATATGGAACTTATCCAACAGCAAATCAAATTGATAACTTTATAAAAGGTATTAAAGATTTGGTCTTGTCAATAATCCAAAGAGCAATAGAGGATGTATAATTATGATTACTACGCAAGACTTATTTAATATAGTTGGCAATAAGATTTCCAATGAGATGGGAAAAACAATCATAAGGAACAACTTCCCACCTCAGATTGCTGATCAAATGTGCAATGCAATAGATGCACACGAGTCAGCAGACCATTTTCAGCGATTAATGCAAGAATGGATAGAACTTCAACAGAGGCAGCAACAAATAGTCCAAGCTTTTTTTCTCAATACAATAATAAATGACAGAGAAAACAAACATACCACAAGGATATAAAGACTCTCCACTTGGTATCATTCCAAAGGAATGGGAAGTGAAGAGACTGGGAGATATTGCAGAAATATCTTCCGGTACTACTCCTTTACGTGCAAAATTAATTTTTTATAAGAACGGCATTATTCATTGGGTAAAAACAACAGACTTAAATAATGGACTTCTTACAAATACTGAAGAGTTAATATCCAAAGAAGCTTTAGAACAGACCTCGCTTAAACTTCTTCAAAAAGGCACTGTCCTTGTAGCAATGTATGGTGGATTTAACCAAATCGGTAGAACAGCAATACTTGGCATTCCTGCAACGATAAACCAAGCACTATCTGCATTGGTCTGTAAAGAACACACCAAAGCAAAATATGTTTTAGAATGGCTTAATTTTCGAGTCAATGATTGGAAAAAACTGGCTGCGAGTAGCCGAAAAGATCCAAATATAACAAGAAATGATGTAGCAAAATTCCCAATCATAATTCCTCCTATTTGTGAGCAGAGGGCAATTATTGCTGTCTTACAACTCTGGGACACAGCCATAGAGAAGCAATCGGAATTGATTGCAAAACTCAAATTGCGCAAACGCGCATTGATGCAGCAACTCCTTACAGGCAAGAAACGCCTGCCTGGATTTAGTGAGGAATGGAAAGAGGTTAAATTAGGAGATATCTTTGATGAACGTAATGAAATAAACCGCGATGATTTACCCCTGCTGTCAATAACAGGTGACAAAGGAGTTATATATCAATCTGAATCTGATAAAAGAGACATCTCAAACGATGACAAATCAAAGTATAAGCGAATTTGTCCCAATGATATCGGTTACAATACCATGAGAATGTGGCAAGGCAGAAGTGCATTATCAAATATAGAAGGTATTGTAAGCCCTGCTTATACTATTGTCACTCCACACCAGAATGTTGACGTTAGATTCATGGCAATGCTCATTCAGCAACCACGTATAGTATATGATTTCTGGACACACTCACAAGGTCTAGTTAGTGATACACTTAACTGCAAATATCCAGACTTCTGCCAAGTGAAAGTCCGAATACCTTCTAAAGAAGGGCAAACAGCCATAGCGGATATGCTGTACGATTTCGACAAAGAAATAAATCTTGCCAACGAGAAATTAGCAAGCCTGCAATCTCAGAAGCGAGGCTTAATGCAGCAATTATTAACTGGTAAAAAACGTATAATGAAATAAAAAGAATTATGACAACAACGTATTATTTGAATCAAATAGCATCTATAGAGAAAGAAATCGCCAATCTGCAAAAGAAGATAGCTGATGAGGTAAAAAAAGAATATGATTGCCAAAATAGAATTAATTCTATAGAACGATCTATCACAAAAAATACTTCTATGTCTTCTTTACAAAGTAAACAACGCGATATTCAGAATCAGAATAAAAAAATTATAGATAGTAAAAAGAAACAAGCAGATTATCAGAAAAAAATTGCAGACAAAACAAAAACGCTCAATCAAAGAAAGGTAGATTTACAAAAAGAGGAAAAAAGAGAGCAAGAGAAACAATTGCGAGAAGAAAAGGCTTTTCAAGAAAAACTACAAAGAGAGATTCAACACCAGAAGTCTATTCTCAATACTCTTGTTGAGCAGAATTATTCTATAAAGTCGCAAGATATAGATAATAAACAATATGACTTCTTCATTTCTCATGCTTCTGAAGATAAAGAAGATTTTGTAAAAGCGTTAGCAGATGGATTAACAGAAGAAGGTTGCAAGGTTTGGTACGACAATTTTGTCCTTAAAATAGGCGACAGTCTAAGGGAGAGTATAGATAGGGGGTTAGCAAATTCTAAATATGGAATTGTTATAATATCTCCGCATTTCCTAAAAAAGAGATGGCCAGCCTATGAATTAAATGGGATGGTAGCAAGGGAGATGAATGGTCATAAAGTAATCCTTCCGATTTGGCACAAAGTAACTAAAGATGAAATTCTGCAATACAGTCCTACTTTGGCGGACAAACTGGCGCTTAACACTGCGATTCATAGTATGAAGGAGATTATAGAGCAATTAAAGTCTTTTGTCACTGTCGAATAAAAAAGAGTCGCCACATAGGCAACCCTTTCCCAACCGGGGACGCCCCAGTCCAATAGAATTCAAATTCTGTTGTAAAGATAACACAAATAATTGGGAAAGTGAAATAGAAACTGATAAATTTCACATTGTATGGAAAGAATCTCATTTAAAGAAAACGATATCAGTCAGAAGCCGGCTTTGGAGTTGTTACAGAAGTTGGGCTATCAGTATCTTTCGCCAGAGGATGCGTTGATGATGCGAGGCGGAAAGACTTCCAATGTGTTGTTGGAAGAGGTGCTGAGACGGCAGTTGCGAGAATTGAACTCCATACGGGTGGGCAGTCGCAAGGAGGAACGATTCTCAGAACAGAACATTGAGAACGGCGTGATAGCCATGCGGAATGTGCCAATGGAAGGCGGTTATCTAAGTGGCAATGAGGCAGTATATAACATGCTAACGCTTGGAAAGGCTTTTGAGCAGAGTATTGATGGGGACAAGAAAACCTATACGATGCGCTATATTGACTGGGCACACCCTGAAAACAATGTTTATCACGTAACAGAGGAGTTTGCAGTTACCCGTACCGGCATTGCTGACACCTACCGTCCTGACATCGTGCTGTTCGTGAACGGTATTCCATTGGTGGTGATAGAGTGTAAACGACCAGATATCAAGGGAGCAGAGGAGCAGGCTATTTCTCAGCATCTGCGTAATCAGCAGGATGACGGCATCAGGGGACTTTATGTATATAGTGCCCTACTATTGGCTATTGGCAATAACTTCGGAAGTTACGCTACTACAGGTTCTGCACAGAAGTTCTGGTGCAAATGGCGCGAGATGCATATCAACAAAGATGAGGAATTAGAGTATGAGAAAAGACTATTAGATATCGTAAACAAAGACGAGGATGAAGTACGGACCGCCGCAGAGCAAGACAGATATATCTACAACCTCTGTCGTCCAGAGCGTTTACTTGAACTGATCTACCATTTTACCATTTATGATGCCGGTGTCAAGAAGTTGGCTCGCTACCAGCAATACTTCACGGTGAAAGAAATTGTTGAGCGAGTGAAACGCATTGAAGCCGGCAAACGTAATGGTGGTGTAGTTTGGCATACACAAGGTAGCGGCAAGTCGCTGACGATGGTGATGCTGGCCCAGAAGATTACTACAGTGGTACAGAACCCAAGGATTGTCTTAGTGACAGACCGTACTGACCTGGATGCTCAAATCACCAAGACCTTCCGCAAATGTGGTAAGGACGTGGAGAATGCCACAACTGGCATCAAACTGGTGGAGTTATTGGAAAGCAATACTGATTCTGTGATTACAACTATCATCAATAAGTTTGCAACTGCCATCAAGAAAATCAAACAACCATTGACTGATCCGAATATCTTTATTCTGATAGACGAGGCTCATCGCAGCCAGTATAAGGAAATGGCCATACAGATGAATCGTGTGTTGCCCAATGCTTGTAAGATTGCCTTTACGGGTACGCCTTTGATGAAAAAAGACAAAAATACAGCTCGCACTTTCGGAGGCATCATCAAACCCGTCTATACTGTGAAGCAGGCAGTAGAAGACCATGCTGTGGTACCTCTGTTATACGAGGGAAGAATTGTACCTCAGTTCGTCACGGAAGGACCTATTGACAGTTTCTTTGATCGTGTGTGTGAGGACTTGACAGAAGAACAGTCTGTGGATTTAAAAAAGAAATTCTCTCGAACGGATATCCTGAATCAGACAGAGCAACGCATCTATTCTATTGCTACGGATATTTCTGAGCATTATGCAGATAATTGGAAGAATACAGGCTTTAAGGCCATGCTGGTAACTCCGAAGAAAAAGGTTGCTATTCTCTACAAGAAATATCTTGATGAGATAGGGAAAGTAACATCAGAAGTTTTGATTACAGCACCTGACGATCGTGAGGGTGAAGAAACAGCTTACGGAGGTACACCTGAGGAGGTTAAGGCTTTCTGGAAAAAGATGATGGATGAGCATGGAGCCCCACATAAATATCAGGAGAATCTGATTGCCAGATTCAAAGGACAAGAAGATCCTGAGATTATGATTGTCGTAGATAAACTGTTGACTGGATTTGACGAACCCAAAGTGACAGTCATGTATATTGACCGTCATTTGACAGGACATACGCTGTTGCAGGCAGTTGCCCGTGTCAATCGTAATTGTGACGGGAAAGACTATGGCTATATCATCGACTACTACGGTGTATTAGCAGAATTGGATGATGCGCTAAGCGTTTATTCAGAATACGACGAGGAAGACAAAGAAGTATTCCGTGAGACACTGGCCCCTGTTAGTGACAAGATTGCAGAACTTCCTCAAAAGAATGCTGACCTATGGGATTTGTTTAAGACAATCCCAAACAAACGTGACTTGGAGGCATACGCCCAGTCATTACGATTGGAGGACAGACGCCATGAGTTCTATGACCGTCTGACAGCTTTCTCATCAGTGCTTCAACTGGCTCTTTCGACTAAGGAGTTTCATGAGAATACGGATGAAAAGACGATTGAACGATACAAAGAAGATTTACGTATGTTTGCCAAACTGCGCACTTCTGTTCAATTGCGCTATTCCGATGCCATTGACTATAAGAAGTACGAGGCAAGGATTGAAAAACTCATTAATCGTCATGTGGAGAGCGATGAGGTAAAGGTCATCACAAAGTTGGTTAACATCTTCGATACAGAGAATTTCCAGAAGGAGGTTGACAGTATTGTTGGAACGGCAGCCAAAGCAGATACCATTGCTTCGCGTACCTCTAAATATATTAAAGAGAACATGGATTCTGATCCAGCCTTCTACAAAAAGTTCTCTCAACTGATTCGTGAGGCTATTGAAGCATACGAGCAGGGACGACTTAGCGATAATGAGTATCTGGAAAAGATGTTGCTGTTCAAGGAAGATGTACTGAACCATACGGACAGTGAGTTGCCTGCAGAGTTAGAGCATAACAATGCTGGTAAAGCCTATTACGGTATCGCGTTGGAGAATTATAAACGGCTCTTCCCAAATCAGTCCATCAGAGAAATGGCTCTTGCTACGACCAAGGCTTTCGATGAGATTATTCGCAAAGCTGTTGTTGTTGACAATGCAATCTTAGTGGATTGGCAATCAAAGAGTGATATCATCGGAAGAATGAAGATTGATATGGAAGACGAGTTGATTGATAATATCAAGCGGAAATACGGACTTGAATTCTCATTTGACGATATGGATGTGATTATTGACGGTTGTGTAGACGTGGCAAAGATATGGCTCAAATAGCAAGAGACCATATACAATATGGAGCGACTATCATTGATTATGTTATAGAGTTCGCCCAGAGAAAGACGCTGAGCATTTGTGTCAATCCAGATAGTAGTGTCTGTCTGAGGGCGCCTATAGACGCAACCTTGGAACAGATTCAACAGAAAGTGCACAAAAGAGCCAGTTGGATTCTCAAACAAAAACGGTTCTTTGAGTCGTTTGGCACATCTACAACAAAGCGCCAGTATATTAGTGGAGAATCGCATCTGTATTTGGGACGTCAGTATATGCTTAGAGTGAAAGAAAGCAATGTAAATGCGGTCCATTATCAGAACAACATCATTGAGATAGAATGTCGTCATAAGAAAGATGCTGGCATTCTGCTACAGACTTGGTATCGCCAACGAGCCAACGTCAAATTTCAAGAGTATGCCCAACCTATCATTGAACAGTTTTCTATCTATGGCGTAAAGCCCCAAAGTCTTTCTATTAAGAAGATGGATAAACGATGGGGGTATTGTACCATTGATGGACATATCACACTAAACCCTCGGTTGATATGTGCTCCAAGATGCTGCATCGAGTACGTCATCACCCACGAATTATGCCACCTCATCTATCGCAGCCATAATAAGGAGTTTTATGCGCTTCTTACTAAAGTAATGCCACACTGGGAGAAATGGAAGAATAAATTAGAAAGAATATTGATGTAAAAAGAATAAAAAAAACAATCAACATATGGAAAACGAGAAGTATTCAAACTATCCTTTATCTATCAGTGCCATTCTTGGACTGATAGAGGCAAACGATATTGCCATTCCTGAAATACAAAGACCGTTTGTATGGAAGAAGACGCAAGTCAGAGACCTTATCGACTCTTTATATAAAGGTTATCCAACTGGCTATATCATTTTGTGGAAAAATCCGAATGTTAAGTTGAAGGATGGTACCATTTCTTCAGGGAAAAAGGTGTTGATTGACGGACAACAGCGTATCACTGCATTAATGACAGCTGTTGCAGGACGAACAGTGTTTAACAGCGACTATCAGGAAGAACGAATAAAGATCGCTTTCGATCCGTTTGCCGCATTAAGTGATGACCCTGATGCGGAAATCTTTGCCGTTTCAACACCGGCAATAAGGAAGAGCAAACGGTGGATTCCTGATATATCGGAGTTGTTTGCAAACTCATATTCCTCATTTAAATTTATACCCAAATATTGCGAAGATAATCCTGATATAGAACCAGAACAACTGGAGAAGATTATCTCTAAAGTGAAGGGAATATCCAACAGAATGATTGGTGTCATTGAGCTATCAGAGAACTTAGACATTGATATCGTTACAGACATCTTTATTCGTATCAACTCGAAAGGAACGGCTCTGAGTCAGGGTGACTTCGTTATGTCCAAGATTGCAGCAGACGAGAAACATGGAGGCAATACGCTCAGGAAAGTTATCGACTACTTTAGTCATTTGGCGGTTGTTCCTTCATTCTATGACTACATCGCCTCACATGATAAGGAATTTTCAGCAACACCATATTTACAGAAATTGAAATGGCTGAAAGATGACACAGAGACAGTTTATGACCCTAAGTGTGATGATGTGATTCGCGTGGCTTTCATGCACAAATTGAAGCGAGCTAAGTTGTCTGATTTGGTAAGCCTGCTATCAGGGCGTAATTTTGAAACACGCGACTTCAATGAAGATATAGTTGAGCGCACCTATGCAGAGTTTACCGATGGTGTAATGAATGTCCTCAATGAGTACAATTTCAAGCAGTTTATGCTTGCCATTAAGTCGGCTGGATTCATTTCATCAAGACTCGTCAATTCGAATATGGCACTTGACTTTGCCTATACCATCTATCTGCTATTAAAGGAATCAGGCGAAGTGGCAGTTGAAGACATTAAGCGTTATGTGCAAAAGTGGTATGTGCTTTCAGTCCTCACGGGAAGATATAGCAGCTCTCCAGAAACGGCCTTTGCAAAAGACATTCGAAGAATACGGGAGTCTGGTGTGTTGGCAATTCTGAAGGAAATAGAGGATGCACAATTGTCTGATAACTTTTGGGATGTGGCACTGGTACAGAATCTCACTTATACTTCTACCAACAATCCCACCTATCTCGTGTTCCTTGCTGCCCAAATTTTCTTTAATGACACATCATTCCTGTCAAACAATGTGCCAGTCCGAGAACTGATAGCTTTGGGTGGTGACGTTCATCACATTTTCCCTAAGCAATACCTAATGGACTTTCATTTCGACAAAACGCTCTATAATCAAGAGGCAAACTTTGTGTTTCTTGACCGTCCTGTCAATATTTCTATTGGCAAAAAAGCACCTAATGTATATTTAAAAGAAGCCAAGGAACGTTGTATGAATACATCTTCTGAACAAACTGGGCTGATTAACGATATAGACAAGTTCTATGCAAATCTGGAAACCAACTGCGTACCTGTCGAAACGATTGAGATGGACTTTAATTCTTATGATGATTTCCTTGATAAGCGCCGGAAAATGATGGCAGCAAAAATAAAGAAGTACTATTATAGTTTGTAGTCATAGAAAGTAAATAGGCATCATTATGAAAGAAAATAATAAATTAGCTAATTCTATTTGTGAATTTGTAAAGAGATCAAAGAAAAAAGGATTGGTAGAGATTCCTCTGCCAACAGGATTCGGCAAAACTCATGCGGTCATGCAAGCAATGTCGGTGATGGCGGATAGAGAGACAGGTTCATTCTCTGATGTAAAAAGGATTATCTTTACTACTACGCTCAAGAAAAATCTGCCTGTAGAGAAATTGAGGGACTATTATAAGGGAGATTTTGATAAAGAAGTCCTTTTGCTTAAATCAAATGTGGACTCTCTCATTGACTTTCATGTTGATGGTGGTCTGTCTAAGATTCCAGAGAAGTTCAAGGATGATGCGTTTTACAAAATGGTTAAACGGCTTGATCATCTTAAGACGTTACAAGCCAAGAAAGAGAAGTCGTCTGACGATTTATACTTTATCCAAGAACTGAAGGAGCGTGTTAACGAAGATGAGCAAGCATTCAGGAAACACATCCGAAGTGTTTTACATGAAAACTTCAAAACATCTAAAGAGCAAAAGAAAGCGATAAAAAAGAAGTCAGAGTTTCAATGGATAGAAAAATTATATCCATATATCTTCATAGACGAAAAGAAAGTAATCTTTATGACTATGAGAAAATTGCTTTCTGGCTTGTCGCCATTGGCTGGATCTGGTAATAGTTTGTTGACCGAAGATTTTTTGAAAGGCGCTGTCCTTTTTATTGATGAGTATGATGCGACAAAAAAGGATGTGAAGGATGAAATCATTGAAGAACAGCTAAGAGAACGTTTGGATTTAGTCCGAGTTTTCCGGAGTGTGCATAACGCTCTTCATTCTGAGCGCTTTTCTAATGATTTGTTGGATATCCTTTATGAAGACGAAAACAATCTACAGAATTTTTACAAAAGTATTATTACTCATGCAGATGAACTTTACGATAGATTCTATCTGGATCTGTCTTATAGACAACAAGACGACTTGGTTGACAGGAAAAAGAATTTTCTTTTCTATGATTCCCAATTTCAAACCATATTGGAAGAAGGAAAATATACCATTTTTGCCAAAAAGGACGATGCACGTCATAGGATGAGTATCATCAAAGGCGAAAACGGTTCTTCCATAGAAGGAAACGTGGCATTACAAGATTTGCTACGTAAAATAGATGCGTTTATGAAACGCTTTTCATATTTCATATGGCGATGGGCAAACGCATATATGATAAAGGAAAATAACAAGCGCACTGAGCGTATAGATAAAGATGGTATTGAGTTGGATAAGATGACGGTTGATAATGCGGCTTATTCGATTATAGACAAGTTTCTGTCAGATCGGCAGGAAAAAAGAATCATCTTCAGCTACTATTCAAAAATGAATATGCAAGCTATTCGTGATGGACAACGTTTACCGTATTCATATTTTGCTAATGGTTTTACCATGTTTGAATTGGAGGACAATGATGACTATAACGATGATACTGTGATGAGCATGGTCAAGATAAAAGATACGCCAGAAAGTATCATGGCATTTATTGCAGAAAATGCGTTGGTATTTGCCATATCTGCCACAGCTGCCATACCATCTGCTACAGGAAACTATTGCCGTGATTATCTAAAGGAAGTGTTGAAATATGATTTCCATTCGCTTCCAGAAGAAGATGCTGAATTGACAGATTTTATTCGAAATGAACTTAGAACACGCAATGAGCCATACCGTAACGAAATAAGAATTGATGTAAATGACATTCCTGAAGATGACGAACTAATCAAAGTGAGGTTAATTGACTGTTTTACGGTTAAAGAGAGTGCTAAATTGTGCATTGATAAGATAGAACTTGTAACGTCAGAACTTGGTGAAGATAAATGTTCTTATTATGCTAATAAATACATAAGGTTGGCATTCGTGACGAGAATGTTTGCTAACGAAAGAGGCCAACAGACATTATTATATTTGGGGAAAGCTTTACCCAAGGACTCCGAGGGTAGTACTTTGAAGAAGTCTGTTCTGGGCTATATCATTGACATGGTCAATAAAGATGCTGCTTTAGAAGATCAATGCACGATTCAGTCTGCAATACTTACAAGTAGTAACTTTGACGAGACTAAAGAACAGATTTGCGAACGGCTAAAGAATGGTGATAAACTTATTATCTTCTCATCATATCAGACGGTAGGAGCTGGCCAGAACCTTCAGTATCCTATAAACGGTGCGTACAAAGATAATATAGTGACTCTTCCTCATTCATATAATTACGAAAAAGAAGAACGAGACATCGATAGCATCTATTTGGATGACATTACTTATTTGACTGAGAATATCAATGATGTAAAGCATTTCGATCTCAGACGAAATATGTATCATCTAATGCAGGTTATGGAGTGTTATGCTAACTATGAAATAAGTATTGAGACAAAGCGCGAACTCATAAAAGCAGGCTTTAATAGCCTTCAAAATATTCATCCCAAGTGTAATGCTTCATTAAATGATGCTCAAAGCATAAAACTTCATGTTACCAGAGATGTTATACAAGCCATTGGGCGAATGGGAAGAACCTGTATGCGCAACAAGCATATCAGTATATACATCTATGAGAAAGTGTTACGCCAGTTAGACCATGAAATTTTGATGTCTGAATTCAATTCGGAGGAAGTTAAAGCTATCGGCAAAAAGTTAAGTACGAATGAGACGAGTGTATTTGTCGAGGACCAACCTTTGCAATTGGCAATGCTTCGTGCAAACACAATATCAGTACAAGTATCTGCAAAGATCCTGAGCACTGTCAGAAGGAGCTTTAAAGGGGAATGGAGTGAAAATGATATGCGATTATGGAAAGAACTCAGAGAATTGGTATTAAAGCACCCTACTGGGAGTGATGAAGAATTTAGGGATAACATTATGCGAGCATATTATATCAATGGTGTGCAACCGCTGAATGAGTATCTATTCTCAGTGAACAATAACAGTTATCGTAATATCCACGTCTGGTTTGCCGATGAAGATTCTTTTAGAAATAGCAAACTAATTTTTAAGGATGACACAGGTAGAATGATAGTCCACAGATGTAGCGAAGAGGATGCAAGATTGCAGACATTGTTAAAGATTAAGGGCATTCGTGAATTGTTTAAAGAGCGAGGCTATGCAGAACATTTTCAGGCTAAGAAATACATTATGTCGCCAGCCTTATATACCAATATTTACAAAGGCACTTTGGGTGAGGTTTGTGGACGTTTCATTATAGAAAACTCAACATTGCTGAAGTTAGAGGAGATTCAGGACGGCAGTCAGTTTGAGTATTTTGATTATAAACTTGAGGCGTATCCCGGTGTATATATAGATTTTAAGCATTGGAAAATAAGTTCTGCATCTTATAATGACAAAGACTCTGTTATGGCTGAGATACGCAGAAAAATGGAACAGATTCATGCCCAACGAGTTTATATAATTGGCATTTTGAAAGATTCAGACTCTGCTGTGAGCGTTTCTGCTGACGAACGGATAATTACAATTCCGTATTTAGTTGACGAAAATGGAGTGGTTGTTTATGATATGCTTAAATACATAAAGGAGGTTTGAATTATGAAGATTAGGACAAATAAAATAAGATTCAGTCTGAATACAGAAAAAATCCTATCACTATTTGACGTGTTCTACATTAAATATAAAGGACAGATATTTGATAAAAATATTTTGGATATGGATTTGGGGTCAGAACACAAGGCCAAAGCTGTGCTCTATCTGTATGGGAAAAGTGCTTTTATGCTATTCGATAAGAATCAGATTACTGTTGAAGAACTTCACGAGGTTCTTAATCAAGATTACAATCAACCAGTAATTGATGTAATGCGTCAAAAGAACTTTAATGAGGATTATCAGCAGATAACTCTTTTCCGGCTTCTTATGAATGGTCTCCATAACAATTACAGTAAAGCCGTAATGTATAATAATCTGACGGGAAGATTATATTATTTCGATAAAAAGTGGAGATATAAAAGGGGCGACATGGATAGAATATGGTGTTTGAACATATCTCTGAATGAAGATTGTACAATAACAGCTGCTGTTGAAACTTTTATGTCTGTTAAAGACACTTATAATCGGAATAGTGATATTAGATTGGTATTCGATGAAAAGACAAGCCAGCTAAGAAAACCGACTAAAGCTGATAAGCAGCAGATATTGTATGTCAAGCAAAGTTATGGTTGGAATTCCCAAGTAAAAGCATTGGATTTCAGTGACAAGAACCGTTATGAGACTTCTAAGTATGGAGTTTTGCATCAGTTCAAGGAAGACATGGAAGCGTGTTATTCAGGGTTGGTTGCTTTTAATTGGATAGAATATGATGCAGAGGACATTACCATGAATGACCTTGAAATTGAAGCGGTAGAAGAACGGAACTTCCAAGACCGTTACAACAGCAAAGGTTTGAATCTCATCAGCACATTGGGTGAAGAGGGAAATTCTTTGTTGTCACAAATAAAGGGAGAATTGGCTTCTAGAGGTATTGGGTTTACCGTGTCTGATGATGTGGATAGTGAAACTTTTAATTTCGTATTGGTAAAGGGGAAAGATTCATATATTGATGGTGAGGATCCTTATCAGAAAACGAAAGGATACCATGTACAGCATATCACAGACAGGAAACTCTCTGAAGAAATGATGAATGTAATTCTTTCTGAAGCAATTATTAAAGATGATATAAGAATGGGGCGCATTGATGTTGCAGACTGGACCTCATATGGCTTTTCTAATGACATTTACTTTGCGAAAAGAGATAAGAATGATATTTTCTATGTTATCAAGGTAAAAACTGACGGAAATATTGAACGGAGAAAATTTGATGTTCCTGACACTTATGAGGATGCTGTGATCAAATCTTCATTCCTAAAGAAAAACGATTCAGGCAAAATAGACTCTGACATCGAGTTTCTTGTATGGATGGATTATGATGACATGTATGCATTCAAAAAATCGAATGAGATACTACTTCCTGAGATGGAAGAACTTAGCAGAGTGGTAAAACAAATTAATTCTCGAAAGGAATACTCGTTTGAAGAGTTATTGCCTTTAATCGATTCATCAGACTGCTCTAAAGAATATGTATCGAATATAAAGGAGTCTCTGAGCGAGAGAGAATATTTCTCTACAAAAGAGTTGTGCTCGATAATAAAAGGGCGTAGTACTGAAGGGATGAAAATGAGAAAACATCTTGAGAACAACGGTATCGTATTACGAGTATCTAAAGGGAAGGATAGCGGTAATGGCTTGATTAATTATACTGGAGTTAAGTGCTTTAAGGAACCTAATAATGATTCGATATGCAGATTCTATGTAGGAAAGAAGGATGGAATTTCTAATTATCATCTCGAAAAATCTGTGTTAATACGTAGTGCTGTCAGATTAAATGAGAAGCCTATTGATATGGATTTTATTGGGAATATTCTAAAATTACCTCAAGTTACTTTTGTAAAAAGTGGTCAATATAGCGTCCATCCATTTATATATAAATTCCTTACTGAATTTATGGCAGTGGGATGTTGAAAGGTATCTTTGAAACTGTAATAATAGATCTATATTAACGTTAAAGAAATAAAGGAGATATGAACATATACGAAACATTCGACAATCTGCGCTACCATCACGAGAACGAGGTGGTGGAGTTCAAGAAGGCGGAGAACAGTTTCAGTTTCGATGAACTGGGTAAGTACTTCTCGGCATTGAGTAATGAGGCGAACTTGAGGGATAAGGATTTTGGTTGGCTGGTGTTCGGTGTGCATGACAAGACGCGCGAGATATTAGGTACATCGTACAAGAATGGGATGAAGAGCCTGCAGAAGTTGAAGTATGACTTGTCGCAACACACCACTGACCGTAATACTTTCAGGGACATCTACGAACTGGAGGTTGAGGACAAGCGGGTGCTGATGTTCCAGATACCGGCTGCACCGCGTGGTATTCCGATAGCTTGGCAGGGACATTTCTATGCGCGACGTGGTGAGAGTTTGGTGGCACTTGACATGAGCAAGTATGAGGAGATACGCAGGCAGACATCGGATTTCGACTGGTCGAAGCAGATAGTTGACGGTGCGACGATTGCTGATTTGGACGAGAAGGCCATCAAGGAGGCTCGCGAGGGATATAAGGAGCACTATCCGAACCAAAAGAAGGTGGTGGATACTTGGAGCGACGAGGTGTTCCTGAACAAGGCGAAGCTAACCATCGACGGCAAAATGACCAATGCAGCTATATTATTGCTTGGTAAGCCGGAGTCATTGCACTACATCAATCATATCGGGGAGATTGTCTGGCGACTGGCTGGTATGGATAATGTGGGACAAGTGTTCACTATTCCGTTCCTGCTGACGACAACGGAGGTGATGCACAAGATCAGGAACTATCCGTTCAAGATTTTCCCCAACAACAGTTTCCTGCCTGGCGAGGGCATGAAGTACGACAACGAGGTAATACTCGAAGCCCTTCATAACTGCATAGCCCACCAAAACTATGCTGAGAATGCCCGCATCATCGTGACAGAGCGTGATAATGAACTGGAATTCAGGAACAGCGGCGGTTTCTATGATGGAACCTACGAGGATTACATCACGGGAGAACGCATCCCTAAGAAGTATCGTAACCCATTCTTGGCTCAGGCAATGGCAAACATCAAGATGATTGATACTGAGGGTTTCGGCATTCACAAGATGTTCGTTTCGCAGAAAGACCGTTATCTGCCGATGCCCGACTACGATAAGAGTGATAGCGATACCGTGGTGCTGACATTGCCTGGCACCGTCATCGACGAAAACTACAGTTTGTTGTTGTTGGAGAATTCGGATATTGACCTTGCAACAACGGTACTGCTTGATAAGGTGCAGAAAGGTAAATCTATCAGTGACGAAGCTATAAAAATGCTGAGAAAGAAAGGACTGATAGAGGGTCGCAAGCCTCATCTGTATGTTTCAAAGCAGATAGCTAAGGTTACCAACAAACAGATTGAATATACTTTGAAGAAGGGGTTCAATGATGCTGAATGTCAAGAGTGGATTATTAAGGCATTGAAAGACCACAAGGAACTAAGTCGTAAACAGATTAATGAATTGCTCTGGAATAAGTTGCCAGTAGATTATACAGACACGCAACGTGTTAATAAAATCGGTAATTTAATTATGAAGTTAAAACGTCAAGGTGTTATAAAGACAGACGAGAAGCGTTCATGGCATTTGGCATAAGTTATTTATGTGGGGTTACGTGAAAATTACGTGAGATTACGTGGAAATTTACGCGACTTTTACGTGAGAATTTACGCGAGAATCTTTGGAAAGCCCTTTATTTAGGGCATTCTTGCTAAGAAAATTTAAGCGACTTTAAGCGAGACCTTAAGTGAGATTTAGACGAGCTTAGACGAAAATTTACCCAATTTTTCATTTTTGCAAGCGCGACTTGCAAAATTCGTGGTTTCGGCTGATAGCGAATTTGTGCAAGCGCCGCTTGCACAAATCACTTGGTACCACCATATTTCGATGCTCCCCAAGATAAAAGATCTGACTTTGCGTGCTTTTTATATGACGGAGGCAAGCATTCAAGGATGGAGTCGAGACAGCATGATGATGCAGATAGAAGACGGCTATCACAAGAAAGCCGTTGCTTTGCCTAACAA
>JAEEGG010011876.1_pt1 | contig 18893 bp, 13 predicted proteins | sample 9134161 | NCBI WGS metagenome assembly JAEEGG01 (sample SAMN16246543, study PRJNA631951) | gut metagenome | biome: gut microbiome; feature: rumen; material: CR-attached | host: Bos | place: Iran: Karaj | collected 2018-10 | reverse complement strand
CAATGTGAAAGGAGGACGCTGCGAGGCCTGCCGCGGCGCAGGCGTGAAGCTCATCGAGATGAACTTCCTCCCCGATGTGTCGGTAGTGTGTGAGGAATGCCAAGGCAAACGGTACAACCGTGAGACTCTTGAGGTACGCTACAAAGGCAAATCAATCAATGATGTGCTCAACATGACTATCAACGAAGCGGTGGAGTTCTTCGAAAACATCCCAAGTATCATCCAAAAAATCAACACTCTAAAAGAGGTAGGCTTGGGTTACCTCACTTTAGGGCAGGCCTCCACCACCATCTCCGGAGGCGAGGCCCAGCGTGTGAAGTTAGCCACCGAGCTTGCCAAACGCGACACGGGCAAGACCCTGTATGTGCTTGACGAGCCCACTACCGGCTTACATTTCGAGGATATCAAGGTGCTGATGAATGTGCTGAACAAGCTGGTGGACAAAGGCAACACTGTAGTCATCATCGAGCACAACATGGATGTCATCAAGATGGCCGACTGGATCATCGACATGGGTCCCGAAGGCGGCGACCGTGGCGGCCAAATCCTCTGCGAAGGCACCCCCGAGGAGGTAGCCGAATGCAAGGAGAGCTATACGGCGTTGTACCTCAAGGATGAATTGAGAATTGAGAGAGGAAGAAAAACGCGTTAAATTCGCTTAATTCGCCGACTAAATATCAGCCGTTCCCTATCTGAGTCTGAGCTTTTGGCCGACCCTAAGGCGGGCATGCTCCGAAAGTTTGTTTTTCTTCAGGATTTTCGCCGGCTTCACCGCATAGCGCAAAGCAATGTCGCGCACGGTCTCGCCCTGCTGAACGACATGAGACTTCGCCTTCCAGTTCCGGTTTCTGAGCGATGCAAGATACACGACATCGCCACTATGGAAAACCACAGCTTCAGGATGTTTGATGCAGTTGTATTGGCAGAATTTCTTCAACTTGATACCGAGTTCCTTAGCCAGTCCTTCCGGGGTCTCCCCTTCTTTGGCGAAGAGAAAACGCACCTTGTTGTTCTCATAGATAAAACGCTTGTCCGCAGTCATGTCCACTAGTTCAAAGACAGAACGATTCGAAGGAGAAAAAGCGAGCTCTAAAAGGTCGTCCTGCTCCAACAAAGCCTCTGTGCCGTCGGCCAGCATCTGGGCCTCCGCCTCCTCCTCAGTCAGCAAGCCCATCACGATTTGGTCGTATTTATATAACTCATAAAGCTTGATGCGATCAATCAACAATTGGGCATATTTCGGATTGGTGGCATAACCCGCGGCTTTCAGCCCTTTGGCCCAGCCCTCATAATCCATGATATCCAAATCAAACAAGGCAGCATACCGACTGCGTCCTGTCAAAAACAAAGAGTGATCCACAAACGATTCCTCTGCGTTTTTATATTTGCGGAAACACTCATTCTTCTCGTCATCATCCATGATGTAAGTCTTTCCCAACCATCCTTTATGGCATTTGATACCGAAATGGTTTCTTGCATCCCGTGCCAGGGCACTGTTGCCAGCCCCTGACTCAAGGATGCCCTGAGCCAAAGTAATTGAAGCGGGAATCTTATGCTCACGCATCTCCCTCATGGCGATGTCTTTATAGGTCTCAATATACTCTTCGACGGTGATTTTCTGCGCTGTCAGGCAAAGCGGTAACAGCAGCAACGGCAACAAGAAATATCTTAACATAAATCATCAAAATTAGGTGGGTAAAATTACAAAACTTTTTACAAACCGCTCATCATATACAAGAATTTCTTATTTTTGTGGGTTTTAGTGCAGCCTATGGACACCACAGCAATATTCAACTATTTCAGTTCACTCAGCGATACGCAGAAGGAACAATATAACCAACTGAAATCGCTATATTTAGATTGGAACAGCAAGATCAATGTTATCTCGAGGAAGGACATGGACCATTTCTACGAGCATCACGTACTGCACTCGCTAGCCATCGCCAAATATTTCGACATCCTACCTGGCATGAAGGTCATGGATCTAGGTACTGGTGGTGGATTCCCGGGCATTCCCCTGGCAATCATGTTCCCCGACTCGGAATTCTATCTCATTGACGGAACAGGCAAGAAAATCAACGTGGTAAACGCTGTGAAAGAAGCCATCGGACTCAAAAACGTAGTGGCTGAGCACAAGCGCGCTGAAGAGGTGAAAGAAAAGTTCGACATCATCACGGGACGTGCTGTGATGACCTTGCCTGAAATCGCTAACTTGGCGGGCAACAAGCTGAGAATCCGCGGCGACGTAGAAGCAGGTGGCATTATTTACCTCAAAGGCGGAGACCTCAAAGAGGAATTCCAAGCCATCTCAAAATATTGGCACTACCAAAAAGTGCCCGTCTCGAAATACTTCCATGAAGAATATTTTTTAGAGAAATACATAGTGCAATTATATTAATATTAAAGATACATATTTTTAAATAAAAATACAAAATTAAGTTAATCAATATGAAAAAAGCTAAACAATTCTTAATCATCGCTTTGATGATGGTCTTCGGACCAGCTTTAATGGCACAACAAGCCATGCCAACTCCCATGGATCCCAATGTAAGGTATGGGAAACTTGACAATGGCATGACCTACTACATCCGTCACAACGAAAAACCCGCACAACGCGCTGATTTCTACATCGCCCAGAAAGTGGGGTCAATCCTTGAGGAAGAGCCACAGCGAGGCCTCGCCCATTTCTTGGAGCACATGGCCTTCAACGGCACGACCAACCTCCCTGGCATGATGCTTCGCGAGTATCTGCAAAGCCGCGGCATTAAGTTCGGCGAGAACCTTAACGCCGGCACTGGCATCGACCAAACCGTATATATGGTCACCAACGTACCCACCACCCTTCCGGGTCTCGTCGATACCTGTCTGCTCATCCTCCACGACTGGTCGAGCTTCATCTCTCTGGAGGAAAAGGAAATCGACAACGAGCGCGGTGTCATCCTTGAAGAGCTCCGCACCCGTGAAGACGCCAGCGAGCGTATCATGAAGGAAATCCTTCCCGTCATGTACCCCAACAGCCCCTACGCCAACCGTCTCCCCGGCGGTCTCCCCGAAGTGGTGGCCAATTTCGAGTACCAGACGCTCCGCGACTACTACCACAAATGGTATCGTCCTGACCTCCAAGGTCTCATCATCGTGGGCGACATCGATGTGGATGCCATCGAGGCACGCATCAAAGAGATGTTCGCCGACATCAAAGCCCCTGTGAATCCTGCTCCGAGAACACGATTCATGATTGATGACAACGAGGAACCTATCGTGGCCATCGCCTCCGACCCCGAAGAGACTTCCTACGAGGTGAACCTTTATTATAAGACCGACGCCACCCCCGACTCTCTGAAGAGCGATGTCAACTACTGGATGGTACAATACATGCTTTCCATCATTTCCCAAATGGAAATCAACCGTATGAGAGAACTCACGCAGAAAGCCAATCCGCCATTCGTGTATGGCTATAGTTACTATTCCAACTATTACCTCGCTCCCACCAAAGATGCTTGGTGCAGCAGAGCCATGGCCAAAGACGCCGCAGGCATCGACGAAGCCCTCACCACCCTTGTGACTGAGAACAAACGCATGCAGCAATTCGGCTTCACTGCTTCTGAATATGAGAGAGCCAAAGCCGACTTTTTGAAAATGGTGGAAAGCCAATACAACGAAAGAAACAACACTGAGAACAGCCGTTACGTCCAAGAATGCTTACAGCATTTCATCGGCAACGAACCCATGATGGGCATTGAAACCGAATATACACTTTATCAACAAATCATCCCCAATCTTCCCCTTGAGGTCATCAACAGCGTGGCGAAACAGCTCATCCCCGAAAACAACCTCGTCATCACGGTGACCGCCCCGAAGAAAGACGGTGAGACCCTTCCCACCAAGGAGGAGATTCTCAAGCTCTACGAGACTGCCAACGCCGCTGAAGTGGAGCCCTACAAGGAAGAAGTGTTCGACGGACCCATCGTGGAGAACCTGCCGAAACCAGGCAAAATCAAGAAAGAAGAACTCCTCCCCGAGTTCGATGCCATCACGATGACCCTTAGCAATGGCATGAAAGTCATCTATAAGAAGACCAACTTCAAAGAAGACGAAATCCGTTTCAGTGCCACCAGCAAAGGTGGTATCTCTACCCTTAAACAAGAAGACTTTGTCACTTTGCAGGAACTTCCCGAACTCATCACCCTGGGCGGTGTCGGCAACTTCAGCGCCACCGACCTTCCCAAAGTACTCGCCGGCAAAAAAATGAGCGTGACCCCAAGCATCGACACCTATTCCGAAGGCATGAGAGGCAGCTGTTCTCCTAAGGACCTGGAGACCATGATGCAATTCATCTACCTCTATTTCACTACTCCGCGAAGCGATGAAGAGGCTTTCCAATCCTACTCACAACGCTCCAAAGCCGCTCTTGAAAACCAAGAACTGAACCCGATGATTAGCTTCTCCGACTCGCTCATCAGCGTCTTGTACAACAACCATCCGCTCCGCCAAAGAGTGAAAGCCAGCGACATCGACAAAATCAACTATAAAAAAGCCATGGAGATCTACAAGGACCGCTTTGCAGATCCCAATAACTTCACTTTCTACTTTGTAGGCAACATCAACGAAGAGACCTTCAAGCCCCTCGTCGAACAATATCTCGCCTCCTTACAGCCTAACAATCGCAAGGAAGACTGGAAAGACATCAACCTCGGCATTCCTGAGAACAACAAAATCTGCCATTTCAGCAAACAGATGCAAAACCCCAAGGCCAGCATCTATATGATTATGAATGGCACCATGAAATACAACTACCGTAACAACTTGTACATGAAAGCTTTGAGCGATGTCATGGACATCTACTACACGCGCACCATCCGTGAAGAGGAAGGCGGCACCTACGGCGTGGGAGTCATGGGTCAAGTCACTGACAAACCCAAAGACGCTTATATGTTCCTTGTGGCTTTCGACACCAACAAAGAGATGTACGAAAAGCTGATGGCAAAAGTGTATGAAGGTCTGAACGACGTCGCTCAAAACGGCCCCGCCGCTGAGGATCTTAACAAAGTCATCGAGAATCTTTACAAAAAACGCACCGAGCAACTTGAAGAAAACAGCTTCTGGCTCAACGCCATCGACACGTTCGAAGATGACAAGATCAACATCGTTGCTGAGTTCGACGAAATCGTGAAGAGCATCACTCCCCAAACCATCGCCGACTTCGCAAAAGAAATCCTGAAAGGCTATAAGAAAGAGATTGTGCAGCTGCCGGAATGAGAGGGGTTTTAGAATTTAGAATTTAGAATTTAGAATTTAGAGGGAGATACAACAAGTAAACAATTAAACAATTAATAATTAAACAATAAACAATTAAACAAAAATGACAGAGAAACTCACCATGAGAGACAATGCCACCTATAGGTGGATTGCCTTGCTGCTTTTGGCGTTGGCCATGTTTTGCAGCTACATTTTTATGGACATCTTGTCTCCTATCAAGGACTTGATGCAGACGGAACGTGGATGGGACAGCCTTGCCTTCGGTACCATGCAGGGTTCTGAGACCTTCCTTAACGTCTTCGTATTCTTCCTCATCTTCGCAGGTATCATCCTCGACAAGATGGGCGTTCGTTTCACCGCCGTACTCTCTGGAGTTGTCATGCTGGTTGGTGGTTTGATCAAGTATTACGCCGTCAGCGAGTCGTTCTACGGCAGCGGTCTTGAGAACTGGTTCAACAACAACCTGAACTACATTCCAGGTTTCGAGGAACTCGGGGTCTCACCTTTTTATAGAGGCATGCCTGCTTCCGCCAAGATGGCTGCTGTTGGCTTCATGATCTTCGGCTGCGGCACGGAAATGGCTGGTATCACGGTGAGCCGTGGTATTGTGAAATGGTTCAAAGGTCGTGAAACCGCTTTGGCCATGGGTTCAGAGATGGCCCTCGCCCGTCTGGGTGTAGCCACCTGCATGATCTTCTCACCTTACTTCGCCAAGTTAGGCGGCACCATCAATGTGAGCCGTTCCGTGGCTTTTGGTGTGGTGCTTCTCTGCATCGCCCTCATCATGTTCATCGTATATTTCTTCATGGACAAGAAGTTGGATGCCCAAACCGGTGAGGCGGAAGAGAAAGACGATCCTTTCAAAGTGTCCGACATCGGCAAGATTTTGTCGAGCCTCGGATTCTGGCTGGTTGCCCTCCTCTGCGTCCTTTATTACTCTGCTATCTTCCCCTTCCAAAAATACGCTGTCAACATGCTTCAGTGCAACCTGACGCTCACTGAGCCTGCCGCTGGTTCATTCTGGGCCGGTGACACGGTTACCATCGTGCAATACATCATCATGCTCGTGGTGGCCGTCTGCTCCTTCGCCAGCAACTTCTCGAAGAAGAAAAGCATGAAGGTCGGATTGATGCTGATTGCTGTTGTCGCCTTGGTGGTTTATTGCTACATGGGTTACATGCGCGGTACTGCCGAGACCATCTTCGCAGTGTTCCCGCTGCTGGCTGTGGCCATCACCCCCATCCTTGGCAGCTATGTTGACAACAAAGGCAAGGCTGCTTCCATGTTGATGATCGGCTCGTTGCTGCTCATCATCTGCCACCTCACCTTCGCTTTCATCCTTCCTTTGACCAAAGGAAGTGCTGTGGCCGGTGTCGTTGTGGCTTACGTGACCATCCTCGTGTTGGGTGCCTCGTTCTCTTTGGTACCTGCCGCCTTGTGGCCCAGTGTGCCGAAGCTGGTGGATGAAAAAATCATCGGTTCCGCCTACGCCCTGATCTTCTGGATCCAGAACATTGGCTTGTGGCTGTTCCCGCTGCTCATCGGCAAGGTGCTTGAGAACACCAACCCTGGTGTCACCGACCCCGTGGCACTCGACTACAAGTGGCCCTTGGTCATGCTCGCCTGCCTCGGTGTTGCCGCTTTGATCATCGGCATCATCCTCAAGCGTGTGGATGCTAAGAAGCATCTCGGACTTGAAGAGCCGAATATTAAATAGTGAGAAGACAGAAGTAAGAAGGCATCCCCGCGGGTTTTCCTGCGGGGATGCTTGTTTTATGGGATAGAAAGCTTTATCAAAAGATTTCTCCGTTCCAAAGCATTCTGAAGAAGTCTGTGACATAGATGAGCTCCTTGCCGTCGGAAGTCCTGGTGATGGGGTCGAGCGACACCAATATCAGTCGGGCGTTGGGATGTTCCTCCTTGAACGCGTTCAAACCAGTTTTGTGCTTGGTCTTGACCTCTTCACTGGATTTGATTTCAATGGCCACTTTGGCATCTCCAATGATGACATCCACCTCAATGCCAGTGTAGGTACGCCAATAGGATATGACTTCTCGTGAGCGTGAATAACCATGATAAGCAATGATTTCCTGAATCACGAGATGTTCGAAAGCATGTCCATATTCAACGGTTCCTCTTTTAAGGGAATACCTGCCCAACAAATAGTTAGACAGCGGCATAGTATAACAAAGCGTTAGCTTAAAAGCCCATCAACATGTCTCGGTGACCATAGAGACGCAAACGGAGAGCAAGGTTATCGTGGAGATAGTGAACGCCTCTATTTCCTGAAGCTCTCAAGTGAAGGCCGCACCCCAAGCATCAGCAAGCTGGTGGTGGAGTAAAAACATGATGCGTTTTCTTGTTGCATTAAAACGTTTTTTTATTTTTGCACAAAGAAAAACCCAAAATCACTGCAATATGAAAAAGCTACTATTACTATCTTTAGGTTTGTTTGTAGGCTTTATGTCACAAGCTCAATGGACAAACAACTTCGAGCAAAACACACGAATCGCCAGTGCTCCAAGCTCTGCCGGTGAAATCTATCTCTCCACCAATGATCTCTCAGGCGACACCTACGTACAATGGTGTGCTGGTGCTTCCAATGGCTGGTCTCCCACTTTGCAACGAATCAACTTCGATGGTGTTCCACAATGGGGAGAAGGAGGCATTCATATCAGCGGAACGGAATTCTCATCCTATTCGGAAGGTATATCCATGGTCACTACCGCCGACGGAGGCGTGGTGAGTTGCTTCGCCGATTATGACGGCTACACCTACGCTGTGAAAATCAACGCCGATGGAACCTATGCCTGGGGAGAACAAGGCCTCAAGCTGTTTGATGGTATGGGGTTCTCACGCACCGAACTCGCTGCCGGCGATGATGGAGGCTTTTGGGCTTTGGGAGCTGACTACAACAGAAGCTACGTGCAGTATGTCAATGCCGACGGGACTCTAAACAACACCAACATCATCGAATCCAATAAGAGCTGTATCTTCGGCCAACTCACTGTAAGCTACAACAACAACGTCTTCCTGACCTACGAAAAACTAGGCAGCGGATTCTACACCGACAAGGAAATCCATCTAATTGGTTTTAACACCGCAGGCGAGGTAATCTGTGAGGATGTGCAACTGATGGCACCACAAAGTTTCCAATCCACCTATATCCACCACGTCCTGCCCGACGGCATGGGAGGTGGCTATGTGTACATCTGGCATTCAGGCATGAACGACACATTCAACACCTACGTGTTCCACTTTGATGAAAACGGCACACCTACCATCAGCGACCCGAATGGTGTTACTGTCCACACATTAGACCCAGCGTATTTTTACCTTGATGCAAACGCCACCGTTGACCCTGTCAGCCACGACATCCTACTGGCCTATCTGCAAGTCAACTCTGCCAACCAAAACCTTAACAGCTTATTTATCAACAGAATCAGCCCCACAGGAGAAAGGAAATGGGAGGAAGGAATTGAGGTTCTCGATGCAGGCAACATACCCATCGGCGACCTCCTCATTGACGCTTTTGAAGATGGAAACGGTTTTTCAGTGATTCTCACCAAAGGCACTGGACCCGCCACCAACCTCAGCACCATCGAAGCCCTTGGATTCGACATGCAGGGCAACCAAATCTGGAACACCACCGTAAGCTCCAACACCATCGCCAGAAGTGTATGCGAAAACAGCACTGGATATCACGGAGGACAAAACATCGTGGTTTGGGCCGATGCTACCAATGGAGACCTCTTTGGACAAAACACCAGACCTGATGGTACCTTGGGACCCCTCCCGATAGGCTGTCCAGGACCCGAGAACTTCCAAGGTGAGTACACCTACGACGCATCAACCCAAATCTTCGGAACCATGCTCAGCTGGGACGAACCCACGGAACCCGTTGATTTTTACAGATTATACCGCACCAACGAAGCCAATGGAGAAACCACTGAAATCGACATCAATGGCAGCAGCCACGACTATTTTGACGAGGCTGAAATAGGCATCTACCAATACCAGCTCAAAGCGATGTATGCCTATCTCGACTGCGGCTTCTCACTTCCTGCCACCACACCCAACGGTGAGGACTTCATCCGCATCGAGGTGACCTCCGTGCAAGAAAACCCAAGAGAAACCATCGTCAAGGTGATTAAAATTTACAACATGAACGGCCAGGTGCTCAACAACGCCAACATGGAAACGCTCTGCAAGGGTATTTATATCATCCAAGGGTTGACCGAAAGCGGACAACTCGTCACCAAAAAAACACGCGTGGATTAATCCGTAGAGACGTCATATCATGGCGTCTCCACCCACAAAAAAACGTAGAGACGCCATAATATGACGTCTCTACATTTTTGTGGGAATTGTTGGATTCGAACCAGCGACCCCCTGCTTGTAAGGCAGGTGCTCTGAACCAACTGAGCTAAACTCCCATTTTTCGGCTGCAAAGATAGACATTTTTTTGCACAAATTGCTTTTTTTTGATTTTTTTATTATTTTTGCTTTTCAATTCAATTTTTATGAAAAGTAATCTAATGAAAAAAACACGGCAATACCTTCCATTTATCTTATTGATAACAAGTCTTTTTGCCTGCATATTCGCTTTCGGGGACGTAGGTAATCAAAACCGCTATACCTCGGGAGGGGGCGGCTCCGATTTCGACGGTGACGGACTGGGAGCACTCATAGGCTATCTGCTCGGCCTCTTCATCGAGAACCCAACTATGGGGTTTATCGTCTTCATCATCTTGGTTATTCTGGTGCTGGTTTACAGAAGGAAAAGCAAGAAACAGGCCTCCGACCCTGGTTACATCAACCAGCAAGTACAGAACCAAGTCAACAACGACATCACCATGAACTACACGGACGCGGTAGCCTCACAGATCCGCGAAATCGACCCTAGTTTCTCCGCAGAGAAATTCATAGGCTGGGCGCAGGAAGTCTTCATGAAACTCCAGGAAGCCTGGACCACACGGGACTGGAAAGTGATCCGACCCTTTGAGAGCGAGACGCTGTTCAACACCCACAAGCAACAACTCGACGAGTACATCCGTCTGAATAAAATCAATGTCATCGAGAAAATCGGCATCAAACATTGCTCGCTAAAATCGTTCACTGTGGATGGTGACAAAGAAGTGCTTGTAGTGGCACTCAACGCTGTCATGCGCGACTATGTCATTGACGCTGAGACACGCAAGGTACTGGAAAGCGACCCCAACCGCGACTGGTACATGAAATATGAACTGACTTTCAACCGCAAGACTGGTGTCAAAACCCAGCCAGGCATGAGCAATAAATCGACCACTAACTGCCCCAACTGCGGTGCTCCGACAGAAATCACCTCTTCGGGACAATGCCCTTACTGCGGCAGCGTCATCACCACTGGCGAACACGACTGGGTACTCACCAATCTCGTGGGTGTCAACCAATAACGAAATCAGCAATTCAACAAATTACAAATAAATAATTTACAGACAATGGGACTTATCAAAGCTATCACCGGAGCCATCGGAGGCACCTTGAGTGACCAGTGGCTTGACCTTATCAAATGTGACAATATGGACATGGACACCCTGATGGTGAAACAAACCACCAAATCAGGGCAGATCTCCAAGAAAAGCCGCATCATCGTGGCACCCGGACAGGTGGCCGTGATTTACGACAGCGGCGTGGTTCTTGACGCTACCGCCGAGGAAGGCGTTTACACCTTCGACCAATCCTCATCGCCGTCATTCTTCGGGGGTGACTTCGGCGCCGTGTTCAAAGAGATGTGGCAACGTTTCACCTACGGTGGCACCCCCGCCAAAGAGCAAGCCATCTTCTTCTTCAACGCCAAGGAGATTCTCGACAACAAATTCGGCACCGCCACGCCAATCATGTTCCAAGATTGGAAACACCCGTCCTACACCGAAGACGGCCAGAAGGACGGCACCTTCATGAACATCCGTTGTTACGGTAAATACACCTTCCGTCTCGACGACATGGGCATCTTCATGCGCAACCATGCCGGCACAGGCGACATCATTAAGAAGGACGCCATCATCGAACAGATGCGCAGCGAAGTGATTGCCGCCTTGCAGTCGGTCATCAACGAGCTGGGCAGTGGCAGAGAACCCATCGGCGCACTCGAATTGCCCAGCAAGACCCAGATGATGAAACAGATCATGGACGAGCGTGTGTTCGATGCCCCTATCCGTGCCAGAGGTATCCGTTTGGTGAGTTTCACCATCGAATCAGTCTCCCTTGACGAGGAGAGTCAGGAATTCCTCAGAAAATATCAGACTGGTGGCTCAGGCAATCTGGCCAGAGGCAGCATGCTCAACACCATGGAGACTGCGGCAGGCAACGCTGGCGGTGCGGGCACTGGATTCATGGGTATCGGAATGGCCGGCATGGGCTTCGGCACCGCAGGCAACATGATGGGCAACATGGTTCCTCCGCAACATCAACAAAACCAACCTCAAGCGGCTCCACAAGCCCAAGGTGTTCCCTGCCCCAATTGCGGCACACTGATCACTGGAAAGTTCTGTCCCGAATGCGGTACACCCAAGCCCACTCCCAAGCCGACGAAGAAATGTCCGAAATGCGGCACCGAGACCACAGGGAAATTCTGCCCCGAATGTGGTACACCTATTCCCGCCGACGACGCACCGAAGAAATGTCCGAAATGTGGCACCGAGGTAACCGGGAAATTCTGCCCTGAATGCGGGACACCTGTGGCATAACCAACGGACGCAGGGACGCAATAAAACACGTAGAGACGCAAAAATTTGCGTCTCTACAAAACAATAACAAAATGTGTTAAATAAATGCCGAGCGAATAACGGGGTTCGAACCCGCGACCCTCAGCTTGGGAAGCTGATGCTCTACCAACTGAGCTACATTCGCATTCGGCTGCAAAATTAAAAAAAATCCGTATTACACAAGAAAAAAAATCTCTTAATTCTAAATTCTTAATACTAAATTCCAACAAACTATGCCCATCACTGAAAGAGAAGTTCAAATCATACAAAAGAGTTTCCAACCCAAGTCTTGGAACGACACCAAGACCCACGACTCCTGGTCGGTCTTCAAAATCATGGCTGAGTTCGTGGATGGTATGGAGAAGATGTCACAGATAGGCCCTTGCGTAGCCATCTTTGGTTCAGCACGCACGAAACCCGAAGACAAATATTATAAGATGACGGAAGAAATCGCTCGCGGCATCACCAAACTCGGATTTGGCGTCATCACCGGCGGCGGACCCGGCATCATGGAAGCCGGCAACAAAGGCGCAAAAGAAGCGGGAGGAATCAGCGTGGGTTGTGAGATCCTGCTACCCTTCGAAGGCAAATGCAACGACTATGTCGATTTCGACAAAAACATACGTTTCAACTATTTCTTCGTCCGCAAGAACATCTTCATGCGCTATGCCCAAGGCTACATCGCCATGCCTGGTGGCTTCGGTACCCTCGACGAGATGTCGGAAGCCCTCACCCTCATCCAAACAGAGAAATTATCTGACTTTCCCGTCGTGCTTGTTGGAAAAGACTACTGGCAGGGACTCATTGACTGGTTCCGCAACACCCTTCTGAAAGAAAAAATGATTAACGAAGAAGACTTCGAGATCTTCCATGTGGTTGACACCGCCGAGGAAGCCGTGCAAATCATCAAGGATTTCTACGACCGTTTCAACGTCAAACCTAATCTCAATCTGTAATGCAGATCCCTATCCGAATCTTAGATATCGAAGGCGATGGCTTCCATGTCATGATCCAAGGCAAGATTAATGGCATGGAAGCCAACTTCCTTATCGACACAGGAGCCTCACGGTCGGTGTTCGACATCCAGTCCATCACTCAATACATTCCACATCCCCGATTGGTGAAAAAAGAATCCATGACCGCAGGCATCGCCAGCAGCGACTTCGAGATTTACACCTTCATAATCGACAATCTGGAAATCGGTGACATCGCCTTGTGCCCCTACGAAGCCGTCGCTGTCGATCTGACAGAGGTTCACGAAAGTTATCAAAAACTAGGGTTACCCAACATCTCCGGTATCATCGGAGGAGACCTTCTGGTCAAGCTGAAAGCCACCATCAACTACCGTTTGAAGAAGATACGGCTCACCAAGCCACGCTCGGTACGCAGGCGCAGCACATACATCCCCTCCGCCAACGAATCCACAGCCAACACTACCGTGGTTCCTTCCACTGACTTGTCCACACAGACATGCCCGTAAAGGTCCATGACCGTCACCTGTTTAAGACCATCCCGATTTGAGATGATATGGATTCGGGATTGTACCGGATTGGGGAAAATCACCATTTGGATATCTTCCTGATGCTCCACAATGCCAATATGATGAACCATAATATCCGCATTGAACAGCTGTAACCCACCTGAGAAGTTGCCCACCACTACCTCCAACACACCATCACCGTTTAAGTCGGCCACTGCTGCCGAGGTACGCATTCCCAACGAGATAAACTTATCGGTAATAATCGCTGACCAACAAGACGAAACCTCGTCAAACATCGCCTCCAAGTCATCGGTAACAACCTCAAACAAAAATAGTTTACCCGATTCTGAGCCCACGCAGAGCATCAACTGGTTTTCATAATAAAAAAACGAAGGCTCACTATAACCGTAATAGGAGACGCCATAATCTCGCACATCCACGCCACCCCAAAAATCAGTGATTCTTTCAAACGACAAACCTTTCCCCTTCCCCACTTCTATCTTTCCCTTAAAAAAGGAGAGTTTTCCCGTTTCGTTCCCCACCACCAGATCCATCGTTCCATCCTCATCCACATCGAAGAAACAAGGGGCGGACCATGGCTTGTCATAATGCAGGAAATCGTCATCCAACAAGTTGCCATCATGATTGAGCAGCAGGAGTCTTCCTTCTGATGTGCCCGTCAAGCACTCAAGACTACCATCACCATCAAGGTCACAGAAAGCAGGTGTCAAGCCCGTCCATGTTCCAACCCCTGCAGGGAATGGCGACCCCATCACTTGGAAAGCTGGTGTTGTCATTGACCCCACGTTTTTTAGCCAGATGAGTTGTGCCATGCGATGCGTTTGCAAATTACCATAATAATACCAAGTACTATCGATGTTGCCTATGGTTCCCACCATCATGTCAGTCAAGCCATCGCCATCCCAATCCACCAATACGGGGTAGGTTCCTGTACCCAAGTCGATCATCTGATCTTGCAAAAACGTTTTGGTATGCAAGCGAAAATCAGGTCGGGCATCCGTTCCATGATTCAAGTAGAGCCAAACACTCTCCATGCCCATGCTGGCCATTGGGTCCGGGTCGAAAGGCGAGACGATCATGTCCTCCACCCCATCGTTATCCACATCGGTGAAAAAAGGCACAGGCATGGAGAAAAGACGCACAGGCTGCTTTTCAGGGAATTCCGTCTGCTGGCTCACCATCGAAGCCTGAGTGTCGTCCCCTCCGTTGACCAGCAAGGTCAGTCCCGGATAGTCAACATCGGCTAAAATCAAGTCGAGCAAGCCATCGCCCGTCATGTCGCGGATGGTCACTGTAGCCCCGCGATGCCGCGACCCCATATCTTCAACAACAAGGCCATATCCAAAGAGGCAAGTATCGAGATACATCACATTATTCTCCTCGCTCTCCCCCACATGACCCCAACAGGGATCCATACGCTCAAAGACCAACGAATCGAGGCATCCATAACGTTCCATGGAGAGATTCTGGTGCTTCTCGAGAAAAGTACCCATCACGCCAAAGGTGACCAGGTCTAGATCCCCATCCCCATCCATGTCAAGAATAGCAGGATAATCAGCGTCGGTGGCCAGGATATTCACCTCTCCACCACCTTGCAGAGAGGTGAGATAAGGCGAAACGACCAACTCAAAGCCCACTTGCGCACCCAAAGAGATGTTTTTATAGACCTTGATTCCAGCCCAACCCTTGGAATAGGTGAAGAGATCCTCTTTCCCGTCTCCATCATAATCGGCGAACACCACCCAGCCATGAAGTTCGGGAAAACAGGTGTCGTAAACATGCGTAAGACGATAATCGATCTCACCATTCCCCCCATGATTCAGAAAACAAAGCAGGCGTTCTCCGTGACGATCAAAAGCCAGCAAGTCCTTCTGACCATCACCATTCAAGTCCATACGACCGAACTGACAAGCATTCAAGCCTCCGACCCAAGGGGAAGTGAGAGGTGAGAGATTAGAGGTTAGAAGTTCCCTCTCCACACCAAATAAAGCTGAAGCTGACAAAAGCAATATCAATAAAAGAAAATATTTCATGGCAGGTGTTTCGACCCACAAAAATAACTATTTTTGCAAGAAAAGAAGGATGATTATGTCACGAATACTTATCATAGACGACCAGGCTCCCATCCGCCGTGTGCTTAGGGAGATTCTGGAAGATGAGAAATACCAGGTTGACGATGCCGGGAATGGTCATGAGGCTTTGCAACTGATGAAAGAACAGGAGTTTGACGCCGTGTTATGCGACATCAAGATGCCAGAGATGGACGGCCTTGAGGTGTTGGAACACATCAAGGAGATGAGCGACGTGCCGGTGATTATGATTTCAGGGAACAGCACCATTGACGATGCAGTGAGTTCCATCAAGAAAGGAGCTTTCGACTTCATCATGAAACCACCTGACATGAATCGGTTGCTCATCACGGTGCGCAATGCCTTAGACAAACAGAACCTGAGCACAGAGAACAAGGCGTTGAAGAAGGCGGTGAGCAAACAAAACGAGATGATTGGTGAATCAGGTCCGATGATGGAGGTGAGGGAGATGATTGAGAAGGTCGCGCCTACTGGTGCCAGGGTACTCATCACTGGAGAGAACGGCACTGGAAAGGAACTAGTTGCCAAGCAATTGCATGAGTTAAGCCCACGCCGTTACGGGCCTTTCATCGAGGTCAACTGCGCCGCCATTCCTTCTGAACTCATTGAGAGCCAATTGTTTGGACACGAAAAGGGTTCATTCACCTCAGCTATCAAACAGCGCAAGGGCGATTTCGAGTTGGCGAATGGAGGCACCTTGTTTTTGGATGAGATCGGCGACATGAGTCTGGCGGCCCAAGCCAAGGTATTACGTGCCTTACAGGAAAACAAGATCGTGCGTGTAGGTGGCGAGAAGGAGATTCCCGTTGATGTCCGCATCATCGCTGCCACCAACAAGGATTTGAAGAAGATGATTGAGGAAAACACCTTCCGCGAGGACCTTTACCACCGTCTCAGCGTCATTGTCATCCATGTACCCCCTTTGAGGGAGCGCAAGGACGACATCCCTCAGTTGGTAGAAAATTTTGTAGGAAGCATCACACAAGCCATGGGCAAGGCGATACCCCACTTCACTGACGAGGCCATGGAAGAGCTGAAGCAATACCAGTGGACAGGCAACATCCGCGAGTTGCATAACATCGTGGAGCGTTTGGTGATTCTCTGCGGCAGCACGATCACGAAAAACGACGTGATTCACTTCGGGAATCCGCTGAAATAATCTTTTTAGAAGCTGTTTTGATATTAAAGAAACGAGGGTAACCAGCATGCGTGGTCACCCTCATTAGGATTGTCAAAGTTTAGTTTATTTGACGAAACAATGTGCCTTGCCCGTATTGGGCAGGGACAAAGGCATCGTTAATGAAGCGAACGGACCAGACGCACCGAAAAACCGTAAACGCGATAGTATCCGTCACTCCATGAGATGTAAGACGTGTAGAAGTTTAGGTTCCACGAATAGATGTCACTGTAGCCGCCACTGTCGCGGGACGCTGTCCAGTAATAGCCGTAGTTACCAACTCTGTTAATGGCAGTCCCCAAACGGTTGCCAGCGGCAGGCAGGAAGACGGCACCATGTTGTTCAAGAGTAGCCCATTCCGTTTCGCTGATGATGTTACTGTTATAGCGGGCATTATCAGTGTTCGTGTTGCTCAGCGTATAAAAGGAAGCATCCCAGTCGTCAGGCAAAAGAATCACGCCATTCACGTTGTTCACCTCGGCCTTGGCATAGCGGATACCGCTTGTCGTGGTGCGGGTGTTGAACACATAGTCCCATTCATCATGGCTGAGGGTAAACCATTGGTTCTCCGTGTTGCCTCCGTTGCTGATGGCGTTGTAGCCCCAGTCGGCCTTGCCCGTCTGGTCATTCAGGTTGTAGCTGCCGCTGCCGTAGGCATAATAGTCACGATTGGTAGTGCTTGTGCTCCAGGGTTGGTAACAATTGGCTCCGTGGTCGTAGCCGCTGGTGCCCCAACCAAACAGGTCACGGTCAACGGTCTGAGAGTCACTACCCTGTCCGTTATCGCCGAGATAGTCCCACTGATGGTCGGCGAACTTCCAATAAGGCGTTGCGGCACTGCCGATGTATTGCAGGTTACCCTTCGAGAAATAGACCTGGTCGCCATCAGCGTTCACGCTGAACTTGCCGTTGATGGATCCTTCGGGTGAGGTTGGAGCCAACTCGAAGTTGGCTACCAAGACACGGCTTCCCGTCACACGGAAGGTATATTCTGCGTTAGTGGAGACCACATTCGGGGTTCCCGTATCGTCAACGACCTCGGTCCAATTTACAAAGGTGTAGCCTTCGGCTGGGGTGGCTGTCAAGGTGCAGCTCGTCCCGAAGTCGTAGGCGCGAGCACCGCTCAACGTGCCGCCCACCGATGGATTGGCCACGACACTGATGCCATAGGGACCTTCCTGAAGCGGAAGGACTAGACGCACCGGGAAAGCGAAACTGCGATCGCTATTGCTTTCAGTGTTGAGGAACGAACCGCCGTAGTACAAACTCCAGGCGTAGTTGCTATCATCGTAGGATGCCGACCAGTAGAGGCCGAAGCTATTCACGCCGCTGACGGAAGTCCCGAACCGGTAGCCCGCGGCAGGCAGGAAGATTGCACCGTGTCGTTCAAGAGTAGCCCATTCCGTTTCGCTGATGGTGTTACTGCTATAGTTGGCATTACCCGTATTCGTGTTGCTCAGCGTATAATAAGAGGTCTCCCAATCATCGGGCAGCAGAATCACGCCATTCACTTCGTTCACCTTGGCCTTGGCATAGCGGATGCCGCTTGTCGTGGTGCGGGTTTCGAACACATACTTCCATTCCTCACGGCTCAGGGTAAACCATTGGTTCTCCGTGTTGCCTCCGTTACTGATGGCGTTGTAGCCCCAGTCGGCCTTGCCCGTCTGGTCGTTCAGGCTGTAGCTCTCGTTGCCGTAGGCATAATAGAAGCTGTCGGTAGTGCTTGTGCACCAGGGTTGGTAACCATTGGCTCCGTGGTCATAGCCGCTGGTGCCCCAGCCAAACAGGTCACGGTCAACGTTTTGGTTTTGACTGTTTTGGTTTGTCGTTGTTCCGAGGTAATCCCACTGGTGGTCGGCGAACTTCCAATAAGGCGTGGCTGCACTGCCGATGTATTGCAGGATTTGATTCTCTTGTGCAGATTGATTCCATTTGCAAAACTAGAAAAAAGATTAACAAAAACAAATTGGCGAGGGCTTCTTTCTTCATCCTTCTCAAAAAAATTCCTACCTTTGCAGCACTTTTTAAAAAGAACGTTCTATCATGAAGAATTTATTCGTTGGAGCCATCGTGCTCGTCGCCGCCCTGGTCATGACCGGTTGCGAAAACAAGAAACAACAGAA
>JAEEGG010011875.1_pt1 | contig 18894 bp, 21 predicted proteins | sample 9134161 | NCBI WGS metagenome assembly JAEEGG01 (sample SAMN16246543, study PRJNA631951) | gut metagenome | biome: gut microbiome; feature: rumen; material: CR-attached | host: Bos | place: Iran: Karaj | collected 2018-10 | reverse complement strand
TTTACCAGATTCTTTGAGGTATCGAAACTTAGACGACGTATATGTCAAAATGTATGCATCCACACCATCGCTGGTGTAAGATGCATGCAAAATTAAGGAAAAAAGCTGAATAACCCAAACTTTTCCCCGATTTTTCGTTCTTGATGTCACTTTATAATAGCATCATCCTCCAAGAAAGGCAGTCTTTCCTCTATTTCTTCGCGACTGACATAACTATCCGTCTGCGTGTCCTCAGCAAAATAGAAAGATTGCTGGTTTCTGACATCATACTTATTGATATCGTGTATCTTTTTCTTGTATTCGTAGAAAGTGTCTAATCGATTGATTTCTATTCGGCGCCTTACTCCCATTTTGGCATATTCCTCACTCTGTTCAATACCAAGGAATCTACGTCCAAGAAGGTTGGCGGCAATACCGGTAGTACTACTGCCTGCGAACGGGTCGAGAATCCAAGCGCCAGGTTCTGTTGATGCCATAATGATACGGGCAAGCAATGGGATTGGCTTTTGTGTGGGATGCTTGCCGCACGATTTTTCCCAAGGTGCAATAGCAGGCAAACGCCAAACGTCTGTCATTTGTTTGCCATCGTTGATCATCTTCATCAACTCGTAATTATAGTAATGAGGCACTTTCTCCTTCTTCCTGGCCCATATAATGAACTCTGTTGAATAGGTGAAGTAACGGCAGGATATATTGGGCGGTGGATTTGTCTTGGCCCACGTAATAACATTCAGTATCTTATATCCAAGTTGGGTCAGACAGTTAGCCACAGAAAAGATATTGTGGTATGTGCCAGAAATCCAAATTGTGCCATTATCTTTCAGCTTCTCCCTGCATAGCGAGAGCCACTTCAAGTTAAAGGCGTTGATGTCATCCTGAGACATGCTTTTGTCCCAGTCGCCTTTATCTACGCATACCACTTTGCCACTCTGAACGCTGATGCCACCACTCGAAAGGAAATATGGCGGGTCAGCAAATATCATGTCGAACTTGAAGTTGAACTGCGGCAGCAATTCAAACGTATCGCCATGAAGCAGATTGAAATCGTGGTTGGATGATTTATAAAAAGGTTTCATAAGCTATGCCATTAATCCTCCACCACCTTCGTTCTTTCTTGCATATGCCGTAGTCCATCCAGTTTGTCCCAAAATGCTGATGGATTTTGGTGGTTGCAAGTATCGGTTCTCTTGACAAATTTCTTTGAAGGGACATTCGCTGATTTTCTGTTCATCAGGCAATGACAATACGTAAGGTGTCTCTTGAATAGCAACATATCCTTCTTCATTGGAACAAGGCATCATTCTTGCTATGGGTTGAGCTTTTACTTTTTTAATTCCATTCTTCAAACAAACTTGGCAAGTCTTGTTTCTCCCAGAGTGCCACATAAAGGTATGGGCATGAGTTTCGCACTCGAACTGATAGAGAATTTCTTTGCAGAATTGTTTTCCTATGACGTTATAGACAAAGTAATCTATGAGACAAGGGCTTTCAATACATTCTGCCGGATACTTCTCGTTCCAGATTTCCCAAACTCTTCGCCACGCGCTAGCATTCATTGTTTCAATGTAACTGTACTGATGGCAGAAAATATCGAGGAAGCTTGAGACCAAAGGAATTTTCGTCTTGATAATACCCGTTCTTAATGCTACTTTGATGGTGTTTACATCGCTGGCAACATCGATTTTATCAAAACCACTTACATTCTCCCAAACTCCTAAGACCACCATATCGCGAAGGAACATATCTGTTTTCTTGTTGCCGTATCCAGCACCATCACATGCAATAATTGCTTCTCTGAGTTTGAAGATGTCTCTATCGTATTTGTCTATCAAACCATAAGGGTCACATCCTTTATCAAGCAGAAATTTTGAAATGGTTTCAGCATATCCATTTCTCTTGTCATTTTGAGATTTGTCTGCTATTCCTATCTTGCCTATAAACGCGGCAGAGTCATCTGCAATCAATTCTTCATCAAAGATAGATGGGTCCGTCTTGAATATCTTTGCGAGTTTTGCGAACTCTAATGACCCTCGAAAATCTTGATTCGCAGTCAGAAACCTGACTCGACAAACATCTTCGTTACTTAAGCCACAGGTATCATACAACTCACTAAATGCGTCACCATCTGTTTTTACATATATGGCACGTAATGCATCTGCCACTTGTTCGCACTTTTCATCATCTATCTTGCAATCAAGTATCTCCTTGTGATGTATCTCCCAGAACTTATGGAAGTCAGAGAAATACTCTCTGTATTCACCAAGTTCCAGAGTAGTGCCAATGCCAGGATAATTGGTATAGAGGAAGTCGTTGATACTTTTGACTACTTTCCTCGCATCATCCACAGACAAGGTATCTGCCTCACCGATAGCAGCCTTTATTTCAGAACAAAAGTTTGATAGCTTATCCATAGCAACATCACTTTTTCTTTATCGATGATAAATCAAGATTGGGTATAATAGCGGTATTGGTATAGTTCTTCTTATAATAGAAAGCTCTTCTACGTGCTCTTGTTATACCACCTTTTCCGTCAGGAGCATCCGTTTTGTCTTGATTGTTGGCACCCTTAGTCTTTGGTTCCAGATATACACCCATGCTGCAAGACAATTCATCTGCACGACCCTCCTTGATGTAGCTTTGTATTTCTTCCCAGTCAGTTTTGAATACGCCATTCTGAACATCTGATGGATGATCCAAGAAATAGTCCACAATGACATAATCGTTTTGGTTAAGAGCCTTACCATTCTTCTTTGCCAAGTAAACAACCCAGAATGTCAGAGCAATCTTGCCTCTAAGTTTGGCGGTTTCCCAAGTTTCTTTGGCAACCTCCATATAGTTTATCATCTGAATAGCCGTTGGCTCTTTGGCTTTGATAGAACCATCGCGATTCTTCTGCAACGGCAGAATTTTTATCTCACAGCCAATCTCTGGGATGTCAGCTTCATCGCGATTATTGTTCTCTATACCAAGTAGGTTCTCAACTATCAGGCCAGATGCACCTTTTACCATCTTAGAGCGTTCGATGTTCAACTCGTCTTTTATCTCTCCAATGGTTTTGCCCTTAGAATTGCTGATAATATCAAACAAAGGGCGCATGTATTCGATTACTTTACTGCTAATCATAGGACTACGGCATTATATGGTTCAACTTCTTCCGCTGCATATATTGGTTCCAATTCCACCTGTGCGTATTCAACGTTGGGGTGTATCTTAGTTGCAGCATAGTTATGTACGAGAATCTCAGTCAGTTTTCCTCGTTTATTGGGGTTAGAATTTATGCTTCGTGAAGCCCATACTCTTTCAATGAAATATGCTCCATAAAGCACATCAAAGAAATTATCGTCCTCATTCTTTCCCTTGCAATCTGAGTTGCTGAGCATGAACTGGAAGCCTGCATCGTCTATGTGGTCACAGTATTCCTTCAAACGAATCTGTGCATCATCATTAAACGCCTCTTTAGCATAATCGTTAAAACTGGACGTATCACTTAGCGGACGATAAGGCGGGTCGAAATAGAACAGCGTGTTACCCAGAGCGTGGTCAAAAGTGGCTTCAAAGTCGCCTGTCATAATCTCCACACGTTGAAGCAGCTCGCTATCCTTTCGAATAGTAGCTGGGTCGCAAATCTGCGGATTGGTATATTTGCCGAATGGAACATTAAACAGTCCTTTCTTGTTCACACGGTAAAGACCGTTGAAACAGGTGCGATTGAGGAAGAAGAACTTGGTTGTATTTTCTAACGGGGCAAGATTTTTCTCGTTGTAGCGGTCGCGAACTGCGAGGAAGAAATCTTTGCGAGCTTCTTCTGTAGATAGAGCGTTGTAGGCATTCTGAATATCCATCAAGGAGGTAATCAATTCCTCAGGCATATCCCTTACAGTACGATAACAAGTCGTTAAATCAGGGTTCACGTCGTTAATGACAGCAAGACGGATATTAGGATATTGCTGCAGCATATAGAAGAGCATAGCCCCACCACCTACGAAGGGTTCAATATACGTAACATCTTCCCAAGATTCAAAATCTGCTGGCAACTGCGCATCCAGTTGTTCTATGAGTTGTCCCTTACCACCAACCCACTTGATAAAAGGCTTTGCTTTTGCCATAGTTATGCGACGTTTAGGGTTACTGATGGGTTAGAAACTGGAGTGTAACAGATTTCACCATCGTTCTCTATGTCAATCATAAAGTCCTCGATAGCTTTGCCTTCTGCATCAAGAGCAGTACAGGAATCTTCGCCCCATACTACGCTGATTGCACACTCATTTTCTTTAAGGTACTTCTCTACCTTCTCTTTTGCTTCTTTTGTTAATACGTTCATTTTTTTTGATTTAGTCAGCCGGTTTTACCCGGTTGCTCGTTAATAATTATTTGTTTATACCACCAAATTAAGTGGGGTGTGTACCACCTTATGCCTAATTACGATCGCCGCTGCCTACCATTTTCGTGACCTCACGAAAATGGTCATCGACGTTGATTACCAGCGTTTTACACGATTCTACAGCTCGACCGACGGCAGTAACAAAATTCTCCCAACGGGCATAGCCAAGCACCTCCTGTAATTCACGGGCATACCACACTTCTATATTGTTACCATCATCATCTTTGACTGCCTTGGCTATTAAGTCAAAGGCAGACTTGTATTGATGTATTTTCTGGATATCCATAAGTACTTCACTCTAATTATAATACAACATTGCGCCGCCGCCAAAAAAGGGCTCTACATATGTGAATGGCCTTCCGTCAAGCTGCTCAGGCAAGTAGCTGTCAAGTTGTGATAGCAACTGACCTTTTCCACCTGCCCATTTCAGGAAAGGCTTTGCATTTATTGTAATTGAACGTATATCTGTCATTATCAATTTTTGCTTTCGTGGCCACAAAAGTACTAAATAAAATGAAAAGTGCCAAAGGTTTATCTGGAAAAAACATATTTAAGCTGTCGTTTTCCCTATTCCCACTAACAAAGTTATGCGGCAAGGAATGTAGTCGCAATTTCTGTACTTCTTTATTTACTTGCAACGGTATTTCAGGTTGCGATACCAGGTAGTCAGTTTCTTGTCGGCCTGTTCCTGTTCCTGACTCTTGTACTTCGGCTGTGATTTCTGCTCCATCGTTTATTCCTCCTCTTTTTTGTTCTGGTTTAAATACTTCCTAGGAGATTTGGTAATAAAGTTGGGAATCCGAATTTTATTCGTTATTCCATTGTATTTCCCATTTTACAAGGTTACGCGGCAAGGCAATTTTCTTTGCCTCACCCCACTTTCCATCAATATAATAGAATTTTGCCAAATGTTCGCTGAACTTGCTGACAAATGCTGCTCTTATCCTAGAACATTTCTCGTTAATGGAGTTACTCAATGGGTCTGTTACGTCTTCTATACTCTTTATGGCAGTATGGTGGTTGAAAAATGGTCCCTTAACTTTCTTATATATGTCCATCAGTTCTTCCCTAAAGTCTGGCAGATAGCTAAACTTGATTCCCTCAGGATGTTTCAGAAACAGGAGAAATACGGCTTTGGGTAGAGGTTTCATCTCTATTTCCATGCCGAAATAATCCGGTAAGTAGATTCGGAAATCTTTTGTGACAATAAGTCGACTTAACTTATGTTCGCGTTTTCTGAAAAGGATATCAATCAGGGCTTGTTCAGGGCCTTTCAAACGTAGTTTGTCAATGCGTTCCAGAACTTCATCTATTAGTATTTTGGATTCTTCGTCAAAATAGTAATCCGCATCAAAATCCCAATCATCATCATCTCTAAAAAGAATAGCGTCATCATCTCCCTCTCTAGCCACAGTGGGTTCTGGTTTTGATGCTTTTTGGAACCTGATGGGTGGTTTTCTGTGTTCTTCGATATCACGGAGAATTTCATCCAAAGCGCCCTTGAGTCCCTCGTCATCGTCAAACGACGGTGCAGATATCGATACACCTCTGAATTGATTGTCAGCCTCAACATAACGATCATTCCAGCAATCTGGATGATAATACAGTAGCGAAGGTGGTATCTTCTCCCGATTCTCGGGGTGAAGCATATAGTCGAGAATGAAGTTGTCATTAACCATGAAATCTGCTTCCCTGCTGCTCTTGGCATAGGGGGCGTTATAATGCAGACGTTCGCCACTTGTCAAGTCATGTTTTAGAAATGGGATATAGCAGAAATCATAACTCTTTGCAGCGAAGCACTCACGAATGCGATGGAAGTTTTTTCTGATGAGTTCGTTCACTTCCTCGTCGTGTTGACCTTCGATGTAGATTATCTGATTACAGTCCGGCTCGAAAGGCAGTTGTTTCAGTCCTAAGGTAAACGTCATATCTTCTTTATTTGGGTTAGCGTTGCAAAGATAGTGATAAATCTCGAAACGTCAAAAAAAAACTGTTTATTTCTGCAAAAGAACTCCAGAACAGAAGGGATTTCTGCGCAGGCACAATTCCTGCGAATATCCAACCGTTCTGGAGCCTGAATGTCAGCGAGTCCCTATGAGGACTCAGATCTGCATTCTTTACTGAAACAACATCTGTGGACGGTAGTACCACAATCAGTCCTGCAATTATGCAGCCGGCAGACACCGAATATTTCTGCTCTTGATGTTATAAAGAAGTTGGGGCTGCCAACGAGCAGATGCATGGCCTTAGCTCTTACGCCCTAAATGGATGGTGCAACCCAACTTCTTAATCGTTCAAAAGCCCCATGCCCTGCTACCAGATTCGACAGCAAGTAGTATTCTCACATTATACTTTATGTTTCTCTTAAGCGAGCTGGAATAGCTTCTTTTATCATCTGTTTTTTTATGCAGTCTTCCATATTCTATTCTTTAAGTTGTAAATATAATCTTAACCATCTTTTTCTACTATTATGGATGATATTTATTTATCCATTTACACCAATAGCAACAGTATATGTTGCACTTATTTGCATCTCATATATAGTATATTTTGATACTGCTTCATCAATTATATGGTCAATTTGTTGTGAATCTAGCGACAACTGTATTTTAAGAAGTCGTTTTAATTCCTTCATATATGGAAAAGTTATAGTAGTATATGCTTGAAGTGTTCCATTATGGCCTTCAAGTAAAAAACAACGTATTACATCATAATCAGAGTCAAACCAACGTTCCAGTATTTCTTCTTTCATCTTCAGAACATTAATAGATACTTGAGAAATAACTACATCACCAAAATTGATGATAAAGAAAGGAATCGATTTATATATAAAAATAGAGATGACTGGCAATTCCGCAGCCACAGCCCTTTTTTCTTTAAATTTTAAACCACACATTGATATTACCAAATCAAAAGACAAATTATTGATAACGGTGGTAACATGTTTACCTGTATATGAATATTCTGGCCACGGAAATTTCTCACCTAAACGAAATGTTTCCACTCGTAAATCCTGTGACGATTTCAATGGATTAAAATCTATTCTTACATAACTCATAAACTCCTTTAAAGCCTCGTATGTTTGTAATCCATCGTCAGGGATATGAAATTTTTTCAGACCTTTACACTTTTCAAAAGCAATTTCATGAACAAAGTTTACATTTCTGCCAAAGGAAAGCTCTTCTAAACTTATGCAATGAGTAAAAGCACATTTTCCAATGAACTTTATTTCATCTGAGAGTTTGACTTTCTTCAAAGAGACACAGGTTTCAAATGCGTATTTTTCAACACCATTACCACTCTCGACATTATATTTGTTAAATTCGTATTTGCTTGTCTTGTGAATAAGATCTTTCTGTTCGTTAATGGAACAATCAAATATTTCGAGATTAACACATTCATGAAATGCTCTTTCTCCTATGAAACAAAGAGAGGTACTACATATACAACGTTTAAGTGAATGACATCCATAAAATAAATGAGAAGATATACATTTTACATTATAAGGTATTGATGCCTGATTCAACATGATGCACCCGTAGAATACGCCGAAGCCTAATATTTGAATAGAATTTGGCAATTGTACAAATTGAAGGCTTTTACAATCCTTGAAAGCAGAAGCAGCTATCATTAATAGATTATTTGATAATTCAACGTGGGATAACAACAAACATCCTTGAAAAGCATCTCTGCCTATTATGAAAACTGAATCTGGTATAGTTATGTTCTTTAAAGAATACATCCTATAAAATGCACTATCACATATAATCTCCGTTCCCTCTCTTACGGTATATGATTCTATATCTTCTGTACAATCCAACAATTTCTTACCATCTTGGGAATAAACAACACCATGCTCATCTTTATAACCTTGGTCAAACTCTTGAACAGAGTATCTAGATATAGATTCATAAATAATATCCATAATAATGTTTTTTTCAGTTTCAAATTATCATTGATGATCTAATTATTTGCAAAGATAATCATATATTTTCAAAAACAACAAACTAATTATCTCTGCAAGGCTTGCAAAGGATAATTATTTGGCCGTTATGCCTTTTTTACATATATTTGCACCACAAACAATTAGTAATTACATTATGACCTTAATTAGTATTATACAACCTTATGAGTAGAATAAAGAAATACAAACTTACAGTTGGGATTGATTATCCTCACATAGGGGAAGATGATACGTTTGATATTGATCTTCCCATTGACGACGATGAAATACAGTCTATAATCGATGGCGCATTGCGGCTATATTGGGTGAGGGATTCAGCAGAAACATGGGAATATATAGAATGTTTCGCACCAAAAGCTTACAAAAAGGGAATTGCACTTGCTGAAGCATATTGTATTCCAAAATGGGGGGAGAAAATGAAAGTTGAGAATGGAGCCAGATATGAAATTTTCCTTCCAGATGAAATCGATAATGCATTGATAAATGATCCCAGATGGATTAATGAAAACCAAATTAGAGCCAGGCAGAGAGAGGCTTCTAGGAAACAATTTCATGAAGACCATAGAATTTTCCATAACGCAAATAATATTGGAAGGTTCAAAAACAAACTAAAGAAGGATCCTATATGGAATAACAGCGTATTTTCTGGTATCTGGAGTAGTAGTTCTGAAGATTATGCAGGGCTGTATGGCCTTCATACCATTATTATGAATAATGTCGAATTGGGATATGAAAGGATTTATAAAAGAGATGAAGTTGAATTTAGGGTTGAAATAAGACATCCAATCGAAACATATTTGGATGGTTTCTTTGCAAAACATAACGATTATTATAAAAAAGAAGACTTTGTACTACACTTTGATTACAATCCTCATGTAATAATAACAACAAGTAAGGGGGATAAGTGTGATATTGAATTCTTCATGAATTTTGTAGAATACTTAGTCACTATAAAACCTATAGAAAAATAAAAGAGCAAAGTAGAATTGTAATAGAAACATACCCTCAACACGAAAAAAATACTCTTTAATAGGAATTAAACATTTTATTTGCAAAGATAATCATATATTATCTAAACAACAAACTAATTATCTCTGCAAGGCTTGCAAAGGGTAATTATTTGGAAGATGTATATAAAATATTGTAACTTTGCAATCCGAATCAGATGTTTACAAGTGGAGCTAAGGATTATCCCCGTACCCTGTGAAATGTATCTGAAACGGCCTCCTCGGAATAGGACCTTAAGCCAGAATCTGGTGAATCAAGCCCGGTATTCGAGGAGGATTTTGGGGACTCCCAGAGTTTTGGTAGGGCTCGGATGAAAACGGCCCTTGTATTACTGTTAGGGAGTTCCTTTTGAAAAAGATTAAGATCACACCACTTGGCAGTAAAGTCACTCTGCCAGCCCTTAGGGGTTTGAGGGAGGAGTTGTTAAGGTCCCTCTTGGTGGCGTTTTTCTTCAAATAGGTTGGCGAGTCAGGTGTCCCGTCTTATAATAAGGGCCGGCCCTGAGCCGTGGGCAGCTTGCCAACCTTTTCTAAAGATATATCTTCCATATCTTTAATCAGTCAAGGTCATACCAGCAGATTTGTCTATTTCCATCTTGCCATTACATTTAGGACAACTGCCATCAATTGGATTCCAGGTAGAGAGACCATTTTCTTTACCACATTGCGGGCAACGTAGAAAGTATCCCATCATTTTGAGCTCATTGGCTGATATAGCAACTATTTTCTTGCATTTGCTACACTTGAAGTTGTAATACATACCAGACATTAAAGCATAAAAACCCCGTGATTCGGTTTCAACCGTAACCCCACACTTCATACATTTGTACGTTAACCAACTTGCCATATTACATTTGTTTAAAATTAATAACAACGCCCGTGGATGGTAGTACCACAATCAGTCCTGCAATTATGCAGCCGGCAGACACCGAATATTTCTGCTCTGGATGTTGTTATAGAAGAAGCGGTCTCCTAAATCCAATCTTGTTGGAAACTCTGACGGCAGGTCCGTTCCAAATAGGAACACCTCCTCCATTATTGGCCGTATCTATATCGCCTCATGCGCCCAGAGCGCCGCTTCCTGTAACTTCAATTATCATCATAACACTCCTCCTGTAACCATCTCATAAAAAAAGCGGTTTAGGCGTTCTGTTATTCCTTCATTATCAATATTTGGACGAAACTTACCCACAAGGTTAGAGTAATACTCTGCAAGTGGAAGATAGAAATCCACCATGTATTGAGGCACCTCACTCATGTCCATTTCCTTGCCTGAGGATTTTGCTTTGACCAATGCCTTAATACCATCTTTGATCTTTTGGTCCTCCACAATCTCCTCATACAATTCCTGGAATGAGACAGGGGGCATCGTTTTGTGTTTTTCTATCCATTGACAAGCCAGAAGGCCACGAAGATAATACATAAAGCGTTTCATTGGATAACCTTGCTTCTGGAGGTACCGTTCATCATGCTTTACATAGATTCGCTGATAGTGATACATTGCCTTTGTTGGGGTAAAACAATCTTTTGCAAGAGGTATTATTCCTGCCATGAATTGTTCATCGCTTCGATATATGATGGGCGAATTAATCCACTCCAATAGCGATGGATTGCTTCTTTTCAGTAATGCCAAAGCCTTTTTTATATCCCATCCTACCGCATCAATATCCTCTTCATACACTTCTTCTATCACATCCCTTTGGTCATCTATACTGAAATACCAATTCGGCTTATGAACATAGATAAATCTTACGTCCCAATCGCTATCCTTCGAAGCAAAGCCCCAAGCCCTGCTACCAGATTCAACGGCCAGCAGAACCTTAACATCATATTTTCGTTCTATTTCACATAAACGTTTAGGTATAGACTCTTTTTCGATTATGTTTTCAATATAGTCATGACGACTACTACGATACATTCTTCGTAAATACGGAGCTAAGAATCTTGGATCATCCGTGTAACTATTATCTATTGATTCGCCATTTTCGAATAAATCAAAACAAGTGGAATTAAATCTTTTATTCCCAAACTCCTTAAGCATGATATTGGTCTTTGATCTAAGCACACCGATATGTGAGACATGATAGGTCTTTCCAATCTCAAGGCCTGAACAATCGTCACCAGCCCATGAGTGGACGGAACGACAAACAGCAGTCATCTCCGTTCTTACCTCATTAAAGTATTCCTTAATATCATCTTTCATCTTCTTCTCTTTTGATTGCAAAGATATGAAAATATATTGAAACTAGCAAATCTATTTTTCCTGCAAGCCTTGCAAAAAGAAATTATTTGGAGATTTGATTTCTTTTTCGTATATTTGCATCGAGATAATATAGTTGGATGATTTAAAAAATAAAAACGTTATGAAGCCAGAAGAACTAGATGAGATTTTCCAGATTGAAGGAGGTGTTCCGATAATAGTAGGGCTTTACATCGGAATGGACGAGGAAGAAGCAGAAGAAAAGACAGACGAACTAAATAGTTATAAAACAGAAAAGTCGCCTGATTATCCACTAATATCCAGTCTCTCTATAACTTTTGAGTACGACCTATTCGAATACGAAAACGTTGTAAAGAGGATACGACTAATTCTTCCGCAAGAATGTTCTAAAAATGATTCTGATTTCATCTTTGATTATCTTTCCAAAAAGATATATCATGAAAGAATTCATAGGGATGTGGAATCGAAAACGAATAATCAATTGCTTCATTTAAATGTAGAAATTGCAAATTACTATTATAGTTGCTCATTTTTCAATAAAGATGGGCATTTTGTCATCCAGCTGTCTGGAATAGTAGAAATACCAGAACTATATAAGGCATTCTATCTAACAGGGACTAATGAGGATTTAAAGAGCTTTATCTGTCAGTCTTTGTCATTCAGAAGTAATGCAGGACAAGATAAATTCCTCAATCGATTGTTTTCTGTATATAGTGGATACCCGGCTATATGTGGTGTGTATCTCGGATATAAAGCAACTTCCTCTTCTGAAACAGAAAGAATAATGGATGAAGAATTGAAAAATGCCAAAATGAACTATAAGAATCAGTATTATTGGGACATTTCGTTTGAGGTTATGATTGATGGCTCTAATCGTGTTGATGAAATCATCATGAGATTACCTGAACAAGATAAGGAAGAGACTCTTAATATTATACGATTCTTTAAGCAGAGACTACTTATAGAAAACGGTCATTACTATTTTGCAGATGGCAAAGAAGATTTTAAGATTAACGTCAGTATGTCCAACAAATACTTTTCTGTTAAAGCAGAAAATCCTTACCGTTTAGGACGCCGTGACGTTGAGATTACGCTCAATGCTGTCAAAAAGAACCAAAGTGATTTATATAGAACACTATATGTAATGTTAAGCGACAATACGCATTTTGGTTATTTTAAAGCTGCTGATGTCTTTTATGGCTATGACAGCGAAAATAATTTTTCACCAGTCGGTGCATACGATTCTTATGAAGAAGCTATTGAGGCCTTTCAGGGAGATTAAAAAACTCCAAAATGTGAAGAACAATCTACTCAGTATTCTTTACTGCGATTATTCAACCATCCTGGAGCCTGAATGTCAGCGAGTCCCTATGAGGACTCAGGTCTGGCATCCTTTGTTAATATAACATCTGTGGACGGTAGTACCACAAACAGTCTTGCAATTATGCAGCCGGCAGACACCGAATATTTCTGCTCTTGATGTTGTTTCCAAATATTCTAAAATGGGGTAATATATGCTCTGCAACGCCTCCATTTTCCATCTCCAAATTGATGCCAAAAACTATAATAGAATTTTACTTCTTTGGGTATCATCACACGGATCTGTTTAGCGTACTCATATCCTTGATTAATCCATTCTTCCATTCCTTCAGTCGTGAACTCAGCGAAATCGTTATATGGATCATATTTATCAGCCTGAAAGAACCACTCCTTTAAACCTTCTACGGAAGAAGTTGAACACTCTTCAGCGCCAATAAAGAATAAATCGTAATCTCCAATACCAGCACCTTCTTCATCCCAAAACAAAGGGGAATATGTAGTGTCTGGTTCCATAACTATATACTTTGGTATGGCATTATCATCTGTTTTCATATTCATCAATAAATTTATGTATCTACCTACTTAACATCCTCTCTAACAGTTTTATCTCAGAAAATATATCGCTATATGAATACTCTTGTTCATGATTAAACATCGTCGTATTTCCTAAGAGAATCAACAGAAAATTTAACGGGAAAGTGTCATTACCATGACACCAATTCCTGTTGAAGCCTCCGAGTCCATATAATTTTAGTAAACGGATTGATTCTTGCAAAACAGCTTCTCTATAACTCTGATATGATAATTCATATTCCCATTCTTCCTCTTTATGATATATACCATCGCCTTCATTATTATACTCAATCTCAAAGTGCAGTTTATCGGACTCCTTCTTCTTCCACATATCTAATTTCAAATAACCAGGTTCGTCAACCCATGCTACGTAATAGCATTGGTCAGCATTTTCTATTAATTCTACTTCCAGTGCAATTAAAGAATCGATTAATGTGGAAATAGGCTCCGGCCCAATATAGGATGCATAAAACGGAATAACAGTATCGCCGAAGATTAGTTCAAGATCTTCAGAACCGAAACATATTGACTTGACATTTATTCTTATATCTGTTAGCATATTGTATTGTTTATTCACCTATTTTATTATCTAAATAACTAAAGTTTCGCAAGTGATGGCGCACCTGCATAATTTAACATAAAATAGGAATAAAAATGGCCTCGATGTTTGGTTAACTCACTGAAAATGAGTAATTTTACAATCGCCAAAAAGTAAAATTCAAACATCAAAGCCGTGAGCAAAGGTACAACAATTATTTCAGATTTGAGAAGCTTTTTCTCAGAAAATGAGAATAACCGTGCAATTAATGCGATTATGAGAGTGATGGAGTGCATAAACATACGTCCTGACCAGATAGGGACAGAGAAGAAAAAGAACTGCAAGTTTACGAACGTGCAGGTTCTGAATCTTCTGGTGCTGTTCCCGTTCTTCGTCGTCAGGAATGCATACCAGTACTCGGGCTCTTCATTAAGCCGCCTGTTCTGTTGTGAGAAGGACATGTTCTATCGTTTTATGAATGATGGTAATATCAAGTGGCGCAAACTGCTTTATGCGATGAACCTCCAGCTGCTGCGTAAGATCAGCCGCAGCACAGAGGCTGAGCATGACAAGCCTGTCTGCCTGATTATCGATGACACTGACGCTCCAAAGAGCGGACGTAAGAGTGAACTTATTGGCAAGGTGTTCTCTCATATCCAGCATAAGAGTATCCTCGGCTACAAATGTCTGACGCTGCTTCTGAGCGATGGTATGAGCCAACTGTTTCTCGATTTCTCGCTTCATGGCGAAGAAGGCAGTAATCCAGACAAGAAGCAAGGGCTGACGGATAAACAGCGGAGCGAGCGTTTCTCTGCCGACTATGCGGGACAAAGTGTTGAGGAGCGCATAAAGGAATACACAATGAAGAAGACTGACAAGGCCATTGAGATGGTGAAGTACGCCATCAAGCGCGGCATCCGATTCGACTATCTGCTCATTGACAGCTGGTTTACCTGTGCAGACTTCGTTCGCCTGATTACCAGCCGCCACATCAAGTGCCACCTGATAGGTATGATCAAACTTGGCAAGACCAAGTATCATACCCAATGGGGTGATCTGACAGCCAACCAGATTATCAATAAGCTCCAGAAGCAGGGCCTCACCAAGCATAACAGAACGCTCAGATGTACCTACTGCACCATCGACGTGAAGTTTGCCGGAACCACCGTACGCCTGTTCTTCTCGAAGCGAGGCAGGAATGGGCATTGGAATGGATTGCTCACAACGGATCTCTCGCTCAGTTTTCTCAAAGCATACAGGACGTACGCTACCCGTTGGACTACCGAGGTGGCTTATCACGATTGCAAGCAACTGCTCGACTTCGGCAGATGCCAGAGCGTACACTTCTCTGCGCAGATTGCCAGCTTCACGCTGACCATGATGCAGTATAACATACTTTGCACAGTGAAACGGTTTGAGGCCTACGAGACAGTCGGAGGACTCTTCCGTGAGGCCACAACTGGTACTCTCGAGCTGTCCGCCTCGGACAGGATATGGGAACTGATATTGGACACCATCCTGGAAATCGCAGAGATGATCTCTGCCGATGCCAGTGAACTGCTTTCTGCGGTTATTGATGGGAATCCTAAGTTCCATAAGCTATATCAAATGTATAAATTAGTCGCTTGATGAATGAATATTCACTTGCGAAAGTTCAGTAAATAATCCTGCCACAGTTGCTTACGTTCCGTCACATAGGTCGGTGTAGGTTGAACCACGGCAGGGAGGGGGCTTGTTCCGACGGGTTGATGCTTTCACCTTTCCCTTTACGCCCTAAACGTTTCGGACATAAACACCCTTTGTCGGGATTTCTTATCAGCCCTTTATCACCGCTAATGGTTCTAGCTTTGTTTTCACCTTCACTAAATCGGCTTCAAGGGCAATCACCTGATCAATGTCCTTATAGGCACTTGCAGCCTCGTCGAGGTCTTTCTGAACTCTCATGCCATGAATGATTCCCTTGGCTTCCATCTTCTTGATCTCTTCCTGAAGGTCGAGCGTCTTGATGGCCTGCGTTCGACTCATCAAACGTCCGGCACCATGAGAAGAGCTCATAAAGCTATCAAGATTACCCAAACCCTCTACGATATAAGAACTGGTACCTTGTGAGCCAGGGATAATACCGATTTCTCCTGCCCTTGCACGGACAGCACCCTTACGATGAACGATACAGTTGTGCCCAAAGTGGTTCTCAAAAGCCGCATAGTTGTGGGCAATATCTATGGATGGATCAAATTCTGCCAATGGCAATGCATCTGAGATAACTTCCTTGATACGCTCCATCATCAAACTTCGGTTACACTTGGCGAAAGCCACGCAGTAGTTCATTTCATCCCAATAGTTTTTAAACTCGGGTGTTTGAAGAGGCAGGAATGGCAGAAGCATCTCTGGTTCCACCTTGCTATAGTATAACTCGTTGAGCCATTTTGCCTTCTGGTTATAGAAATCACCTACCTGTTTACCCAGATTACGTGAACCAGAGTGAATCATAATCCACAGCCAGCCTTTCTCGTCGCGCTGCAGTTCTATGAAGTGGTTCCCACCTCCCAACGTACCCACCTGATGATGAATAGACTGATATTGAGTCTTTACCACTTGCAACTTGTCGATATTGAAGCCCTTGGGGAGATACTGCTCCTCTTGGGGCTGTTCGTGATGGTCCATACCCAAAGGAATGCGCTCACGAATACCTTTCATGATAACCTTGCGCAGAATTTGAGATGTAAGCCTTTTAGCACGGACATTTGTCTTCACGGCACACATACCACAACCGATATCGACACCAACAGCATTGGGGATTACTACATTCTTAGTTGGTAAAACGCCACCTATAGGCATACCCATGCCCCCATGACAGTCTGGCATCAGAGCAATGTGATGATGTATGAAAGGCAGTGAAGCAAGATTCTCAATCTGCTCACGCGCAAAGTCATCAATATCAGTGGTCCACATCTTTACCACCGTCTTTCCTATCATTTCTACTTTTTCCATAATATGTTTTTAAACTGCTGCAAATATAGCCATTATACTCATCATCTGCAAGTTTTTTGGCTCTGCAAGGCTTGCAAAGGGATATAGTTTGGAGGAATTGAGCGTACATTGTATCTTTGCATTTTAAACGAAATAGAACAGGAAAAGCAATGACGTTAGAAACTGCAAAACGGATTGTGTCAGAACAAGGCAACAATGCGAGCAAAGAAGCTCTCGCTGTAGTCAGGGGTGGTATGACTATCTGTGAAAATCAAGAGAATGGTATTCGGAAATATAAGTGGATAAAGATTATGCCAACGAAAACTGATGACGAATCCAGTATTGAGATGGCTATGAAGATTCACCAGAAGATAAAGCAACCTCGGCCAATAAAAAATGATTGGACAAAACCAGTTTTAGAAACGGCTAATCATCAAGTACAAAAAACAAAGGATAGTCCTCAAGAACAAGAGCCAGATACAAAAAGTGCAAATACTCTATCACGTACAATAGCATATTTGAAAAGAAAGTTTAATGAGTTCGTGAAGATGATGGATGTACTCGTAGAAGAGTAATTTCGACAGACTATTGTCTTTCATACTTATAGTTAAATACAACTCATTCTCAAAAGTTACAAAATATTTCTGAAACAAAGAAAAAATACTCTCAAAATTTTTGGAATGTTGCTGACTTTGCTCTATCTTTGCAGACAAATACTGAACGATGGAAGAAAAAGAGATTTTTAAGGCTGAGACTTCAACGGAACTGGAACTGCCGATGTACGAAGGACTGCAAGCGGGATTCCCGTCGCCTGCCACTGACTATCAGAACGATAGGCTGGACTTCAACCGTGACTTCATACGTCATCCGGAAAGCACGTTCTACGTCCGTGTGAAAGGCGATTCGATGGTGGATGCAGGTATCTTCGAGGGCGACTACTGCGTGGTAGATCGTGAAGAGGAAATAGAGCATGGCAACATCGTGGCTGCCTTTCTGAATGGTGGGTTTACAGTGAAGTACATCGACCTCTCGACACACGACCAAGGGTTTATACGACTGGTGCCTGCCAACAAGAACTTCAAGCCGTTCATAGTCGATGCATCAGACGAGTTCACTGTCTGGGGAAAGGTAACATTCACGATTAGAGACTGGAGGAAAAGTCATTGTTTGCCATAGTAGATTGCGATAATTGCTACGTCAGTTGTGAACGGGTGTTCAGACCTGACTTGAACGGCAAGCCTGTCGTTGTCCTGTCGAATAACGACGGATGTGTCGTGGCACGCAGCAACGAGGCTAAGAAGCTGGGCATCAAGGCTGGCATGCCGTACTACCAGATGAAAGAGCAGTACCCTGGCGTGGATATTGCCGTATTTTCGTCGAACTACGAGCTGTACGGCGACATGACGGACCGTGTGATGTCGTTGATTAGGCAGGAGGTGCCTGCATTCTTCCGCTATAGCATCGATGAGGGATTCTGCATGCTGAAAGGCTTGGAGCATACCGACCTGAAAGCATGGGGCGAAAGGCTGCACAAGCGCATCAAGAAATGTACGGGTATGCCTGTCAGCATTGGCATTGCACCCACAAAGACGTTAGCCAAGATGGCCAGCCACTATGCCAAGCACTATTCGGGCTACAAGCACTGCTGTCTGATAGACACGGACGAGAAACGCGAAAAAGCCCTGAAGCTGTACCCGATAGACGAGGTATGGGGCATCGGACGCCAATACACCAAGCGACTGGAAGCCGTAGGGGTCAAGACGGCCTACGACTTTACGCAACTCAGCAAGAGCTGGGTGCAAACCACCTTTAACATCGTACTCGTGCGTACGTGGATGGAACTGAACGGCGAGGACTGCATACAACTGGAAGACATGAGCCAGAAGAAGAGCATCTGCACCAGCAGAAGTTTCCCTGGCA
>JAEEGG010011874.1_pt1 | contig 18895 bp, 14 predicted proteins | sample 9134161 | NCBI WGS metagenome assembly JAEEGG01 (sample SAMN16246543, study PRJNA631951) | gut metagenome | biome: gut microbiome; feature: rumen; material: CR-attached | host: Bos | place: Iran: Karaj | collected 2018-10 | reverse complement strand
TGCCTCCACTATTCTTTCTGTTGTGGCACTGCGATTCATCCCTGTGGTGGTCACGCCTTTGATGTTGATCCGTTGTTATCAACAGGTAAAGGCAGGCCAAGAACTGAAGTGGAGTCACGACTGGGAACCGTTGGAGAATATCTCCAATCAGCTGCCTATCGCTGTGATGGCCAGTGAGGATGCTAACTTCCTGCAGCATCACGGTTTCGACTACAAGGCAATAGAAAAGGCTGTAGAGCGTAACCATAAGCATCCCGAGAAGCGGAAACTGGGGGCTTCGACCATCTCTCAGCAGACGGCGAAGAACGTGTTCCTGTGGCCTGGACGCTCCTGGGTGAGAAAGGGTTTTGAAGTGTATTTCACAGTGCTCATCGAACTGATGTGGCCTAAGGAACGTATCATGGAGGTGTATCTGAACTCCATCGAGATGGGCGATGGCATCTATGGCGCAGAGGCTGTGGCTGATGCCCATTTCAACACCACAGCCAAGGAACTGACGAAAGCTCAGTGCGCCCTGATTGCCGCTACACTGCCTAACCCGAGAAAGTTCTCAAGTAAAAATCCCTCAGCATACATGCTTAAGAGACAAAGCCGTATCCTGAGGGAGATGAAGTATGTGGAACGGATGACTACCAACCGTACTGCTGCCAACTGATGGGACCATTCCATTGCAATTGCTGAATGGTGGTATTCCAACTGGGATAGACATTTTTATACTGACTGCCAGGAAAGAACATACTTAACACACGACAATTATCACTTATGGCGTCGAAGGATGGCATCGTCTTTCTAAGATTGCTGACAATGGACATCCATCGAGGTGACAGACGATAGTAAACCAGCGCTTTCTCGAAGGCGGGTTCCCATGTCTTGAAATCAGCCTCTGAAGTATTCTCCTTCAGGGTCTTATACATGTCGTAGTTATTATTCAAACCATTATTGACTGCATAGTAGATGACGTTGTTGAAATTGAGTTGGCCAGTAGGCTTCAGCTTGTCTTGAATGCTGTTGAGCAGCTGTGCGGTGGCTGAAGCCAGATTCTCAAGTTCAGAAGTCTTTACCGCTATGAGGGGGACACTATATCCTGCCAGGTCGCCGTAATTGACATTATAATATATTGTACCTTTTTCCTTGAACTGAGTGAGATAATAATCCCAGTAATTGTCAATAATCAACTTATAGAAGGTGGAACTGGTATCAAATAGTCCGGAGAGATCGGAGAAATTGGAACCAGCATCAGGAACCTCAGCAGGGGAACCGATGACATAGTCAGTGACCTGACGCAGTTCATAGGCCACCTCGATACATCCGAAATTGCAGCAGTCGCCATGAATGAAAGACAGCTTCTCGCCATTCATGCCGTTTTTGATGGCACGGGCAAGAGAGGGGATGTTCATCCAGGTGGTAGGACTTTCGTCTTCGTCGCTGGCATAGGCACGAGTCTTGGCATAGGGGATAGAGTCGTTCTTGATCAGCCATCCTGTGGCGTGGCCCCAAAGCACGAGTCCATAACTCTTGGCCTGATAATTTTCGCGCATATATTGTAGAGCCTTTTCGAGAATGGCAGGATCAGAAGAGGAGGTCTCCTCGAGACCGACAGAGTCTATGTACTCACCATCTTTGATACGTGCGTAATAGGGCTTACCACTGCCTTTCTGATCCACATAGACGATGAGGTTCTGGTTGTCGTTGAGTGCCTTCGAACCCTTTTTCATTTCGTTGAGATCTTCTATAGAAAACTGATTGAGATTGTTTTCAGCCGCCATATAGATCAGTACAGTGCGCTCATCTGAACCGACAGGAGGTTCTGGACCTGGCGGCGTGGGATTGGGAGCGTCGTCACTGCCACATGCTGCAAAACATATTACTAGAAGGCTTATTAATATCTTATATAATTTCATAATCACCAAAATTTTGGGCAAAGGTACGAAAAAAATGTGAATGGATGCTAGTAATTGGTCTTTTTTTAGTAAATTTGCAGCTTAAAATGCAGAAACAATGAGAAAGATAACTATTATATTTGCCCTGCTGATAGCCTTAGCGGCTGTTGGCGAAACCGCATCAAAGCGTCCAAAACGCGGGAAGAGAGCCGCAAAGACCCATCATACATCCAAGCATAAGAAGAAATCATCGAAGAAAAAGGTGATGGTGAAGAAGATTGTGCCCATCGACCCCAGACTGGATGATCCTGACTATGACCCCTTCCTGCAGTGTGAGGATACTTGTTCGCACGTGCACGGCATCGATCTGTCGCACTATCAGGGACAGGTGTTCTGGGAGACAGTGGGCGAGAATACCAAGACGGCTTATGTGTATCTGAAAGCTACCGAAGGTGGTGATCGGGTGGATGACCTGTATGAGAGAAACATCCAGCTGGCGCATCGCTACGGACTGAAGGTGGGCTCGTATCACTTCTTCCGTCCCAAGACGCCGTTAAAGCTGCAGCTGGAGAACTTCCGTGTGCAGTGTCGCCCAGGTGAGCAGGATCTGATTCCAATGCTTGATGTGGAGACTACTGGCGGACTGCCTACAGAGGAGTTCTGCGATTCACTGATTGCCTTTCTCGGTATGATGGAGAAGGAATATCGTCAGGCTCCCTTGCTTTATACCTACCGTAATTTCTACAACAAGCATCTGGTGGGAAAGGTGGATGACTACAAGCTGATGATTGCGATGTATCTGCCTGAGGAGCCTGTACTGGCCGACGGTAGGGATATCACCATGTGGCAATATACGAGTAAGGGGCAGATTATGGGTATCAAGGGCTATGTGGATAAGAGCCGCTTTATGGGTAAGCACGGATTAAGGGACATCAGGTTCCGCCACATCCATATCAAGGGGGCTGACCCCGATGCTATTCCTCGATATGAGAAAGAGAGTGCACAAATGATGCGAAGAAATTGGTAAGTCCCTCGCTGGGATAATAACGGAAGTATCGTCCTGAACGGCGCACGTGACTGAACATGGCCGACGAGTTGCTGTTGTGAACAAAGATACTGTCGTCATCCTGTGAGAAATACCAGTCGTGGGAACGGGTGTTGGTAAACTCCAGCAGTTCCTGAGCTATCTGGGAGGTATGCTTGCTTTGTTTGGCTGAGACAAACGGCAGGTCCTCCACATGAAATCCAAACAACAGAATCAGACATTCGCCTTCAAGCTGGCACATCTGTGTCAGTCGGAGGCGCTTGATCCATTGTTGCAGCAAGCCGAAGTCAACCTGCTTGCCATGTTGGTGAAGTATCAACCCGAGTTCAAGTAGCTGACGGATAGGCATGCCCTCATTCAGGATATGACGCACTACACGGATGATCTGTAGGAGCAGTTGGCGGGTGATGACGTCGGAATGCTCGTCGTCGAGGATATTTTGCAGTTGACTGTTAAGAACGGGATTGGTGAGTGTATCAGCACGCAGAAAGGTATCTTCCTCATTGCTTGCAATATGAGCGGTAGCTTCTTCATTGGCCCGCTTCCAGGTGGCTTCCTGCTTCTCTGTGAGATGCATGAAGAACTGGGAACGGCAGTTGTTGATACCTTTATATGCATAGGGGATGACATCGTGAAGTATCGCTATCTGGTAAAGTCGTTCCCATTTAAAGGCCGACATCGGTTCTATCTGTTCTTGGGCGCCAAAAGCACCGTTGCGTAATAATCGGAAGAGGTTGCGCTGTATGATGTCCATAACTTAAGAGTATCTACGGGGATAACGGAATAGGATGGCTAAGATGGCTGCAAGACCTAACACAAAAGGATAGTAGAGCCAAGGTATGATGCTTACGGGATTGAGGGAAGCCAGACCTGCTGCGATAAGGAGTTGGGCACCATAGGGTATGAGCCCCTGAATCGTACAGGAGAAGGTGTCGAGGATAGAGGCACACTTTTTGTTATCGACACCATAGCGATCACCGATCTGTTTGGCAATGTCGCCAACCGTCAGAATGGCTACCGTATTATTGGCAGTACACACATCCACCAGTGAAACGAGGGCTGCAATACTGAGTTCGGCTCCTCGCTTGCTATTGATATGACGTGTCATCAGCTGGATGATGAAGTCGATGCCGCCCTGCTGCTTGATGAGTCCTAACATACCACCTGCCATCATAGTGACAATAATCAGCTCTCCCATCGAGAGAATGCCTTCTCCCATCGCACTGAACCACCCATAAATTTCAAAAGAACCAGTAATGAGCCCGATGATACCTGTCATGACAATTCCTAATGTAAGAACCGCCATCACGTTCAAGCCGAGAAGGGCTGTTGTGAATACCACCAAATAGGGTATCACCTTCACCCACTCAACGGCAGGCAGCGTCTGCGGAGCCTGAATACCTTGTCCCATCACCAGATAGACAATCAGGATGATGAAGGCTACTGGCATGACGATAAAGGAATTAACGCGAAACTTATCATGGAGACGGCATCCCTGTGTCTGGGTAGCCATGATCGTTGTGTCGGAGCTAAAGGCGCGGTTATCGCCAAAGAATGAGCCACCCACAATGATGGCTGTCATCATCGCCACATCTGTATGGGTTTGCGTAGCCACGCCAGTTGCTATAGGTACCAGAGCGGCAATGGTTCCAACGCTGGTTCCAATGGAGAGTGAGATGAAACAGGCAGCAAGGAACATGCCTGCCAGAAGCATCTGAGAGGGCAGGAAAGAAAGGGTGAGGTTCACTGTGGCATCGATGCTGCCCATTGTCTTTGCGGAGTGAGCAAAGGCACCAGCTAAGATGAAGATCCAGATCATCAGCATCATCTGTTCGGTAGCTGCTCCACGACTGAAGATATTGATGCGCTGCATCACTGGCTGGTTGCTTGAGATGATGATCGCATAAATACTCGACACCATAAAGGCTACGGTAATGGGTATCTTGTAGAAATCACCGGCGATGATGCTAGTGAGCAGATAGAACAGGATAAACACCAAGAGTGGTGATAATGCGATGATTCCTTTTTTCAATGCTTTATACCTATTTAATATTATAAGGTGACGCCATTCTTGAAGATGGCAATCTCACGATAATCGTTAATCTCGTTTTTTGCTGGCTCACCGCTGGCTACGGAAAGTACCTTATCTATAAACTCGGGAACAAGCTCCAGCATGGTGCGACCTTCGATGAGCTGACCTGCGGAGAAATCGATCCAGTTTTTCTTACGTGAAGCCAAATCAGGGTTCGTGGCAATCTTCATCGTCGGAACGAAGGTGCCGAAAGGTGTACCGCGACCTGTAGTGAAGAGCACGAGGTGGCAACCGCAAGAGGCGAGAGCAGTAGATGCCACTAGGTCGTTGCCTGGCGCAGAGAGGAGGTTAAGCCCTGTATTTGATAGACGGTCACCATACTCCATCACACCACTGACAGGTGCCTTGCCGCACTTCTGGGTACATCCTAACGCCTTATCCTCAAGTGTGGAGATGCCGCCAGCCTTGTTTCCAGGACTGGGATTCTCACCAACGGGTTCACCATGCGAGAGGAAATAGTTCTTGAAGTTATTAATCATAGAGACCGTCTCGTCGAAAAGCTGCTTGGTGCGACAACGGTTCATGAGAATCGTTTCTGCCCCAAACATCTCAGGCACCTCAGTCAGTACTGATGTACCGCCCTGAGCCACGAGCCAGTCGGAGAACTCACCAACAAGCGGGTTGGCAGTGATGCCGGAGAAACCATCGGAACCACCACACTTCAGTCCCACACGAAGCTTTGAGACGGGCACATCCTCACGCTTATCCTGCTTGGCTATTGCATAGAGCTCCCGTAGGAGCGTCATTCCAGCTTCCATCTCATCATCTACTTGTTGGGTGATCAACAGTCTGATACGATCTTTGTCGTAATCACCCAGCATTGCCATGAAGTCATCGGGCTGATTGTTCTCACAACCCAGACTCAATACGAGCACAGCGCCAGCATTGGGATGCAGACAGATGTCGCGCAGCACCTTTCGGGTGTTCTCATGATCGTCGGAGAGCTGTGAACATCCATAGTTATGGTGCCAGGCATAGATGGCATCGATACCTTCTCCACCAGTCTCTTTCTTTAACTCGTTGACCAAACGCTCGGCAATACCATTCACACACCCAACGGTTGGAACAATCCATATCTCATTGCGCACACCCACATCACCATTTCTGCGGATATAGCCTCTGAAAGTACGATTCTCTTGAGGGATGCTTAATTCTTCGTTGACGGGATGATAGGTGTATTCGAGAGTGCCTGAGAGGTTGGTCTTCAAATTATTCTCATTCACCCAATCGCCAGCTATCAAGTCAGTTGTGGCATGACCAATGGGATAACCGTATTTGATGATGTCAGTACCTTTGGAAGCATCCTTGATGAGCACTTTATGTCCGGCAGGCGTGTCTTGATTGATGGTTATCTTCTGACCGTCAACCTCGATGACGTCTCCCTTCTGTTTTGGCTGCAGACAGACAATAACACTGTCGGCAGGATTGATCTTCAAGAATGTTGCCTGCTCCACAAATGGTTCGATTATATAACTAAATAGCTGTACGACGATAGAAATCTACATTCTCTTTGGTCAGGATCTCTATAGGCATATAGTTGACAGGATTTACCTCACGTTTCATGACGATAGCGTTGAAGAGGGCATCCACACTCGCATAACCCTGTTGGTAGGCATGCTGGGCAATGAGGAAGGAGATACTGCCGTTACGGATACATTCCTCATTCTTAGGCACCATATCATAACCCATAATCTGAATGTTACGACGATTGGTGCGCTGTAGGAACGATCCCACGAGATGGGCTTTTGAGTTGAAGGTGATGCAGTGATGCACCATAGGATGTGACTTGAAGAACTTCTCCAGAATGGAGTCATATTCCTTGTGTTCCTCGTCGAGGGGCAGATCTACTTCCAAGATTTTGATGTCGGGGAAGTGGTCAACCATATAATGGCGGAAACCAGTCTCACGGTTAGCCTGCTGCTTGGAGCCTACCTTACCATCACGTGTCTGCTTGACAATGGCTATTTCTTTCTCATGACCTGCAATCAGCATCAGCATCTTAGCAGCGAAAAATCCACTGGCAAAAGAATCTTGTCCGAAGAACGACAGAGGCTTCAAATCGGGCATATAAGAGTCGAGCAGCACGTAGGGGATCTGCTTTTCGGTGAGCTTCTCTGTGAAACGGGCTGTCTGTTCGAGTGTTGCAGGCACGATGATGACACCATCAATCTTGGCTGTCAGAAACTCTCGTACCATCTTTGTAAAGGATGTGGCATTGAAACGTTCGTAATAGATGAATTTCAAAGAGATTCCAAAATCGCGACGGAACTGACAGCAGGCCTGAGCACCTTCTTCAATCTCGTCCCAATAAGCATCCTGTTCGTGCTTGGGCAGCACGACATAGAAGGTATAAGTCTTATTGTATGCGAGGGCAGAGGCATACATGTTCGGACGATAGTCTAATTCCTCAAGCGCCTTGTTCACTTTCTCCAGAGCAGATTTGCTGACATTGGGACGTTTGTGTAAGACACGATCCACCGTACCTGTTGATACGCCAGCACGGGCTGCAATGTCCTTGATAGTGATGTTCTCTTTTGCCATATCTTTCGATTTTTCGGCAAAGGTACGAAGTTTTTCTATAAAAACCAACTTCTTTCACAAAATAATTGAATCCGAAATCGTTTCCGTAAGTTTTTGCTCAATTTCCTTGCAAATATTTGGAGTTATAGAAAAATATGCCTATCTTTGTCGTCGCAAATGAAAAAATGAGTTTAATCAATAATCAATTAGAAAGCAATGGCTAAAATTGTAACATTAGGCGAGATTATGCTCCGCCTTTCCCCACAGGGAAACGATCGTTTCATTCAGAGTGAATCATTCCGCATCATCCCTGGTGGTGGTGAAGCTAACGTCGCTATCTCAGTAGCTAACTATGGCCATGAGGCATATTTCGTTTCTAAGCTCCCGAAGCATGAGATTGGACAGATTGCCGTTAACGCATTGCGTCGTTATGGTGTGAATACCCAGTTTGTTACGCGTGGTGGTGACCGAATCGGTCTCTATTATGCTGAGACAGGTGCTTCTATGCGTCCGTCAAAGGTGATTTATGATCGTGCTCATTCTGCTATTGCGGAGGCTGAACCGAAGGATTTTGATTTTGATGCTATCATGGAAGGTGCTGCCTGGTTCCACTGGAGTGGTATCACACCAGCCATCAGCGATAAGGCTGCTGAGTTGACAAAACTCGCTTGTGAAGCTGCCAAGCGTCATGGTGTAACAGTATCTGTGGATCTGAACTTCCGTAAGAAGCTTTGGACTTCAGAGAAAGCTATATCTATCATGCGTCCGCTGATGAAGTATGTGGATGTATGTATTGGTAATGAGGAAGATGCGGAGCTCTGTCTGGGTTTCAAGCCCGATGCTGATGTAGAGGGTGGTAAGACCGATGCTGCTGGCTATGAGGGTATCTTCAAGCAGATGATGGCAGAGTTCGGTTTCAAATATGTTGTTTCTACACTCCGTGAAAGCTATAGCGCTTCATTCAATGGCTGGAAGGCTTTGATCTATGATGGTAAGGAGTTCTATCAGAGTAAGCGTTATGAGATCAACCCGATTATCGACCGTGTTGGTGGTGGTGACTCCTTCTCTGGTGGTCTGATTCATGGTCTGCTTACCAAGAAGACGCAGGGTGAGGCTCTTGAGTTTGCTGTTGCTGCTTCTGCTCTGAAGCATACCATCAATGGTGACTTTAATCTGGTTTCTGCTGATGAGGTGGAGTCTCTCGCAGGTGGTAATGCCAGTGGACGAGTACAGCGTTAAAAGGTTAAAAGGTTAAAAGGTAAAAGGGTAAAAAAGTCAAATAACAAGATGGCAAAGTTTGATAAAATTGCAGTATTGAAGAAGATTGGCGATACCGGTATGGTGCCAGTCTTCTATCATAAGGATCTTGAGACCTGTAAGAACGTCGTGAAGGCTTGTTATGAAGGAGGTGTGCGTGCGTTTGAGTTTACTAATCGTGGTGACTTCGCTCAGGAGATCTTCGGTGAGTTGGTGAAGTGGGCCGACAAGGAATGTCCTGAGCTGGCACTGGGTATTGGCTCTATCGTCGATGCACCTACAGCAGCTATGTATATTCAGTTGGGTGCCTGCTTCGTAGTAGGTCCGCTGCTCAATCCTGACATCGCTCCTGTTTGCAACCGTCGTCTCATTCCTTATTGTCCTGGATGTATGACTGTCTCAGAGATTGGTAAGGCTCAGGAGCTGGGATGCGATCTGACAAAGGTGTTCCCAGGTGATGTTGTTGGTCCGAATATGGTGAAAGGTTTGAAGGCACCTATGCCTTGGTCAAAGATTATGGTGACTGGCGGTGTGGCTCCTGAGGAGGAGAACTTGAAGTCATGGTTCAAAGCTGGCGTTTACTGTGTTGGTATGGGTTCAAAGCTCTTCCCCAGTGATAAGGTAAAGGCTGGCGATTGGCAATATGTGACAGATAAGTGTAAGGAAGCATTAGGTTACGTGGTTAAAGCACGTGCATGAAATATTGGCTTCTCATTGTATCAACAATTCTTATTTCAGCTTGTACACGTCCTGACAAACAGGCCGTTGACAAGCTGAATCTAAAATCTTATACTTATCATTATCGGAATATAGACAGTACCCTGCATCTGGCTCAACAGGCATACCAGATGGCAGAAGGTTATGATGCAGGTAAGGCTGAGGCTCTTAATAATATGGCGTTTGTGCATATTGTGAAGATGGAGTATGATGAAGCCGAGCGCTTGTTGCAAGAGGTGACAGCAGTTACCGACAACCAATTGCAGTGTTTTATTGCCTATGTTCTGCAGATGCGACTCTGTCAGCGTCGCTCCAATAACAGAGCTTTTCATGAATATCGCGAGTTGGCAGATCTGGCTAAACGAAGGATCAATGAAGAGCGTCACTTTCTCTCTCCAGCAGAAGCGCGACAGCTATTGTATGCTGAGACAGAGTATGCTATCGTTAATTCCACCTATTATTATTATGTGGGATTAGAGCGTCAGTCTATTGATGCATTATTGGATATTAATCCTGCTGAAATCCAGAGAGATACGGCACAGTACCTCAACTATCTCTATAATATTGGTGCAGGTGGAATTCTGACAGAAGGAACGCCACAGGAAATCAATCAACTGGAGTTTGATCACCTGATGCGCTGCTTCCTGATGGCCCGTAATAACGGCTATCCTTATTTCGCCGCCAATGCCCTCGAAGCACTTTCTGAACACTTGATGGATGAGGGTGACAGACAACAACTCTTAACTGATAATCTGCCTGCTTTGAAATTCATCAATCCCGAAGGTGTAGAGGAAGATATGCTGGCAGGATGGTTGGCAGAGACCTCTCTGAGAATCTTCCGTGACTATGGCGATGTGTATCAGATAGCAGGAGCCTATCGTACGTTAGCTTCCTGTTACCGTCAGATCGGTGATTACGAATCGGCCCTCTTCAATCTGGAACAGGCTTTATCCGACTCCACCATCAATCAGGCACCTGATCTGGTGGCGAGTATCCGTGAACAGTTGAGTGTGGCTTATGCGGCTATTGATGATAAACCGCAAAGCGACTTTAACCGTAATATCTACCTTGATTTGCAGGAGACGACTCGTCAGGACAGACAGTTAGAGGCTCGTGCCAGTCAGTATGAGAAGACAGAGAAGCAGTTGAATATCACATTGGCAGCTGTGATTGGTGCTATTGTCCTTTTGCTCTTTTCTCTCTGGTTATTCAACCACATGAACCGCAAGCATAATCAGGAAGATGTGTCAGATGAAGAACTGGAACAGAAGAAAGAGCTATTGGCAGCGTGTCAGTTGCGTGTAGAGAACAGTGAACGGAAAAATCTGGAGCAACGGGCTAAGGTGTCATTGGTGAATTCCATCACACCTTTTATCGATCGTATTCTCTATGAAGCCAAGAATGCCGGCACCCCTAATCTCTCTTATATCCGTGAACTGACAGATCAGATTAATGACTACAACGATGTGCTGACTTATTGGATTCAGTTGCGTCAGGGTGAGTTGAGTCTGAAGATTGAGAGTTTCCCGTTGCAGCAGTTGTTCGATATCATCAGTCGCGGTAAGACAGGATTCCAGATGAAAGGGGTTGACCTATTGGTTGAGCCTACAGAGTCAGTGGTGAAAGCAGATAAGGTGCTGACGCTGTTTATGTTGAATACCCTTGCCGACAATGCCCGTAAGTTTACGGAGAAAGGTGGAGAAGTCAAGGTGTCGGCTACAGAAACGGATCAGTATGTGGAGATAGCTGTTGAGGATACTGGTAAGGGTATGACAGAAGAACAGCTGGCACATCTTTTCGATCATAAGATCATAGAGGAACATGGATTTGGCTTGTTGAACTGCAAAGGCATCATCGAGAAATATCGTAAGATCAGTCAGATCTTCTCCGTTTGTAGCATCGCAGCCACCAGTCAGTTGGGGAAGGGTACACGCCTTTTCTTCCATCTGCCTAAAGGTGTGGTAAGGCTACTCTTGTTGCTCTTGTCCTTTGGCAGCCTTACCGCTAATGCCCAGACAGGAAAGAATCCTTTGGAGAAAGCCAGCGCCTTTGCCGACTCGGCTTATTTCTCGAATATTCATGGCACCTATGAGCGAACCATGCAGTTTGCAGACTCCTGTCGCTATTACCTGAATCAGCATTACAAGTCGCAGAATCCTAAGGGGCGTCATCTGATGCTGCCTATGGGCGATGTCTCGCTGACTCCGCCAGAGATCAAATGGTATCACGATAGTTTGAATACCAACTACAATGTGATTCTTGATATCCGCAATGAGAGTGCTGTTGCAGCTTTGGCACTGCATCAGTGGCACCTCTACAATTACAACAATCGCATCTATACCCAACTCTTTAAGGAGATGTCGGCAGATAACTCGTTGGGAGAATATTGTAGGACGATGCAAGAGTCGCAGACCAACAAGACGGTGGGTGTCATCCTTCTGATGCTTTTGCTGGTATCGATCGTTCCTGCCTGGTATCTGCTTTACTACCGTCATCGCCTCTATGACCGATTTATGAAGGATCAGCAGCGTGAAACCGATTTGGAGTTGCTGGAAGATGAGATGAGGCGTCTGGAACTGGAAGATAACAACCTGCATGTGACTAATGCGGTACTCGACAACTGTCTCTCAACCCTGAAGCACGAAACGATGTATTATCCCAGCCGTATCTGTCAGCTGTTGGATGCTGGTGATATGGCTTCGCTTTCAGAGGTTGCTACGTATTATCGTGAGATCTACGGCATCCTCAGTGCACAGGCGCTGCATCAGGTGGCACCAGTCAAGCTTCATCTGAAGCCTTTGGCGCATGGTATCCTTGGCGATGAGAACCTGATACGCTACCTCTTTGAGATTCTGAAAAAGCAGTCGGGTGAAAAGCATCCCGACATACAATATTTCCCACAAGAGGGACCTTATGTGGAGATACGTATCCCCATGCCTCAGCTGAAATTGTCAGAGTCAGAGGCACGAGATCTCTTCACACCCTCGAAGGATCATCTGCCTTATCTGCTTTGCAGGCAGATTATCAGGGATCATGGTGAGGCCACCAATAGAAGAGCCTGTGGTATCTATGCTACATTGATAGAAGGAACAACAATTATGAACATAACATTACCAAGCGTATGGAAAATTTCAAAGTAATCATAGTGGAAGACGTGCCCCTGGAACTGAAGGGGACACAGGGTATTATCCGTAATGACATCCCTGAGGCTGAGGTTATCGGCACTGCCGACAATGAACAAAGTTACTGGCGCCTGCTGAAGCAGCAGGTACCTGATCTGGTGCTCCTCGACTTGGGACTGGGTGGCTCAACGACTGTTGGCGTAGAACTCTGCCGACATACCAAAGAGTCGCATCCGGAAGTGAAGGTGCTGATCTTCACTGGTGAGATCCTGAACGAGAAACTCTGGGTGGATGTGCTCGATGCTGGGGCTGACGGTATCATCCTGAAAACAGGTGAACTGCTGACGAGAAGAGACGTATCTGCGGTGATGGATGGCAAGCAACTGGTGTTCAATGAACCCATCCTCGAGAAGATTGTGGAGCGTTTTAAGGCAGCTGTCAGTGGACAGCTGGTGAAACAGGAGGCTGTCGTGAACTATGAGATCGATGAGTATGATGAGCGTTTCCTGCGCCATTTGGCCTTGGGCTATACCAAAGAGCAGATCACCAATCTGAGAGGGATGCCCTTTGGTGTGAAGAGTCTGGAGAAACGCCAGAACGAACTTATCCAGAAGCTCTTCCCTGAGGGAACCACTGGTGTGAATGCCACGCGACTGGTGGTAAGAGCCTTGGAGTTGCGTATCCTGGATATTGATAATCTGGAACCTGATGACGAGTAAATATCATCAACGACTGGGCTGGCTATGTATGGCGGCAGTCATTGCCGAGACATTGCTGGTGATTCTCTCGTGGCTGTTGTCTGCCTTACGGGTAGAAGGTGTACGCTCGTTGCTTTCCTCAGAAGGTATCAGGTGGTTCTTCAGCTCGTTTAACGACATGATAGCCTCTCCATTATTAGCGTGGCTCTTGTTGATGTTTTGCGCTTTGGGATGTTTGCAGAAGAGTAAGGTGTCAACCATCTTCAGCGGAACGAAAGCCGTTAACTTCCGCGATCGGCTGGCACTCTATGTAGCCATCGTTTTCTTGTTGATCTATGTCGCTATCATCATCCTGCTAACGCTGATGCCTCATGCCATCTTGCTTTCTGCCACAGGTCATCTGTTTCCTTCTGCCTTCAGCCACAGTCTGGTGCCTATTATTGCCTTTGGTATCTGTATCTTCAGTGTTGCCTTTGGCATGATGGCAGGTGTAATGAAGAATCTGTCGGATATCCTGCAGGCACTCTCCTTCGGAATCGCCAAAGGTGCTCCGCTGATAGTGCTTTACCTCTTTGCGGTGCAGCTGGTGGGATGTCTATACTTTGTGTTTGGCTAACGCTTCAACACCAGACAAGCCCACTGCTGATCCTCTTTCTGCTGTTGTAGGGTGAGTCCTAAGCTTTGCGCCTTTTCTGTCAGGATGGGGGTATCGTCGGTATAGAAACCGCTGAGGATCAGTGTTGCACCAGCATTCATCTTCGATACAAACTGCGGCATATCATTCAACAAGATATTGCGGTTGATATTTGCCATCACCAGGTCGAAGGTGCCTTCTACCTTATTTAATATAGAAGCATCGCCCAACAAGGATGTAAACCTGTCATCCACTTGATTGATGACAGCATTGTGGCGTGAATTATCTACCGACCACTCATCAATATCATAGCCGACAGCCTTCCAGGCACCAAGTTTGAGGGCACAGATAGACAGAATGCCTGTACCTGTGCCACAATCCAATACGTTATGTAGTGAAGTGTTGGCAGAAAACAGTTCCTCCAAGGTGGCACAGATCATTCGGGTGGTCTCGTGGGTGCCAGTACCGAAGGCCAGCTTCGCATCAATCTCGATGAGGGTGGTAGAGGGTGAAGAGAGGCGTGACTCATCCGGCAGATGCCGTCCGTCGTGAATGATCAGGGTAGGGGAAACAATGATTGGTTCAAACCCTTCCTGTTCCCACTGCTCATTCCAATCGCGGTCCTCAGCTTCATGTATGTCATACGCAATGGTGGTTCCCTCAAAGGGGAAGTCCTCCAAGACCGATTGTAGCGTTTCAACATCGAAGAGCTGTTGCTGAACGTATCCCTTCAGTCCCGTTTCTGTTTCTTCAAATGTCTCAAATCCAGCTTCTCCGGCCATCGCTGCTAACATATCACTTGCGTCAACAGAATATGGCAAAATGGTAAAATTTACTTCGAAATATCTCATAAGGATGTTAATTTTTAGCGCAAAATTACAAAAAATAGGGAAAATCCTCTCATAACTTAGGGTTTTTCCCTAAATTTGCACTAAAATTCGTTGTATTTTTGCAACGTGAAACGTAAAAATGTAAAATAAGGAGGGTTTTTGATATGAAGAAGAATGGAATGAATAAGGCAATGGGTATGGTGAAATGGTGCTTACCTTTTTACCTTTTCGCCTTCATGCCTTTATCGATGCAGGCTCAGGACGATGACCTCTATTTCGTGTCGAAGAAGAAAAAGGCGACGACAGTAGAGGAGGTGCAGGATCCATATGGCATGCCGAAGGATACCTATTACTCCGGCAGTGATCGTAATGTGGATGAATATAATCGTAGGTGGAAGAGTCAGGTAGAGGAGATAACAGATTCCGTTGATTCTCTCAAAGAAGACTTTGCGCTGACGAAGAAGATGACCCGCTTCGAAGATTATCAGCTGGCTGACAATGCAGCTTTCTGGGCAGGCTATCGAGCAGGTCGTGACGACTGGCGCTGGGGCTGGCATTCACCTTGGTATTACAGCTCTTGGGGGTGGTATGACCCCTGGTATGATCCTTGGTATTACAGCAGCTGGCGCTGGGGCTGGTACGATCCATGGTATTATGGCTATGCAGGCTGGTACGATCCCTGGTATTACAGAGGTTATTGGGGCTGGCGCTATCCATATTATTACCGTCGTCCTGTCGTAGTTGTTGGCGGAGTTGGTCGCCGTTATAGCACGATAGGCACAGGCTCTATCCGTCGGAATGGATCTACATATGGTCATCGTGGTGGTTATTATGGTTATCGCGGTAGCGGATCAACAAGTCTGCGTCAGCGTGCCGAAGCCATGAGTGGTGGCAGACGCTATAGCAGTGGAAACCGTATCCGTAGCGGTAGTGGCAACTTCAGCGGCTATCGTGGTTCGTCAGGTGGCTATAGTAGCGGTGGCAGCTTTAGCGGTTCTCGCAGTGGCGGCGGAAGTTTCGGTGGAGGTCGCGGCGGTGGTAGCTTTGGCGGTGGAAGTCGCGGTGGCGGCGGTGGCTTCGGAGGAGGCTCTCGCGGCGGTGGCGGCGGCTTTGGTGGCAGAAGATAAATTCATAACAAGATTTTTATAGACAATGAAAAGAAAAGTTTATTCAGTAGCCTTAGCGCTGGCAGTTGTCCTGCCCGCAGCTGCACAGGATACATATGAGAGTGCCCGCTTGTTGGGTAGCGATCTGAATGGTACAGCCCGTTATGTGGGTATGGGTGGTGCGATGGATGCCCTTGGTGCTGATCTCTCAACCATCTCTACCAACCCTGCAGGTATCGGCTTGTTCCGTCATTCTCATGCCAGCATCAGTTTGGGTTTTGTGTCTCAGCAGGATGCAGAGAAGTTTGACAATAAGAACAAGACCACGATGAGTTTCGATCAGGCTGGTTTCGTCTATTCTTCCAGAATCAGTCGCAGCTCATTCATCAACTTCGCGTTCAACTTCCATAAGAGCAAGAACTTCAATCAGATACTCAATGCTGCGAATTCGTTGAAAGGCTGTTCTCAGAATGGTCTGACGTATGATAAGGCATTAAGAGGTATTTACGACTTTGGGGTGAACCAGCAAGGCGAGGCAATGGGCTATTTCTCACCCAACGATCGCTCTTGGGCTTTCAGCGAGGCTGACTATCTGAATGCCAACGTGCTGAATTGCGATGTCGCAATGCATCTTGCAGACCCCAATGCTGATTGGTTGTATTATAATGATGCCAATGCCTATACTTTCGACAGGGCACACCGTGGTTGGATCAACAACTTCGACTTCAACATCAGTGGTAATTCAAACGATCGCTTCTATTGGGGTGTCACCGTGGGTGTGAAGAGCGTGAACTATCGTGGCTATAGTGAGTACGCAGAGACTTTAGTAAGCCACCCGAAGGCTGATGATCCTAACTACGAAGAGCCTTGTGGTTCTGTTGGCTATCAGGATGTGCGTCGTATCAAGGGTACTGGCGTCGATGTAACGGCAGGCGTGATCTTCCGTCCTTCAGAAGCATCTCCTTTCCGTATCGGCTTGTCTGTAAGCTCACCTACATGGTTCGATCTAACCGCAAGCAACGACACCCATATGCTTAACAACAGTCAGTCGGGCTATTGGGACGACGGTAACAGCAACCACGACTACGACTTCAAGTTCTATACCCCTTGGAAGTTCGGCTTGAGCCTTGGTCACACCATCGGTTCTCAGGTAGCTCTGGGCTTTGGTTATGAGTTCTCCGACTATAGCACGTCATCCAACCGTGTGAACAAGGGCGATAACTATTGGCGTAGTGACTATGGCTATTCACCCTCATATACCGATGAGCCGATGAAGAACAACACGGATCGTTCGCTGAAGGGTGTTCACACCATTCGTGTTGGTGCTGAGTTCAAGCCTGTACCCGACGTAGGTATCCGTCTCGGTTACAACTATGTGTCATCACCTTATGAGGAGAATGGCATGCGCGACATGACGCTCGAGTCTCCTGGTGTGTCATACGCTTCAACCACCGATTATGTGAACTGGAAGGACACCCATCGCATCACCGCAGGTGTCGGTTATAAGGTTGGTGGCGTGAATATCGATCTGGCTTACCAGTATAACACCACGAAGGGTGATTTCCATCCATTCCAGCCATACGCAGGCAATTCGGGTGTAACAGGTGTGAAGTTCAACCGCCATCAGGTGTTGATGACCCTTGGTTATACATTTTAGATGAAACAATTCTGATTATATATGCGGCTTTATGCAAATAAGGCCGCATTTTTTTGTTTATTCAACCGAAAAGTAGTATCTTTGCGCTCAATTAAATTGTAAATTAGTTAAATAGTCAAATGAAAAAGCTTTTATTGGGTGACGAGGCCATAGCTCAGGGTGCCATCGATGCAGGCCTGAGTGGTGTCTATGCCTATCCTGGAACCCCTTCAACGGAGATTACTGAGTATATTCAGGATTCACCCGTTGCCAAAGAGAGAAATATCCATCGCCGCTGGTCCACCAACGAGAAGACAGCTATGGAAGCAGCCCTCGGTATGTCGTATATGGGTAAGCGTGCGCTGGTGTGTATGAAACATGTGGGACTGAATGTCTGTGCCGATCCGTTTGTGAACTCTGCGATGACAGGTACGAATGGTGGTCTGATTGTGCTCGTGGCCGATGACCCCTCTATGCACTCTTCGCAGGATGAGCAGGACTCTCGTTTCTATGCCAAGTTTGCCATGATTCCCACCTTTGAGCCCAGTTCGCAGCAGGAGGCCTACGACATGATGGGTGAGGCTTTCGATCTGTCAGAGCAGCTGCATCTGCCTATCCTGATGCGTGTCACCACCCGTATGGCTCACAGCCGTGCTGTGGTGGAGGTGAAGGATTCGCCTCGTGAGCAGAATACTTTGAACTACGATGCTCAGGCCAGCAACTGGGTGCTGCTGCCTGCCTTTGCCCGCAAGCGCAATGTGGTGGTTACTGGTCAGCAGCCCATCCTTGAGCAGATGGCTGTGGATTCGAAATATAACAAGTATATCGATGCCGCCGATCATAAACTGGGTATCATCGCCAGCGGTATTGCCTACAACTATCTGATGGAGTGCTATCCTGATGGTTGTCCTTACCCTGTGCTGAAGATCTCGCAGTATCCGATTCCCAAGAAACTCATCCGTCGTATGACCGACGATTGTGAGTTTGTGCTGATTGCCGAAGAGGGTCAGCCGTTTATCGAGGATCAGGTGCGTGGTGTGATGCCAGGTAATGCCGTGATCAAAGGTCGTCTCACGGGTGAGCTGCCTCGTACGGGCGAACTCAATCCCGACTTCCTGAAGAAGGCGTTGGGTATCGAGAGCTCAGAGAGCTACGCACCATGTGAGGATGTCACCCCACGTCCGCCTGCATTGTGTCAGGGTTGTGGACACCGTGATGTCTATACCGCTCTGAACGAGGTACTGAAGGAGTTTCCTAATGCCCGCGTGTTTGGTGACATCGGTTGTTATACCTTGGGTTTCCTGCCACCTTATAAGGCCATCCACTCCTGCGTGGATATGGGTGCCTCTATCACGATG
>JAEEGG010011873.1_pt1 | contig 18897 bp, 9 predicted proteins | sample 9134161 | NCBI WGS metagenome assembly JAEEGG01 (sample SAMN16246543, study PRJNA631951) | gut metagenome | biome: gut microbiome; feature: rumen; material: CR-attached | host: Bos | place: Iran: Karaj | collected 2018-10 | reverse complement strand
CGTTTTGGACAAATTCGACTCTATTCTGTCCTCTGTGATAGACTCACACTTAGGACTTCGGAACATACACGGGGACGGTTCTTTCGTTATCACAGCACGATAACAAAAGAACCGTCCCTCTGTTATGTACAACTATCGTAGGATAACTCTACGTTGACTTTAGCCGCTTATTACTGCGTCCTGCCCAAGATGTAGTCGATAAGTTTTGTCACGTCGGCCATGTTCACGAAGCCGTCGTTGTTCAGGTCGCCGCGCGTGCTCATGTCGTCGCTGCCAGCAAGGACGTAGCGGGCGGTCACGGTGACGTCGTGGGCGGGCATTGTCGACGGTAGGTTGGTCCAGCCGGCGAAGGTGAAACCAGCCTTGGCGGGAGCCTGCTCTGGGGTGATGGCGGCTCCCGCTGCCACGTTCACAGTCTTGAAGGTCTCGCCGTCCACCTCGTAGATGAGTTTGTGCCATGATACGGCGGCATCGCCCTCCTCCACGAAGAAGAACTCCTTCCATTGGTCGGCCTCCTGATAGGCAGCGGCCATTCCCTTGGGCACCTCCAGCTGGCACTCCCACTTGCTCAGGTCGTCCAATGCTTGCGAGCCGCAGGTCGGAGGGGTGGGGGCACGGCTGATGACCTTCGTCACCGCCGTACAGTCAGAGAACGCCTCCTGGCCGATAGTCTCCACGCTTGCGCCAAACTGGAAGTAGTCCAAACTTGAACAGCCAGAGAACGCCCTGTTGCCAATGGTTGTCACGCCGTCGCCAATCTTCACGTTCTTCAGCCCTGTGCAGCCGTAGAACTCATTTTCTGAAATCTCAGTCTCTTGGTCGGTAATGTGTACCGCCCGCAGCGATGTGTTGCGGTAGAAGGGAGAGTAGCCGTACTGTTTGGTGGTATTGTACGATATATTGCCACCGATATACACAGAGTCTAACGGGCAATCTGAAAATATTGTTTTCCCTTCATAGCTGCTGTTGCCTATACCATTGCATCCCAATGTCAACTCTGTGGTGCGGTCGGCTATATACACATTTTTTAGAGCCTTACACCCATAGAACACACAACTGTTAATCTTCGTTACCGACTGCGGAATCTCGATAAGCGGAAGCGACGAACAGTTGTTGAACGCATAAGTATTAATACTCTTTACGTTGCTGCCTATCTGCATGTCAGTCAACGCCGAGCAACCTGTAAAAGTATAGGTTTCTATCGTTTCTACGCCTGTCCCCATTTTCACGCTCTCCATACTTGAGCAATTCTGGAATGCATACTGCCCCACAGTCTTGACGGCATCGGGAATTACTATACCTTGAAGTTTCGAGCAACCGGTAAACGCATATTGTCCAATACCAGTCACCTGCTCACCGAGTGTTGTCGATTGTAAAGATGTACATGATTGGAATGTATAGTCTCCTATGGCTCCTGTATTTGAAATCTCTGCTTCTGATAACTTGCTGCAGTTGGTGAATGCATAATTACCAATTGTGCCACCATTACTAAGTTCAACTGTAGCTAACTCTTTACATTCACTAAAGGCATAGTTGCCTACATCACCACTACAGCTAATCTTTACATCCTTGACATGTTGATTATTGTAACAGGCGTATGGATGTACCTGGCTTACTTTCATTTGTACACCTTTATATTCCACTGTCCCACCTAGAATAATATTCTCATTCGTAGAATCATACGTGCAATCTATAGCATCGCAGGTTCGCTCCGAAGGGCTTACTGGCACATACTTCACACCATCCACCTCGAACGTAGAACTCAGGAACTTGTACACCGTCTTGATAAAACTGCTGCTGAATGAATATTGGTCGTTCGCTACATAATTTACCCTGCCAGCCGCGTTATTGTACCCGTTTGGCGGAGTATTGGTCAGCCAAATTACCTTTGCTGGGTGGTGACTACCGAAAATATTGTAACTTATAGATTGTACGCTTGCTCCAATGGTCGCCGATTCTAAATTGTTACAGCCAGAGAATGCATACTGACCGATGCTGGTCACGGAATTGCCGATAGTCACGCTCGTAAGTCCGCTACACCCCTTGAACGCCCAATTACCGATGCTCTTCACGGAATTGCCGATGGTCACGCTCGTAAGGCCACTACAGCCTTCGAAAGCCCAATCACCAATGCTCGTAACTGAATTGGGGATAGTCACGCTTGTTAGGCCACTACAATTCTGGAATGCATCCTGACCGATGCTGGTCACGGAATTGCCGATGGTCACGCTCGTAAGGCTGCTACAGCCAGAGAAAGCAGAGCGAGGGATCATCTGAACGTTATCACTTATTGTTAAAGTAATTAGTGAAGAGCAGCCATCGAACATAGGCTCAATATCGCTACAGTTGGTTGCATTGTATATAACTTCTTTAAGGCTACTACAACTCCTGAACGCGCCATTACCGATGCTAGTCACAGAGTTGGGAATAGTGACGCTCGTAAGGCCACTACACCCTTCGAACGCAGAATAACCGATGTTTGTAACAGAGTTGGGAATAGTGACACTCGTAAGGCCACTACAGCCTTCGAACGCGAAAACTTCAATGCTCGTAACTGAATTGGGGATAGTCACGCTTGTAAGGCCGCTACAACCACGGAACGCAGAACTGCTAATGCTCGTCACGGAATTGGGGATGGTCACGCTCGTAAGGCCACTACAGCCATAGAACGCTGCACCTTCAATGCTCGTAACTGAATTGGGAATAGTTAAGCTTGTCAGACCGCTACAACCATTGAACGCAGAACCACCGATGCTCGTAACTGAATTGGGGATGGTCACGCTCGTAAGGCCGCTACAACCTCTGAACGCTGTACCTCCGATTCTTGTCACAGAATAGGTTGTTCCATTATATGTAAAGGATTTAGGTATGACCAAATTGCCCGAATATTCAGTAGTTATAAATGCCGTGTTCCTAGATACAACAATTGCCTCCGTTCCCGAAAAGTTGTAATAGATACCATTAATGAATGCATCATAGGCGAAAGCCTCGATACAAATCATATTAATGAGCAATGTGAATGTAAATGCAATACCTTGTCGTTTCATTATTCTTCTTTTTGTACTTTTTCTATAATAAACTTAAAGTTACCACGATCAGACAAATTCTTCGCACTTGCAAATAGATTTCCACTTTCGTCATAGACTTCAATGTCATGAAGATGACCTTCTAACTGACCAGCTACTTTATGTTTTTTTATTTCATCCTCAATAATAAAGCTTACACCATCTTGAGTAAAGATTTTGTTTACATATAATTGTCCTTTGTCTTCATTCTCTATGGGTGGAGACTGATTTTTTTCAAAATCATCAATAAATATAAGATTGTCAACTTTTAATTTGATAGATTCCTTACCAATTTTAAAAACTAAAGTACCATTAACGCTCTTCATATTGCTTCTTTTTTGTGCCTACCGTTCTCCCTGCATCAGCGGTTATAATAATAAAGTTGCGGAAACAAAAAGACGTGGGAGAAACATCCATTTGCTTATCCCATCGTCCAGGCCTTCGCATTGCCCCTTTATCAGGATAAGCAACTTCAGCCTGCCCACGCCGTCGCGTATTATATGTAATGCCGGGAGCCAATAAAGGCTACCAAGCATCGGGATATAATACATCCAACGTGGACGCTTCGTTGCATTATCTTCAGATAAAGTTTCAAGTTGCGAAGTTGAGACGATAGAAGATAACGTCAGAAAAACGTCCTTTCGCCCCACTTGAGAAAGCACGGTGGCGTTACGAAAACACCGACGTGCAGCCGCTGCGGGGCATTTCCACAAAGTTACGACTATGCTCCACCCATACAAGCGGGCAGTTGAAGTCAGGTGCAAAGATAATGAATAATTCCGAACTGACAAAGAAAAATGAAGAAAAAGTTTGAGCGGAACTTGGTGAACTTGGAGTTTTTGACGGTTCTCGCATTTTAACCTCCCAACCTCCCGTTTTTCTCTGAAGCGTCGATGTACAAAGGGATTCGGTACGGGAGGTGTTGCAAGCTATACTTTTCCTGCCGTGCTTCAATCCTTTCACGGAGTTGGTAATTGTTTGATAGTTAACGTTTTACGGTGAATGGTTGCTTTCGGTATGGATGACGCAGCTTTGTCAAAGTAAGCGGCTTGATGTTGAGGGGCAGTTTTGGTGGATAAAGTGGCGGTTTACGGACGAAAGGCGGCGGGTTTTGCTTTGCTGACCTTGGTCAGCAATTCATGTGGCGGCTCCAAACGATGTGAATGGCAGCTCCAAACGGAGTGAATGGCGGCTCCAAACGATGTGAATGGCAGCTCCAAACGGAGTGAATGGCGGCTCCAAACGATGTGAATGGTGGCCCCAAACGTGACAAAGATATGGGAGAAGATTTCAGATTGCCTTTCCACGACAGAAGCGGTGCTCAATCTGGCGGTCGTCGCCAAGATAGATGTAACGTTCCAAACGCTGAAGCAGTGAATAGTTGTCGTGATTCAAGTCGCTGTCGTCGATGACGAGAGCGTCGAACTCATAGCCAGGCTCGAAGCTTCCCACCTGGCCGAAAAAGCTGCCAGCCGACTTGGTGGCCAGCCAGAATGCCTCAGAGAGAGTGAGGAACGGTCGGTCGTGATTCTGCTGGTAGTGCATCTTGCTCACCTGGATAGCATAGACCATTGTCTGGAAGATACTCAGGTCGTGGCCTCCGCTGATGTCGCTGCCGAGTCCCACGCGCAGGCCCTCGCTGAGGAACTGCCGAATGGGCGCCATGCCCGATGCCACGTTGAAGTTCGACGTAGGACAGTGGGCCACCATGACGTTGCGCCGTTTCATCAGTTGCAGTTCTTCGCCTTCGCTCCATACGCAGTGAGCCATGACGGTGGGCGTCTGTCCGAAGAGGCCGTAGCGGTCGTAGGCGTCGCCGTAGCTGGTGCTCTCAGGCTCCAGTTCCTTTACCAAGGCTATTTCGTCCTTGTTCTCAGAGAGGTGCGACTGTACCGGCAACTGATACCTGGCAGCCAGTTCACCACAGGCGCGGAGCATCTCGGGCGTACACGACGGAATGAAGCGGGGCGTGACGATTGGCCGCACCAATCCGTCACTTTCCTCTTCAAACCTGTCACCTATCAATTCTTCATAGCCCTGCACCATATCCTCCACCGACTCCGACAACCCTTCTGGGCAGTTGCGGTTCATGGCCACCTTACCCACCAGTGCCCCCATGCCAGCTTCCTGGAAGAGGCGCATCAGCAGGCGGGTACTCTCGGTATGAATGGTGGCAAACACGCAGGCCCGCATGGTGCCAAAGCGCCGCAGGTCGCTCACAAAGCGGCGGTACATCCGCTCGGCATATCCCGTATCGGCAAATTTCATTTCCTCGGGGAAGGTGTACTGCTGCAGCCACGGCAACAGTTCCAAGTCCATGGCGATGCCCTGATTGCGATATTGCGGAGCATGCACGTGCAGGTCGTTCATGGCTGGAATCAGCAGGCGGTCGCCGAAATCCGTGACTTCAGCTTCCTCACTGTCCAACCGTTGAGCATTGGGCGTTGAACGTTGAACAGAGGCCAGATCAGCAGCCACTCCTGTCACGCGTCCATCGGTGCCGACAGCGACATAGCCATTCTCGATTACCTCGAAACGGCCCGGTTCCTTCGTATAGAGGATATGAGCTTTATAAATTCTTTTCTTCTTCATCAGTCACTAAAACCTTTCACTATAATGGCCTGACGTGCAGACGCTTAGCAAATAAGTGAAGAGTCTTCTGTCTACTTGATTCCCCGTTCGTTCAGAGCCTTGGCGTAGCGGGCGGCGTTGCGCAGGTGCTCAGCATAGCTGACGGCAAAGTTGTGGGTGCCCGAGAAATCCTCCTTGGCACACATATAGAGGTAGTCGTGCTTCACGTTGTCGAGCACGGCATCGATACCTTTTACCGATGCAATCTTGATGGGTCCTGGGGGCAGTCCCACGTTGCGGTAGGTGTTGTAGGGATTGTCGAGGAACAGCATGTCGTGGTAGATGCGGCGCAGCTCAAAGTTCTTCAGGGCAAACTTTACCGTTGGGTCGGCCTGCAGGGGCATTCCCTTCCGCAGGCGGTTCAGGTACATGCCGGCTATCATGGGCTTCTCTTGGTTGTTGGCAGTTTCCTCGTCGATGATGCTGGCCATGGTGCATACCTCGTTGGGTGTCAGTCCTGCGGCCTCGGCCTTCTCCTGTCGCTGGCGGTTCCAGAAAGCGTCGTGCTCTTTTACCATACGCTCCATGAAATGGTCGAGCGTCACATTCCAGTACATTTCGTAGGTGTTAGGCACGAAAAGGGCGGCTATGGTGCAGGTGTCGTAGCCCCAGCGCTCGCAGTAAACCTCGTCAATCAGGGCGGCGGCTATCTCTACCGAGTCCATCATGAGCTTGTGCGAGAGGGCTCCGGCCAGTTTCTGCATGGTGCGCGACTCGGGAATGGTGAGCATCAGCGGCTGCTGCTGTCCGTTCTTCATCTTGCGCATAACGCGCCACGTGCTCTCACCGGGCTCTATGGCGAATCGTCCCGTGCGGGGGGTCTTGGCGTAGTCAGTATGGCGTATCAGCGTCGAGAATCCCGAGAGACTATGCTCCGAGGCGATGGGGCGTAGCTTCGTCAACACGGAGTCTATGGTGTCGTCATCGTCCACATAGACAAATTGCCTTTGCTCGCTGTTGCTGAAGTCGGTCATGAAGTAATAATAGCCCAGCCCCACGATGCCTATTAAGCAGAGTGCGGCGGCTATCAGCAGATATTTGGCATTTTGTAGTTTCATACCTTTGTTTTTTAGGAAAATCGGTGCAAAGATACAAAATAAATATGAATTGTATGATAGCCATAGAAAAAATATTTCGCTTTCCTTGCAAAGATTTATGAATTTATTTGTATCTTTGCCCGTGAAAAATAACCTACTGACGATGAAACTGAAGTTCACCATACAATATGCTACGCAATGGGGAGAGGCTCTCCACGTCGTGCTTTGCTACCATAGTAAGGATGGTACGCAACGCGAGTCAAACCAGATTATGCTTACCCAGGATGGGCAGACGTGGACGCTTGAGACGGCTATTGTCGAGAGCCGTCAGCATCCTGTCAACGCCGTTACCTATGCCTATCAGGTAGAGGATGCCGACGGACAAGTGCTGCGCCGCGAGTGGAGCCAGGTGCCGCGCCTCTACTGGTTCGACTCGTCGAAGAGCTATGTGTTCCACGACCAATGGCGCGACCTTCCCCTCTGTGCCCATCTCTATAGCAACGCTTATCTCACCACCCAACATGCCCCCCACGGCGAGCAGGTAGAGGCCCGGCGGCAGCCGCTTTACCGCCGGACGGTGCTTTTCCGCTGCTCGGCTCCGCAGCTGGTGGAGGGCCAGTCGCTGGCTGTCATCGGTAGCCATCCCATGATGGGCGGGTGGAACACGGCGCGCTATCTGCGTATGGAGTATATCAGCCAGCGCGAGTGGTTGCTGTCGGTCAACATGGACTCCGTGCAACTGCCTCTGGAATATAAATATGTGATTGTCGACGACCATACCCACGAGTTGGTGGCCTGGGAAGAGGGCGACAACCGCACCATCGATGAAGAGCTTTCCGATGGCGAGGTGCGCGTGCTTTATGGTGGCCTGCTCCGCCTGAAGGAGAAGACGTGGAGGGCGGCTGGAGTGGTGGTGCCCGTTTTCTCGTTGCGTAGCGAGCACTCCTGGGGTGTGGGCGACTTCGGCGACCTGCGCCACCTGGTAGATTGGGCGGTGGCTACTGGCATGAAGGTCATCCAGCTGCTACCCGTCAACGATACCACTACCGACGGTCGCTGGCACGACTCCTATCCCTATAACATTACCTCCTGCTTTGCCCTCCATCCCCACTACCTCGACCTTGAGCAACTGGGTGAGCTGAAGGACAAGCAGAAGATGACCGCCTATCGCCGCCAGCAACGTGAGCTGAACGCCTTAGCCTATAGTGACTACGAGGCTGTAGACCGTGTGAAGCGCGAGTATGTTGGCGACGTCTTTGCCGAGCGTGGTGAGCAATTGCTGGCCACGAAGGAGTTCAAAGCGTGGTTTGAGGAGAACAAATGGTGGTTGGAGGAATATCAAAAGTCCGCCGCTGACGCAACGGGAGCTACGGCAGTTATCTACTTTACCCAGTATCATCTCCACCTCCAACTCAAGGCGGCAGCCGACTATGCCCGCTCCAAGGGTGTGCTGCTGAAGGGCGATGTGCCCATTGGCGTCAACCGCGACAGCGTGGAGACCATTACCCATCCCGAACTATTCCATCTCGACAGTTCTACGGGAGCTCCTCCCGATGCCTTTTCGCCTTTGGGACAGAACTGGGAGTTCCCCACCTATCGGTGGGATAGCCCTTCCCTCGTTTCATGGATGCGCCTCCGCCTGCGCTGGATGGAGCAATACTTCGACGCCATCCGCATTGACCACGTGCTCGGTTTCTTCCGCATCTGGGAGATTCCCGCCACCGCCGTCCAGGGATTGTTGGGACACTTCTCGCCGGCGCTCCCGTTTACCGCGGGCGAGATTGAGTACTTCGGACTGTCGTTCCGCAAGGACACCTTCACCAAGCCCTTCATCAACGACCGCGTGCTCGAAAGGCTCTTCGGCATGCATGCCCAGTATGTGCGCGACACTTTCCTCACTCCCAAGGCCTACGGGCTCTACGACCTGAAGGGCGACTACGATACCCAGCGCAAGGTTTCTGACCACTTCCAAGGGCGTGGCGACGAGAACAGCTTATGGATTCGCGACGGACTGCTGAGGTTGGTGGCCAACGTACTGTTTGTGGAAGACCCGCGGCAGTCCGACATGTACCATCCCCGCATCATGGCCTATCAGGAACCCGTCTACGAGGCCCTCGGCAGCGACGAGAAGGAGGCCTATATGCGACTCTACAACAACTACTTCTACCAGCGTCACTCGATGTTCTGGGGAAGTACCGCCATGCATCGGCTCACAGATACCCTGCAGGACTGCCGTATGCTTGTCTGTGCCGAAGACCTCGGCATGCTACCCGACTGTGTCAGTCACGTGCTCGATGCCCTGCGCATCCTCACCCTCGAAATACAGTCCTTGCCTAAGCAAACGGGATATGAGTTCACCCACCTCGACGGCAATCCTTACCGCTCTGTCAGCACCTTCTCCACCCACGACATGCCGCCCCTGCGACTCTGGTGGGAGGAAAGTCCCGAGCGTACCCAGCGCTACTACGTTACCATGCTCCAGAAGGAGGGACGTGCCCCCGAGCACCTGCCCGCCCATTTGGCTGAGGAGATCATTGCCCGCCACCTCTACTGCCCCTCTATGCTTTGCCTCCTCTCCCTTCAGGACTGGCTCGCCATGGACAGCGAACTGCGTCGCAAGAATCCTCGCGAGGAGCGTATCAACGTGCCCTCCGACCCCTACAACCGCTGGCAATGGCGCATGCACCTCACCATTGAGCAGCTCCTGAAGGCCGAACGGTATAATAATAAGGTGAAAACCATGATTACCCGAAGCAAGAGAATAATCTTCCTTTAGCTTCTCAAATCCTGCAGTCGGGCGATGTACTTGCCGAGGATATCGAACTCGAGGTTGACGACGGAGCCTACGCGAATGTCCTGGAAGTTGGTGTGCTCCATCGTGTAGGGAATGATGGCCACCTGGAAGGTGTCGCGGGTTGGTCGGCAGACGGTGAGGCTGACACCGTTGACGGTGACGGAGCCCTTGTCAACGGTAAAATATCCAGCCAGGGCCATATCGCGGTCGTAGTCGTACTGGAAGGTGAAGTAGGTGGAGCCGTCGGCATCATCCATGGCGATGCAGCGTGCGGTCAGGTCTACGTGTCCCTGAACGATGTGGCCGTCGAGGCGGCCGTTCATCTTCATGGAACGTTCAACGTTTACCTTGTCACCTACTTTCAGCAACCCGAGGTTCGAGCGCAGCAGGGTTTCCTTCATAGCTGTGACCACGTACTGGTTGCCGTCGATGCTGACCACGGTAAGGCACACGCCGTTGTGGGCTACGCTTTGGTCGATACTCAGCTCGCTGGTAAACGAGCAGGAAAGTGTGATGTCGATATTCTCGCGGTCGTGGCGAATGGCTACGACGGTTGCAAATTCTTCAATGATTCCACTAAACATAACTTCTATCGTTCAGTTTTCTTGCTTAACTTCTTTAACTTCTCTAACTTCTTTAACTTCTCTAACTTCTTTAAAAAAAGAAAGGGTCGTACCGATGATTTGGTGAAAACTCCTGTTTCACACGATGTTGGGCGCTCTCCGTCTTTGTAATCCACCGGCTTTTTCAAAGCTCCCCTATGCAGGGTAATAACGTGGCCCGCCATTGGCAAGAGAAGTCATCCCGAGGTTTGATTTTATTGTAGAGTATCCCGATCTATCAGGTACGACCCCGTTTTTCTTTAATTAGTCTTCTATCAGTTCATATTCGTCAGTTTTCTCCGTATTTTCGTTGCTTTCGGCCTCCTCGACGCTGTCCTGCAGCATGGTTGCGGACTGTTTGCCGCCATCCTCCTGTTGTTTCTGCTCACGGTATTTCGAGGGTGTGAGTCCTGTGCTCTGCTTGAAAGCGCGTGTCAGGTCGATAGCGTTGACAAAGCCGGTCTTTGAGGCAATGTCGGCTATGTTGTCGTTGGTGTTCTCGAGGAACATGATGACTTTCTTGAGCCTGAAGTCGCGTATAAACTCCTTGGGTGTCTGGCCAATGAGTTCCTTGAGCTGTTCAATGTATTCTTCGCGCGTAAGACCGGCCTGAGCAGCCATGTCGTCGACTTTGATGTCGGGCTTGGTGTAGTTCACCTCGAGCCAGTCAAGTTGTGCCTTTACGAAGTCGTAGTCCTCCTGGTGGATGAATGCCATCTCCTGCGGGCCAAGCTTGAGCACCTTCATTTGCTGTACTCTCTTGAGGTAGCGCTGACGCCAGAACATGAAGGCGAGAGCGGCAATCATGAAGATGGCCATGTAGAGCCAGACGGCTTTCTTGGAGAGGAGGAAGAAGGGCGGTATGGTGACGATGATGGTCTTGATGTCGTACTTGTCGGGCGACTCGAGCAGGAATGCCTTCACCTTGAAGCGGTAGGTGCCGGCGGGGGCATCGGTGTAGCTGGCCATGCGCGACTTGTCGGCGTTTTTCCACTCCATGTCGTAGCCTTCAAGCATGTATTGGTAGTGTATGCGGTGCTGCAGCTGGTAATTCATGGCTGCGAAGCGGAAGGCGAAGACGGTGCTATGGCTGGGCAGTACTACTCGCTTGGCATCGGGCACGTAGTAATCGTAGTAGTCGTTGAGCTGAGGGCTTACCAATTCGCCGTTCATGAAGAAGTCGGTAATACGAAGCTTCAGCATGGAGCCGTTGTCAGTCACCAGCTTGTCGAGGTCAACGGTATAGTAGCCATAGAGCGTTCCGAAGAGGATGTGGCCGTTGGGCAGGGTGATGGCAGCGCCTTCCGAGCACATGGTCTCATCCACACCGTCAAGGCTGGAGAAGGTGGTGAATATCTTCTTGTTGACGTCATAGGAGCAGATAATGTGGTCGGTGGCAAACCAAACGTTCTCGTTCAGGTCGAAGGTGATGCTCTTGATTTCCTCGGAGGGCAGGCCGTCCTTGGCGCCAAACGATTCGAAGAGCCACACGCCCTTAGAGTCCTTCTCTGTGGCGCAGGCCACACCGCCGCCGTTGGTGCCTACCCACATCTTGCCGTGCTTGTCGAGCGCCAGGTTGACGATGTCGGTACTCATGAGTATCTTGTCAGGCTTTTCCTCTGAGTTGGGCAACTTCTCGATGCTAAGCTTGCCGCCTTTGTATGACATGAGGAGTATGCCGTCGGTAGTTCCCGCCCAGATTACACCGTCCCTGTCGCGGGCGATGGTGCGTACCTTTAAATAAGAGTTGCGCGGGTATTTGCGCTTCATGTCGTTCTGAGGGTTCAGGAATATGTACTTTCCGTCCTTCTTGGTGAGCACGTTGACGCCTCCGCCGTAGGTGGCCACCCAGATATTCCCTTCCTGGTCTTCAACGGTAAGGTAGGCAGCGTCGTGGCTCAGGCTGTACTTGTCGTCATCGTTATGGCAGAAACGCTGCAAGGAGTAGCCTCCGCCCTCGCCGATGGTCATCTTGAACAGTCCGTGGTCCTTGGAGCTGAGCCAGTAGTTGCCTTTTGAGTCCTGCGCTATGCCGTAGATTCGTCCGATGGGGTGACCGTTGCCGTCGTGGTTGATGACGGTTCGTGAGCCGTCGTCTTTGGTAACGACGAGGGCGTTGTTCTTGTTGGCCAGCAATAGCAGCTTGCGCTTCTTGTCGTAGAACATGCCTCGTATCTCGTTGTCAATAGGCGCTTCCGAATCTGGGAAGAGTAGGGTGCGGGTAATGTTGTTTTTAAGGATCTCCAGTTTCTCGAGTCCTCGGCGGCTAGTGGAGATGAACACCACGCCCTCGGCCAGCTCCTTGGTGGCGTTGACCGTGTTCGACAGGTTCCAGGGGTTCGACGGGTCGTTGTGGAAGTACTCCACCACGTCGGTCTCGCGGTTGTAGTAGCCGTATCCGCCGTGGTTCATGCGAATCCACAGTACACCGTTCACCTCGTTGAATACACCACCCTGACCGTCGTGCTCGGGAACGAGTACCAACTGTTCGAAGTGCTTCTCGTCGCCGGTATCTACCCTCAGGCGGTTGGCACCGTCGCGGTTGTCGGCAAACCAGACAAGGCCGTGGCTATCGAGGAACACGCTCAGGATGCTTACCCCCGAGGCCTTCCTCAGCTGACGCGGTTCCTGACCGTAGGAGTAAAGGTAGATGGCTCCGCTCTTGCAGCCCGCATAGATGTTGTAGCCGTTGGAGAAAAGGGCGGTCACCTCCTCGTCCTCGAAGAGTCCCTCCCGCTCGATGCTCATGTTGCCGATATCGATGCGATGCATGCCCTTGTCGGTTCCCACCCAAATGTCATCGTGGTAACCCTCGGCTATGCAGTTAACGGTAAGCTGAGCGGTGGTGATGAACTGCATGTCGGGCTCGCCCTTGTCGAGCTTCATGCGGTACATGCCCACACCGGTAAAGGCCCCCAGCACGTCACCGTTGCTCATGGTGAAGAGGTTGGCGCTGGTGCGGTATTCCTCGCTGCCGCTCACGTCCTTGAAGGGGTTGATGAGACGGTCGTGAATACGGTCGAGCACGAAGACGCGCCCATCGTACATACGCAGCCAAACGTTCTGCGTCTGGTCGATGACCATACTGAAGATTCGATTGTGGAGCCCGGGAATATGGCTGGCGTTACCTGTCTTGTAGTTGTAGAACTCGTAGCCGTCGAAACGTGACAGACCGTTCCATGTGGCAAGCCAAATGTAGCCATAGTCGTCCTGCGAGATTTGCGCTATGGCGTTGCTGGCCATTCCGTCGTCGGTAGAGTAATGTGACAGCGAGGCCTGCAACTGCTGTGCCCTCAGCTGGTGAGGGATGAGTAAAGCGGCAATAGTCAGCAGCGTCAGTATGGTATATCTTTGCATAAAATGGGCGTTCTATGAATTTACAAGCGACAAAGATACAGTTTTTTCTCCATTTCGCCAAGTTTTTTATAAAATTTTAATAACCATCGTTCTGTTACAGCCTCGGATTGCCGTCTTTGGCATCTCATAGAATGGGAAAACAGCGTTTTTTTGCCGAATAGCCAAATAATTGCGTAAAATACTGCAATCCTTGACAAAAAAGAAGCAAATATTTGCACCATTCCTATTTTTTGACTAACTTTGCCCAGACAAACTAATCGACTCAATAACAAAGATGAAACGCTTACAACTACTGACCATTGCCCTGCTCATGACAGCGGCGAATGTTTATGCCCAGAGGCGGGCTACCATTGACCTCAACTTCGGATGGAAATTCCATAACGGCCCTGTAGCTGGTGCTGAGCAAATGGCATTCGACGATGCCCAATGGCGAATCGTCAATGTGCCCCACGACTTTCAGATAGAACAGCCTTGGGTTGCTCCTGCCGCCGATGAGAAAGCCGACAATACTGACGTGGCTGCTAACATCAAGAGCCGACTTTCAAGTCGAGGATTCAAGGAAATGGGGCAATCGTGGTACCGTCTGCACCTTACCCCCGCTGATTCCCTGCGTGGACGTAGGCTGCTGCTGCAGTTCGACGGCATCATGTACGTGGGTGACGTTTATCTGAATGGTAAGTGCATAGGAGGAACTGACTATGGCTATGTGGGCTTCGAGATTGACGTTACCCAGCAGCTCAAACTGGGACAGGAGAACGTGATTGCTGTCATGGCCGATACCCGCGAACCAAACAACTCACGATGGTATACCGGTGGAGGACTCTTCCGCAATGTACGTCTCGTGGCTACCGACCGTGAGCTCTACTTCGAACGTCATCCCCTTTATGTTACAACCCGTGACAACCGATACGTCACTATCCAGGCCGAGCTTACCAACCGTGGCAAGCAGAAGGAGGTGACCATCGCCACCAAGATTTATGACCCCGACGGGCAAATCGTCTACGAGGGAAAGGAAAAACGCAGCCGCATTACGGCTTCGCGCACCATGGAAGCAAGGTTGTCTGAGGTGGAAATCAAGGACGCCCGACTTTGGGACTGCGAGCACCCCAACCTCTATATTGCTGAAGTAAGCCTGTTACGTGCCGACGGTTCCGTGGCCGATCAGGTAAGCACTCGCTTCGGCATCCGCACTTTGGAGTTCGGCCCCGACTTCGGATTCAAGCTTAATGGCAAGAAGGTTCTGCTCAAGGGCTATGCCAACCACCATAGTCTGGGAGCCCTTGGGGCTGCCGCCTATCCACGAGCCATCGAGAAGCGAATCCTACTGATGAAGGAGTGGGGCATCAATCATATACGCACCTCGCACAACCCCTATAGCCGAGAGTTCATCGAGTTATGCGACCAATACGGCATACTCGTTGTCGACGAACTCTACGACAAGTGGACGCGCCAGCATACTGCCGGGCGCATTCCTTTCGAACAGCATTGGCAGCAGGAAGTGCCCGAATGGGTGAAGCGCGACCGCAATTCCCCTTCAGTTGTGATGTGGAGTCTGGGCAATGAGCTGCAGCAAGACCCCAACCAACCCTACAACGACTTCGGAGTGACCATGTACCGCTTGATGCGCACCCTCCTGCAACGCTATGACTCCACTCGTCAGGTAACCGTAGCCATGCATCCCCGCTACCGTAACTGGGAAACAGATTCGCTGCCCGCCGACCTGGCCATGATTACCGATGTGCAGGCCTATAATTATAGGTATATGTATTTCCCCGGCGATGGACGTCGCTTCCCTTGGATGAAGTTCTACCAGAGCGAGGCCTCTATAGCCGCTATGGGGCAGAACTATTTTGAGATGAACCTCGACCGCGTTATCGGACTGGCCTATTGGGGAGCCATAGACTATTTAGGCGAGTCGCAGGGATGGCCCGCCAAGGGATGGGCGCAGGGCGTGTTCGACCTCTCGCTGGAACCCAAGCCCAAAGCCTATTATATGCGCTCGTTCTTCAAACCCGAGGAACCTGTGGTTCATATTGCTGTTATTGATAAAAAGGGCGACCAAATGTGGAACGGGGTGCAGACGGGCAACGATGGCATGAGCGATCATTGGAATCGCGTTAGTGGACAGCAACTTTCGCTCATTACCTATACTAATGCCGACGAGGTGGAGTTGTTGCTGAATGGCAAGAGCTTGGGCAGGAAACCTAACGATGTGAAGAACGCTAAGGTACGCAACCAGATACATTGGAACGATATTGTGTATCAGCCCGGCACACTCGAGGCCATTGCCTATAACAATGGGAGAGCCGTAGCCCGTCACAAGATAGCAACTACCGGCGATGCTGTTAGCCTCAAGGCCGAGGCCGACCGTCCTGCTGCCGCTACCGGGAAACCTGCTGCCTCTGCTGCTCCCTGGCTCGCTGACGGTTTGGATTTGTTGCACGTTAAGATAACGGCTCTTGACAAGAAAGGCCGTTTGGTTCAGACCACCGACCAAGAGGTGACCTTCCAGGTGGAGGGTAATGCTGAAATTGTAGGCGTAATTAATGGCGACATCAATTCCGATGAAATGACTGTGGGCAATACGCGACGACTCTATAACGGTTCCTGTGTTGTTATCCTGCGAGCCTCCCGTCAAGCAGGTCCTGTCACGTTGACGGCAAGTGCGCCGGGACTGAAACCTGTAAAGCTGAAGCTGCAGACCAAGTAAGGAAGAGCTCTTTTAATAGCCGCAGATATCCTTTTACTGTCAAAAAAACTTAAAAATGAGTCAGGCGTGATACAATCATGCCTGATTTTGTTTTATATTTGCATAATAAACAATCTATTCACTACGATTATGAAGAACCCTAAGTATTGTTTTTTGTACCTTTTACTGTTAGGATGTTTGCTGACATCATGCGAAAAAGTGCTATTGGATGAAGAGTTGCCGGTAAACGGTGGAGCTAAGGATGCGAATGTCACTATCCGGGTGGTGGAATTGGATGCCGCATGGGGGAATACTGTCTCCCGAGCGCTGACCAACGTCTCGGAAGTGTGTACGCGCCTGCAATTTGTCGTCTACCAAGACGGGAAGAGGGAAAAGTATGAGTACCAAACTGTAGATGAAACAGGCTTTGGAACTTTTTCTTTAAAACTTGATGAGGGAAACTACCAATTGTTTGTTGTTGCCAATAGCTGTAAGGAAACTCCTTCTATTAGCACCACTGCTCCACTGGTGACATTCTCTAATCCCGATACTTCTAAAGGAACGGGATTTACTGACACCTTTTATTATTATGGCAATCTGACGGTGGACAGCGACGGCAGCCAGGTAAATATCAGCATGAAACGTGCTACAGCCATGTTCCGTCTTGTGACAAATGACGTGAAGCCAGCTGGGATCAAGAAGTTCCAGTTCTGGTATAATGGTGGATGCAAAATTCTAGATGGTGCCACAGGATTTGGAACAAAGACTGCAGAACAGTCGGTTTTTGTAACCCTCGACGATTCGCAGACGGGACAGCCCCTACAGTTTGATATGTATACTATCCTGCCTGCAGAGACGGGGAATGTTTCTTTCATAGTAAAGGCCTTTGATGCCAATAATGACATCAAGTTCAAAAAAGAGTTTAACGTGCCGATGCAGCGCAATTGCATTTCTCGCTATACAGGCGATTTTTTCGTCGTTGACGACCAGAATCCCCCCGATGATCCTGACGAACCGAAACCCGAGGAACCGTCTTCTGCTGTCGTCATGGTAGATCCTGAATGGGGAAATATCTTCGATTATACTTATTAATTGTCACGGCTGTAGCATGATGGAAGGTGTGGAAGTAAGACCGCGAAATGTAAAAATGTAAGGAAAAGAATCAATTTTCTTGCAAATTATTTGTGGAATTCGGAGAAATGTATTACTTTTGCAGCCGATAAACAAAAACAGAAGACCGTTATGTTGAACTATAATGCATACTTTTACGGCTATTATTTTTACTTTGCAACAAGTTGTGAAGCGGTAAGTCGTATTTAATCAAGTATGAAAGGTTGAACAATAAAGAATAAGGCTCCGCTCTCATAAAAGTGAAAGCGGGGCTTTTTTAATAAGAAGAATATGAAAAGAATTGCTATTCAAGGACTGATAGGATCATTCCACGACATTGCGGCACACCTCTTCTTTGATGGTGACCAGCAGATACAGCTTATCTGTTGCTCGACGTTCGAGGAGGTCTTTGCCTCTATCAAGCAAGACCCGACGGTCATAGGCATGTTAGCTATCGAGAATACAATTGCGGGAAGCCTGTTGCACAACTATGAGCTGCTGCGTGATTCGGGAACCACCATCGTTGGTGAGCATAAGCTGCATATCTCCCATTGTATTTGCTGTTTGCCCGAGGATGACTGGGATTCTATTACGGAGGTTCATTCTCATCCTGTTGCCCTGATGCAATGCCGTCAGTTTCTTTCAAAGCATCCTGCGCTGAAAAACGTGGAGGCTGAGGATACGGCTGGTTCGGCCAAGATGATTGCCGAGGGCCAGAAACGCGGATGGGCTGCTATCTGCCATGCTGAGGCTGCGCGGATGTATGGGTTGAAAGTGCTGGAGGACCATATTGAGGACAATAAGCACAACTTCACCCGCTTTCTCGTTGTGTCTAATCCCAACAAGGCCGACATGTTGCGCCCGCTGACGGAGACTAATAAGGCCAGCATCGTCTTCTCATTACCTCACGAGCAGGGCAGTTTGGCTCACGTGTTGGCGATACTCTCGTTCTACCACATTAACTTGACGAAGATACAATCGTTGCCCATCATTGGACGTGAGTGGGAGTACTTGTTCTATGTAGATGTGATGTACGACGACCTGACGCGATACCGCCAGTCGATAGACGCCATTATTCCGTTAACAAAGGATCTGAAGATATTAGGAGAATATAAGGACGGTCGACAGACTAATTAAAAAAAATAAGGAATTAGAAATTATGATTACTAAGATACAACCAGCAGAGAGATTAAGTTTGGTACAGGAGTACTACTTCAGCCGCAAACTGAAGGAGGTGGCGCAGATGAACGCCGAGGGTAAGGATATTATTTCATTAGCTATCGGTAGTCCCGACATGCCACCATCGGAGCGAACCATTAACAAGTTGTGCGAGGTGGCTAAGCTGCCCGATGCACACGGCTACCAGATGACGGTGGGCACACCCGAACTGCGCGAGGCAATGGCAAAATTCTACAAGCGTTGGTACGGCGTGGAGCTCGACTGGAAAACCGAGGTGTTGCCGCTGATTGGTTCGAAGGAGGGTATTCTTCACGTAACCTTAGCCTTTGTAAACCCTGGCGACGAGGTGCTGGTGCCCAATCCCGGCTATCCCACCTACACATCGCTCAGCAAGATTCTGGGTGCCAAAATCGTAAACTACAATCTGCGTGAG
>JAEEGG010011872.1_pt1 | contig 18898 bp, 16 predicted proteins | sample 9134161 | NCBI WGS metagenome assembly JAEEGG01 (sample SAMN16246543, study PRJNA631951) | gut metagenome | biome: gut microbiome; feature: rumen; material: CR-attached | host: Bos | place: Iran: Karaj | collected 2018-10 | reverse complement strand
ATTAGTATCTTTGGAATTGTCACTGACTTCGGTTGATGCCAAATCGCTGGAGACAATTGAAACTGCATTATCCTCCATATTTGCCTCGTCAGCTTTACCACAAGAGCTTGCAAGTATTGAAAGGGATAAAAGCAATATAGTAGCTGCTAGTTTATTCTTTGTCATTTTTTCTCCATAAATGTAAAAGTTATATACAGCAATCAGCCTACAACTAATACATCTCCGTACATATCTGAATCGTTGTCTCTAAATGAAATAATAGGAGCTTCATCTTCATAACTGATGAAAATCTCGCCTTTATCATTTACATAGATAGGTGCTAAAGGTGATTTTACATACTTCACACCATTTTCAGTGTCACATTTACTTAATATGAATGCAGAGTGATCTTCCTTTATACCGATGGCGTAGATTTCAGCTGATGTGGGGTTAATAACTGACCAAACATATTCGAGCTCATGTCCTATATAGACGTCATCAAATTCATCTAAGGCTGCAATAATGTCATCCGTGATTTCTGCAGTAGAAGTAATGGCAGTTGCGTTGTTAAGATATCCCAATGCATTTGCGTAATCCTTCATTTTAGTATCTGAGCTGCTTACTGAAAATGAGCTTATTTTTTTATTGCTTGAATCAATTCTGAAATAATAAGAAATATTAAATCTGCTACCGTTTAATGTGTTGTTTTTGGCAGGAACTTGAGCAGACATACCACTGGCATCCAGGTGGTAGTGATATTTACTGGTGTCATAATCGTCACTTAGATTACTTGCAATAAATATATCTTCAAGAGTATCTATATCTGTTTCCTTGGAAATACCATTTGGAAACCAGACATATTCTTCTTCAAGGTATGAATCAAAACTGATTTCGTAAAGCATGCTGTCATAAGTATTGTCATAACTATCATCAGATATTTGCTTTGCGTGCAAAGTAAATAAGCCATGGCGGTCAATGTTTACTGAAAAAGATTCGTTATTTTGGACCATTCCTTCTTCAGGAATCTCATATTCAAGATCTAAGGATGAAGATTCAAGGATCTTAACACATTCGCCCATAGTTATACTTCCGTCGACCGGGAAAATCATGTCATAGATCTGAATGATTCCGTCGCTGAGAGATGCATTTTTTATAGTGTCAGACATAGTGAAAACAACTTCTTCAGAAGAGGATTCTTTTGCATCAGATTCAGAAGCTTCTTCACCGGAAAGGTAATTGTTCATTTCCTCAATATCCTGGCTATCTAGTTCACTGACTATTTCATTGACTTCTTCGTCACTAAGTCCCATTTCTTTATAAGCTTCTTTAACGGCTTTCTCAGAATTGTTTCCGCAGGCCGTTAATGAAAAAATTGCAAGTAGCATAACAATCGCTGATATAGATTTCTTCATGAAAAACTCCTTTAATGTTTGAGGTAATCATCAAACAAATAAAAAAGGCGATACTTTACGCATCGCCATAACAATAGTGCAACTGGCTATCCTTTCGGACCCTATAGCTTTGCGTCATTAGATTTCTCTAACTTTGCCTATAAATATTCACATATTTATCTATATATAGTTCTTTTTTTCGTGAAAGCAGAGTAATTATAACCCATGGTATATCTAAAGTCCATACTAAATCACGTAATTATTCATGAAAAATATAAGACTGTCAAAACGCTCAACCGATAACCGGAAATCAAAGAAAATTTGAGCAAAATTTCTATATCAATTTACGTAATACCCAATACCTTCAAGGTCACTTCCTCTGGCAGGCTTCATGAAGTTGATATTGGGAAGCACTCCATTTGCGCCTCTGGGTGCAGAAAGCTGAGAAGCATCAAGGCTTTCAAAATCATCATTGGTGCAAGTATAAGCACTGTTCCATGAGCAGCTTCCAACCTTTGTGCCCTTTCCGACATTGGAAACTTTACCGTTTAAAGAAATGTTGCATCTGAGGAACTCTCTTGTTCCGGGGATATCTTTTGAATCACTCGGGCTGACTCTCTCAAGCATATTGTAATTGCTTCCTGAATTACCGTATGCAACGTTGTTAGTCCAGTTTGCCGACTGGCCGGGCTGGTGATTTGCATAGAATCCGTTGGAAGCATTATTTACTGCGATACAGTGAGTTACTGTATGTACAGGAACTGTATTCGGGACTTTTCCCGTTCCGTAGCCGCCAATCTTAAATCCATTGGAATCTCCGCCTTTTCTCATATCAAAAGCCCAGCAGTATTCAAAAGTATTTGCGCCTTTTGATGTAATACAGTCAAATCCGTCATCGCCGCAAGCCCATGCCCTGCACTGCCTGAAAGCAACACTCTGTCCATGCGCTCCGAATCCATCGGTATTTGAATTGGATGTGCGATTTGGAGTATTGAGATTATAGGCGTCACACTTTATGCACTCTCCGCTTCCGTTATTGCAGAAATAAAAACCGTTTGCCTGTGCATCGAAACATGTTATCTGATTGAATGTTGCATTTCCCTCAACCCTAAAGCACTCGGACTGCTTCTGATTTCCTACGGGAACTCCGGTAACTTTAAAGCAAAGAAAATACACTCCCTTAACTCCGCTCTTGATATGAAATGCTGCTACTCTCTTATCCGTGGGCACTCTCGAAAAATCAAAGACAGGTACATCCTTGGAAGTATAAGCTCTGTAAGTAATATTGCTCTTCGTAAACTCATTTACATAGTTATAATTGTTGTCCCTAGCCGCAATAGCAAAGTCATTGTACGTACCGCCCATAATATAAACGGTATCTCCCGAAGAAGCAGCCTCCTGCGCTCTCATCAAACTCTTAAAAGGCGAAGACGTAGACGTGCCTGCATTCGAATCGTTACCCGACGGTGAAACATACCAGTCTGCCGCATAAGCACTGCAATCAAACTTGATAAATAAACATAAGCAAAACGCTGTGATCAGCGCGTATTTAAACGTGGTAAAAAAATTTCTCATACAAAAATATCTCCAAATTTATTTGTTAATAATATTGTAATATCATTGTATAAGTTTTTCAATCCGACGATAACGCATTCTATCTGTCATTTTTATCTATTTGACTTTTTCTTTTCATTATAAAGTGATATCTTTTTCCCACACTGGAACTCATGTAGAAGTTCAACCTTCACGCCATAACATTCAGATATAAATTCAGATTTTTCCTCCGGAATTCCGTTATCTATATAAAATTCAAGCACCTCTCTCTTATCGGGAAGAAGATCCTCTTTTACAATTTTTTTGTCTTTTACCTTTATAAGAACCTTCTCTTCAGACTTATAGAATCCTGTTATGTTTCTTTGAAGAAGCTCTATCCTTGAGAACGGCTTTTTTCTCTCTTCCGAGAAAAACATACTGTTTCCGGAATCAAATATCGGCGCAGGACCTATAAGCTTTAATGACTCCGCATCTCTTAATACACCAAAATTATAGAGATGTTCATCTGTATTGCTGATTACAAAATCAGTCAAAGTCTGATAATCCATAAACTCTTGCATAACATCTCTGTCAATTCCGTTACTTGCACAAATGTTTATATATCCATCATACAAAGCCGTTTCATTAGAAATACTCTGCGACTCCACAACTTCATATGCAGGAATAAATTCTAAGCTATCTGAGGTAAAAGAGTCGCAGGTACTCTGCGTTTGTTCATCATTTAAACGTAAAACTTCATATCTCACAAAAGGCATTTTGCTATTCTGCCTTTCATGTACGAGCGTAGCAAACGCCTCATTTACGCCCTGCTGTCCCTTATGCGTCAGTGATGTTTTAACAAGTTTAGGTGCCTCTGCATTAAGATCCCAGTATTTTTCCATCTGCCCACCAAGTGAGGCATTCGGATCATATGAAACCTCATCATGATAAGGAAGCAATCCTTCATTTATGCCAAGTTGATTTCGTAGTTTTACCTTGTCCCAAGATAAGCTCATATCCACAGGACATACCCAATACGAATCTGTCATTGATAATCCGAGATTTTTAGCCAGATATTCGGAAGAGCTGGCACAACCTGAATTCTTAATCACTTCATCCATAAGCTTTCTGGAACCCGGAACAGCTCTTTGCTTCCACCATATCTTCATCTTATTTAGATCGGCGGTCCCCAAAAAAGGTACCGCTTCAGAAATATATGTCGCAAAATTAGTCAGATTTCCCGCAACATCAATTTCAACAAGTCCAACTTTTTTGTCCTTATGCATAAGTTCATAGATCATGTTATTTTCGAACATTGGAAAGCTCCTTTGCATATGCTTCAAATCTTTTTCCCTGAAGAAATCTGTCTATATTCCACTCAGCGATGGTCGGATACTCAGTTTGTTTACTTGGTAAATTAAGCTTAAGTCCCGTATCAATAACAACATGCTCACCATTGTAATCAAAATTAAGCTGCATGGAACCGTTGCAGTTCTTCCACATGTATTTAATTCCCTTATATTCACCGCAAGTATTATCAAGAAGCGGATATGGATCAAGCAGGCAAAAGAAATCCTCTCCAATCACCGCAGATAACCTAAGAATAGTAACCGTCGCGCAATTATTTACACTCTGCTTGCCATTAAACAATGCATTTATCGTCGAGAACGGAACTCCGCTCTCTTTCGCTATTTTGTACTGTGATTTATTTGACTTTTTTACTGCCTCAATAAAATTTTCATTCATAACGCCCGCTCCTTATATAACATCATTCTGTTATATTATAACAATATAATGTTATAAATCAAAAAACAAGTTTCCTATTATAAATTTTTTCCATAAAATCCCAAAAGTGCTATAATCAAAAATCGGTGCGTCTGCACTATAGATTCACTCAGTTAATAAAGGAGATATCTTAGAAATGCTTTGGGCCGTACTTGTTTTGTTCTACGGAATAGTAAAAGGATTCCGTGATGTTGTAAAAAAGAAAGCGCTGACAAAAAATACCGTAATGGAAGTGCTTTTTGTATATACCTTCCTTACTTTTTTATTCTGTATACCGGAGGCGCCCGCGGCATTTAAAGGATTTCCTCCGAAATATTTTTTCCTGATCGCGATAAAGAGTTTTGTAATATTCATAGCGTGGATATGCTCGTTTAAGGCGCTCGACAATATCCCCATCAGCTTATACGGAGTTCTTGACCTCTCAAGGATTCTCTTTTCAACCGCGTTCGGAATATTTGTGTTAAAAGAAAAAGGCTCAATATATTCAACTGTCGGCCTTCTACTCATACTCTTCGGGCTCTTGTTCTTAAAGATCTATCCCGAGATGAAAAAGCGTTCCGACACCCTCGGAACATACAAGGCAGAAAAAATACCACCCATATATGTATGGATGGTACTTGCTTCCTGTATTTGCAATGCGATATCCGGATGCCTCGATAAAATATACATGAAGGATATCAATTCTTCTCAGCTTCAGTTTTGGTACATGTTTTATCTTGTGATCTTCTACGGCATGTATTTTGTCGTAAGACGCATCAAGATAAGTTCTTCCGTGTGGAAGAACGGCTGGATCTGGATACTCAGTTTCCTGTTCTTTATTGCGGACAAAGCGCTGTTTATCGCCAATTCCTTCGCTGATTCGAAAGTCATAATAATGACGCTTCTCAAACAATCCGCCTGCATCGTCTCTATCATATGCGGAAAATTTATCTTCAAGGAAAAGAATATCGGCTACAAGATCTTTTGCGCCGCGATCATACTTGTCGGCCTTGTTGTCAGCATGATTGGGCAATAAACAATATAGTTTTTCCATTAACAAAAAGAGGATTCGCACTAAGTGATCAAATTAGTGCAAGTCCTCTTTTTTCGTGCAGAGCACTTATCAAAGTATTAAAATAATTTGCGTCAACTATGCAAAGCTTATTCACAGCGCTTCTTTCATAGATTTCACATACTCTCCGACATACTTCGGAGCTTCTTTTCCATACTTCTCAAGAATCTTGATTATCGCAGAACCAACAATAGCGCCGTCAGATATCGCCGCCATCTTTGCTGCCTGCTCGGGTGTTGAGATTCCAAAGCCGATAGCACATGGAATATCGGTATTCTCACGAATTACTTTTACGATAGAATCAAGGTCTGTCTTAATCTCAGATCTGGTTCCCGTTACGCCAAGACTTGATACGATGTAGATAAAGCCCTGTGCCTCTTTAGCGATCATTGAAATTCTGTTCTCTGATGTGGGCGCGATAAGCGAAATGAGGTCCACTCCGTATTTATCGCAGACAGGAGAAAACTCCTCTTTTTCCTCAAACGGAAGATCGGGAAGTATTATTCCGTCTACGCCCGTCTCTTTGCAAAGCGAGATGAACTTCTCAGAGCCATATGAAAATACCACGTTTGCATATGTCATAAACACGAAAGGTGTATCTGTTTCTTTTCTGAGTTCCCTTACAAGGTCAAAAACTTTGTCTGTTGTAACGCCTCCTGCCAGCGCGCGGATATTTGCACCCTGAATTACAGGTCCCTCGGCTGTGGGATCGGAAAAAGGTATTCCGAGCTCTATAAGATCTGCACCGTTTTTGCATGCTTCAAGAACAACTTTTTTGGTGGTCTCAAGGTCGGGATCTCCACATGTGATGAAGGCGATGAATGCCTTGCCGTTTTCAAATGCTTTCTTAATGTTACTCATGGATATCCTCCCCTCTGTAGCGAGCGATTGCTGCGCAGTCCTTATCTCCTCTTCCCGAGATTGTTACAACGATGATCTTGTCTTTGTCATACTCTTTTGCGACCTTCATAGCATAGGCAACCGCATGAGCAGACTCAATTGCGGGGATGATCCCCTCTGTGCGTGAAAGATATTCAAAAGCATTAACAGCCTCGTCGTCAGTCACAGGCACATACTCAGCTCTCTTGATATCATGAAGGTATGCGTGCTCGGGTCCGACACCGGGATAATCAAGTCCTGCGGATATCGAGTAAACAGGCGCAATCTGGCCGTACTCATCCTGGCAGAAGTATGACTTCATTCCGTGGAAAATTCCCACTCTTCCTGTATTGACGGTCGCTGCAGTCTCGAAAGTATCGATTCCGCGTCCTGCTGCCTCGCAGCCGATAAGCCTGACTTCCTTATCTTCAATAAAGTTATAGAAACTTCCGATAGCGTTTGATCCGCCGCCGACACAGGCAATAACCGCATCGGGAAGTCTTCCCTCTTTTTCAAGAATCTGCTGTTTAGTCTCCTTTGAGATAACAGACTGAAAATCTCTTACTATTGTTGGGAACGGATGAGGTCCCATGACAGATCCGAGGCAGTAGTGCGTATCGTCAATTCTTGAAGTCCACTCTCTCATTGCCTCTGAAACGGCGTCCTTAAGTGTTGCAGTTCCTGACTTAACAGGGATAACTTCTGCGCCAAGAAGTCTCATTCTGTACACGTTAAGAGCCTGTCTCTTCGTATCCTCTTCGCCCATGAATACAACACATTCCATTCCCATAAGAGCTGCTGCCGTAGCTGTCGCAACACCGTGCTGTCCGGCGCCTGTCTCAGCTATGAGCCTTGTTTTTCCCATTTTTTTGGCCAAAAGAGCCTGTCCGAGAACGTTATTTATCTTGTGAGAGCCGGTATGATTGAGATCCTCTCTCTTAAGATAGATCTTTGCTCCGCCAAGGTCCTTTGTCATCTTCTCAGCGTAGTAAAGGCGTGAAGGTCTTCCCGCATATTCATTTAAAAGCTCTGTGAGCTCTGCGTTGAACTCAGGATCGTTCTTGTAATGATTGTAAGCTTCTTCAAGCTCTATTACTGCATTCATAAGTGTCTCGGGTATATACTGTCCGCCGTGTATACCGAAACGTCCATTTTTATTGGTCATGGTACATCCTTTCACAAAAATGTTTTTATTCATGTAATCGCAGATTCCTGCGCATTAGCGTGCTGATACGATAGATCTTTCGCAATTTATTTATCTGATTGTCATCGTGTCTTCATACTAATTTCTTGCGTTCCCGACAAATCTCTCCATCTTGATTCTGTCTTTTTTGCCATCCGTCTCTATACCCGAACTTACATCAACCGCATAGGGCGCCACAGCCCTCACAGCTTCCGCAACATTATCGGGATCAAGCCCTCCGGCGAGGAAAAAATCTCTTTTCACCCCTTTAAGCATCTTCCAGTCGAACGCTTTTCCCGTTCCCTGACCGGAATCGATAAGCACATAGTCGGCATCCGATTTCTCGATATCCGCAATATCGCCGCTACTCTTAACCTGAAACGCCTTGATAACGGGCTTATCCGTCAATTTCCTAAGCTTTGCAATATAGCTGTTATCTTCACTTCCGTGGAGCTGTGCGATATCTATAATACCATTATTTAGAAGATCTGCGACAACTTTCGCATCTTCATCGACAAAAACTCCAACCGCCTTGATCTGCGGATCAAGAAGCTTTTTAAGCTCTGCCGCCTTGTCCTTAGTAACATTTCTCTTACTCTTTTGCCACAAGACAAAACCGATAAACTCAGGCTTTAAAGCATTCGCGGCTTCTATATCCGAAACCGATGAAAGCCCGCACAGCTTTATCTTAGGACGCTTGTATATTTTATTTACCGCCATGAAATCTTCCTTCTTGAGCCAAACTTCCATGAGTTATCATAGAATTCCCTTTAATTCATCAAGCTTAGCCTTCTTATCTGCTGCTCTCATCAGCGTTTCGCCTATAAGTACCGCATCCGCGCCGATTTTTCTAAGCTTTGCTACATCTTCCGCCGTCTTTACACCGCTCTCGGAAACAAAGACCGAACTTGAAGGGATTATCTTTCTGAGCCTCTCGCTGTTTGATGTATCAACGCTAAAGTCCTTGAGGTTGCGGTTATTTACACCGATTATGGAAGCGCCGAGTGAAACAGCTCTTTTGACCTCTTCCTCATCATGAGTCTCGACAAGAGCAGAAAGTCCAAGGTCGTTACATATTCCAAGATACTTCTCTATGGCCGCATCATCAAGGATCGAGCAGATGAGAAGCACCGCCGAAGCGCCGAGTACTTTAGCTTCATAGAGCATGTACTCATCTACCGTAAAATCTTTTCTGATGCAGGGAATCTTTACAGTATCTGTGATTTCCTTAAGATACTCATCTTTTCCCAGGAACCACTTTGGTTCAGTGAGTACGGAAATGCAGTCAGCGCCGGCCTTCTCGTACTCTTTCGCAATCTCCAGATAAGGAAAATCCTCAGCAATTATTCCTTTTGAAGGAGAAGCTTTTTTACACTCGCAGATAAAAGAAATATCATCTTTTCTTAAGTTCTTTTCAAAAAGGAAATCTCCTTTGGGCATCGCAAGCGCTTTCTCTTTTACTTCATCCAAAGATACGCTCTGCTTGGCTATATCAACTCTTTTTCTCGCATATTCCGCAAGTTCATCCAAAATAGTCATAGTCATTTACCTGTTACTTACTTCAATAACTTTCTCAAGTGTCTCATAAGCTTTGCCTGAATCAATGAGCTCAGCCGCAAGCTTTACTCCTTCTTCGAAGCTGTCTGCCTTGCCGCCGATGTAAAGAGATGCTCCGGCATTTAAAAGAACCGCATCGCGCTTGGGTCCCTTCTCGCCCTTTAAGATTTTTCTTGTAATCTCGGCGTTCTCTTCGGGTGTTCCGCCTACAAGTTCCTCTTTCTTGCATGTTGTAAGGCCAAAATCCTCAGGCTTTATAACATATGATTTGTACCATCCGTCTCTGATCTCGCAGATTGTAGTCGGAGCGCTGAGTGAGATTTCATCGAGCTTGTCCTGTCCGTAAACTACCATACCTCTCTCAACTCCAAGGCTTACAAGAACTCTTGCAAGGGGTTCAACGAGATACTCATCGTAAACACCAAGAAGCTGCATCTTGGGTGATCCGGGATTTGTAAGGGGGCCAAGAATGTTGAACACTGTTCTGAATCCGAGTTCTTTTCTGATTGCGCCTACATACTTCATTGACGTGTGATATTTCTGGGCAAAGAAGAAGCACATTCCTGCTTCCTTTAAAAGTTCGATACATTTCTCGGGATCCTGCTGAATGTTTACACCAAGTGCCTCAAGACAGTCAGCTGTTCCGCACTTTGAAGAAGCCGCCCTGTTTCCGTGCTTTGCAACTTTCATTCCGCCTGCTGCCGCAACAAGTGCAGATGTAGTTGAAATATTAAAGCTCTGAGCGTTGTCCCCGCCTGTTCCTACGATTTCGAAGATATCCATTCCGGTGTCAACTTTGGTCGCATGGTCTCTCATAGCTGCTGCACAACCTGCGATCTCATCTGTTGTCTCAGCCTTTGCTGACTTTGTGGAAAGAGCTGACAAAAAAGCTGCATTCTGTGTAGGTGTTGTCTCTCCTCCCATGATTTCATTCATTACTGCATAAGCCTCATCATATGTAAGGTCTTCTTTGTTTACAATCTTTACTATTGCTTCTTTGATCATGGTGTTGCCTCCTGTTATATCTTATTTATTTGATTATGATATATGAATTGCTCCGTTTCTTCGAAACTCTCGCAATTCTACAAACATTCGGAAACCGCTAATTTACTACGTAAATTGCTAATTCCTCATATTTGTTCGGGTCATAAAGTCAAAATGCTTAACATACAAGCATGTACGCATTTTGGACTTATGACGCCTATATCATATAAAGTTTCTTAACATCTCTTTTCCCTCGGGAGTCATTATCGACTCGGGATGGAACTGCACTCCGTATATGGGATACTCTTTGTGCTGAACTGCCATGATCTCGCCGTCGTCTGTCTTTGCGACAACTTCAAGGCACTCAGGCATTGTCTTTTCATCTGCTGCAAGTGAGTGATATCTTGCCACGCTCACCTTTTCGGGAAGCCCTTTGAACAAAGGACATTCCGCATAAAAAGATATTGTCGATTCTTTGCCGTGCATCAGCTCTTTTGCATATGTTATCGTAGCTCCGAACGCCATGCAGATGGCCTGATGGCCGAGACACACGCCAAGTGTCGGGATTTCTTTTCCAAGCTCTTTGGCAGCTTCTACGATTATTCCAGCATCCTCCGGCCTTCCGGGACCCGGTGAAATGATAAGTCTGTCAGGCTTAAGTTCTCTTATCTGATCTATTGTAAGTTCGTCATTTCTGATCACCTTGATGTCAGGCTCTATCTCACCTATCATCTGATACAGGTTATATGAAAAGCTGTCGTAGTTATCTATGAGTAAAACCATCATTCCACCTCCTGCGAAAGTTCAAGTGCTCTGAGTGAAGCCTTTGCCTTGTTGAGGCACTCCTCAAACTCTTTCTCCGGATTGGAATCGGCTACGATGCCGGCTCCGCTTCGAACGAACACTTTGCCATTCTTCTTGTAAACTATCCTTATGGCGATACATGTGTCCATGTTGCCCGTAAAATCTATATATCCAACAGCTCCGCCGTAAATTCCGCGCTTGTTGTTCTCAAGCTCTCCTATAAGCTTGCAGGCCTTGATCTTAGGTGCTCCCGAAAGTGTACCTGCCGGAAGTACAGCATTTACCGCATCTATGGCATCAAACTCTTTTCTTATAACTCCGCGCACCGTTGAACCGATGTGCATTACGTGTGAGTATCTTGTGATTTCGTGGAGCTTTTCAACTTCTACGCTTCCAAACTCGCTTATCTTGCCAAGGTCGTTTCTTCCAAGGTCTACCAGCATGTTGTGCTCCGCAAGCTCTTTTTCATCGGCAAGAAGTTCTTTTTCAAGGGCCTTGTCCTCTTCCTCGGTCTCGCCTCTTTTCCTTGTTCCCGCAAGAGGGAATGTATGAAGCACGCCGTTCTCAAGTTTTACCAATGTCTCAGGTGATGCTCCCGCAACTTCCACATCTGTTCCGGAAAAATAGAACATATAGGGCGAGGGATTGATCGTTCTGAGCATTCTGTATGTATTTAGGAGGCTTCCTTCGTAGTCGGCCGAGAGCCTGTTTGAAAGGACTATCTGGAAGATGTCGCCTTCTTTGATATGATCCTTAGCTCTCTCAACCATGTCACAGTATTTTTCTTTGGTAAAAAGAGGTGTCACTTCGCCAAGAAGTTTTCCCGGCTTTTCGGTGCTCTTTTCTCCCTTGTACAAAAGATCTTTTATCTTTCCAAGTTCTTCTTTGGCATTGTTATAATTCTCTTCAATGTTGCCTTCTGTCTTGATATTTATGATAAGAATTATCTTCTGTCTTACGTTGTCGAAGGCGATAACTTTATCAAAGAGCATAAGGTCCAAATCCTTGAATGCGTCGGTGTCCTCTACATTGCATCTTGCAGTCGGCTCGCAGTATCCAAAGTAGTCATAAGAGAAATATCCGACAAGTCCGCCTGTAAAAGAAGGAAGGTAATCAAATCTTGGACTCTTGTACTTTGAGAGGATATCCCGAAGGTATGCATCAGGCTTATCCGTTGTTACCTTAAGGTCTCCCGCAACAAGCTCATTGTCCTTGCAGGTTATCTCCATCTTGGGATCATATCCCATAAATGTATATCTTCCCCAGGTTTCATCGGCCTGCGCCGACTCAAGCATATAGCAGTGAGTCGATACGTTCTTAAGTTTTCTCATAGCTTCGATCGGGGTGATGAAATCCGATAACAGTTCGCAGCTTACAGGAATAACGTTGTATTCCTTTGTCGCAGCTATGCTCTTTACTTGTTCCAATGTAGGTGTAATGTTCATAGTACTGTCCTTTCGTGGTGATGAATTGTGTCGGTTTACTAAGGGTTGATACTCTGCTTATGTTTTGCTTTGCTTATGTTTTTGCGTGGTCTCGCTTGCGAAATCCCTGCGCGTTAGCTACGCCTATTTTGCGCGGTTGCGCGATATTTGAATTGCTCCGAGCATATAAAATGCTGTTATAAATCCTTTTTATATACCTCCGAGATAAAGTCATGGTATAAAATTCAAAAAACATAAGGTTTTATATGCCTTTTTGCCTATATTTTTTCAGCAAAAACATATAGATAATATGTGCAAGAACCGATTTATATGCTTTTGAGCCTTTTCTTACGGCAAAAAAACATATAAAAAGTGCAAGGATTAAAACCTTTATATGCCGCAATCCCAATCTCAACAAATCCGTTATCACGGAACAAAGAGTAGCAATCGAGCGGTATTACAAAGCAATTATTATCATTACCACAAGGTGTGCTTATTGCATAGGATTTCGATTGCGAAATCCCTGCGCATTAGCTGCACTTATTTTGCGTGATATACGGATTGCTACGCTTCGCTCCCGCAATCCTACAGTCATTCGGAATCCGCACTTCCGTGCTACTTCCTCATGGCTGTTCGGGTTATCAATGCAATCATTTGATCATGCAAGCATGACAAATGATTTTCTATACCACACTTTTTGCGTGATATACGGATTGCTCCGCTTCGCTCCCGCAATCCTACATCCATTCGGAATCCGCACTATCGTGCTACTTCCTCATGTCTGTTCGGGTTATCAATGCAATCATTTGATCATGCAAGCATGACAAATGATTGTATTGTAACACCTATATCACGCAAAAAAGTCCTTGATAGAGCCTATAATACTCTATCAAGGACGAATACTCTAAAAAATATCCGCGGTGCCACCTTGAATTCATGTGTTACCATGCAACTTAGCGAGATACCAACATATCCCCGGCAGATTACGCTTGCCTTGCGTCGTAGAATAATGGGTGAATATTTATGCTAAAAACTCATCGGAAGTTCTGCTCTCGTGCTTCGCACTCGCCAGAACAAAGTTCGATGACGAAAATCAAAGATTTTCTATCTCACTTTTCACTACGCCCTCAGCGGTCCATTTGACAACTTGTTTCATGCCTGAATCTCAGCATCTCAGGCTCTCTGTATTGGCATCATTGCCGTTATCTCCGCTTCAACGGTTTAATGAATATTTATTTAAAAAGAATGATATATGAAACATACTCAACTGTCAAGATGATTTTACAACGCACGTCTAAATACTCACCTGTTCCACACCCTGTAAGTAAAATGTCTAAATCATTAAACGAAAGATATTTTTTGTTAAATTTTAGTTATTTTTCACATTTATTTTTTTCATCGATATATGCTATTGTTTTTATCAGATTAGCTAATCACAACATTACAACAGCAAAGGACGGACATCATGAAAAAAATTAGCATCTTATCTACAATCGGCACTATTGCCGCATGTACTTTTTTCTCATTAACCCCTCTCTTTTCCCTGAATATACATGCAAAACAAGGCAATGTTATCGAAGTTGGAAAAGACGGTATCGATACTATCTCACAAGCAATTAAGGAAGCCTCAGAAGGCGATACGATCAAGATTCCCAAAGGTAAATATGAAGAGCACATTGTCATTACCAAGAATAACCTTACGCTCTCGGCTGAAGAAGGCACTGTCATTGACGGTTCCAAATTCAATCTGTCAGATAAAAATGTTAACGCTCTTACCGAAGAATTCCTGGAAGAGACAAAAAACGATCATAAAAAAAGTGAAGACGAAAAATGGGAAGAAGCATGGTCAAAAGCCACCTCAATGGTCTATATACGTGCCAATGACGTAACCGTAAGCGGCCTTGAAATAACAAATTTTCAGCTTCCCGAAGCTTCAAGTGATATCGTTCCAAAAGGAATATTTGTAGATTCAGGCTCCAACACGATCACAATCAAAAACTGCAAAATATATGAAATGGGTATAAAGAAATATAAAGACATTCAGGACAAAGACCTCAAATTCAACGCTCATGGAATCCTTGTAAAAGCAACTACCAAAAAGTCGATTTCCGATATCACAATAAAAAAATGTGAATTATATAATCTCAAATGCGGAAACAGCGAATCTTTGGCAATAAACGGCAATGTAAGCAACTTTGAAGTTTCCGGTAATTACATACATGATTGCGATAATATAGGTATCGACGCGATCGGATATGAGAATTCATTGGAAGATGAAGATGACCGTGCCCGCAACGGACGCATTTTTGAAAACAAGGTCATAAATATCTCTTCATCAAAGAACGTAACATACGATTATGAACCTTGCGCCGGAGGAATCTATGTCGACGGTGGAAAAGACATAGACATTTTTGACAACTATGTAGAAGGCTGTGATATCGGTATCGAAGTTGCAACCGAACATCCTCAAAAAGTAGTAACAAACATAAAAGTAACCAATAACACTCTTGTAAAAAACAATAAATCATCAGGAATAGTACTTGGCGGATCCAATCCCGATGATAATGGGCAGGCAAAAGACTGTGTATTTGCACATAACACCGTATATAACACAGAAAACGCATGTATCACAATACAGTATGCCCGTGATATAAATAATGTATTTACAAAAAATCTTTTTATAGCGGAAAAAGATGCTGAAGTTTATTACGAAGCCGCTAAAGGCGAAGACGACTATATAGATTATGAAGCCTACGGAAACCCGGTTAGTTTCATAGACAGTGACGGAAATGCAGTTGACATCATCAATTCTATAAACAAAAATATGGCAACCGAAGATCTATCTGAGCAGTTCAAAGACAATGACACTTTCTCGCTCAAAAAAATCAGCGTAGATTCTGAAAAAAGAGAAATCTCCGTAACTGCAGACCAGGACCTCTCAGAATACGGTTCTGCCAAAACAAACCGCATCCTCAGAAAATAATTGCTTATGAAAAAGACTGTTGCAAATAAAATGCAACGGTCTTTTTTATATCTATGAAACTCTCTTCTCCGATATCAAAGCTTTTTTACACATCAAAATCATCATAGTCTCCGTTGTCATAACCGCCGTAGCTATCGTATTCCTTAATCTTGTCGGTGGCTCTTCTGTTGAATTGCTGCTTTAACTTTTGCTGCTTTAACTTTTGTTCCTTAAGCTTTTCTTTTGCCTTTTCTTTTGCCTTCGCTTTCTTTTTGCGTTTAAGCATCAGCTCTTCTTCCTCATCCTCTTCTTCATCTTCGTCGTCATAATCATCGTACTCTTCGTATTCTTCATCGTCTTCGTTTCTGATAAACAATAGTATTCCGCGCAGATGATGCATTATAAATATCGCAGCAAGTATGAACACATCCGTGTAAAGAAGTCCCACGATATAATAGTTTTCTTTTATAAGATACCCGAGTTTAAAGCCGATAACACTGAGGATTCCGGACAAAAGAAGCGCAAACACCAGTAATAGCCCATGCTTTATCGCGCCCAGTATTGCATAGATAAAATCAATAAAAGAGGCATCAAAATAAACGAATCGGCCTATCATGAGTCCAAAATAATACATCATGATAGGACTATACTGCTCCTTACTTACAGATGCATCGCCAAATGTGGTAAAGCATGTCAAAACTATGATCGCATAGAACATCCCGAGCATTCTTACGGAAGCTCTGTCCTCTTTTGTAATTCTTCTAAGCGGAATGATGATCTTGTCCAAAACGGTGTTTATGAGGCAAGTCAGCGAAATAAGGAACAAAAGCACAAAATCCTTGTTTTTGTCCCACTGGTAATAGAACCACTTAATACTCATCGGCATGCTGCCCATCTTCTTTGCATGATAAAGAGGTGTAAGAAGATCAAAAATATGGTTACAGATTATATATGCGCACGCAAACAAAATTACCGATGTACTCGATATCATCATCTCGAAAAAAAGCTGCATGTTGTCAACAGTGCGTCTTTTAAACTCCTCATGCCTCTCGCTGCTGTCAACGAGGCATACCGACATTCTTGTTCCAAACATTATGATCAAGCTGATGATCAGTAAACCGGCAAATGCCAGTCCCAGAAAAATAAGCTGCTTTATCCTATCGAATTCCGGGTTTATATACTTCTCAATCGTCATATGTAAAAAAATTCCTCCGTCAGGTCATATACTATATGTTACCATATTTTTATCCTTTATGCTGTTTTTTTAACATATTTTTTTTGCCATTTGTCATTATTCTAAAAAAAGGATAAACCTTTTAGAAGATAACGTAAATGATTCTTTACAAGTCCGCAGAGTATAAACTAAAATATTAGTATAGATCTACACCAAATATGCGAAGGAGGCAAGAACATTGGAAGACAACGTTTTAACCGGTGAACAAATGGATACTATCGGTGAAATTGCCAATATCAGCATGGGTAATTCCGCAACTACTCTTAGCTTAATGGTAAATAGAAAAGTTGAGATCACTACTCCCAACGTAAAACTTATAAAAAGAAGTGAAGCTCTGGACGATTACGAAAAGACCTGTATTTTTGTACAGATTCACTACGTAAAAGGTCTTGAAGGCAACAATGTCCTGATCCTTAAAGAGCATGATGTGAAGGTTATGACAGATCTTATGATGGGCGGGGATGGAACAAATACCGAAGGTGAGATTTCAGACCTTCATCTTTCTGCTGCCTCCGAGGCAATGAACCAAATGATGGGTACCAGTGCGACTTCTTTATCCTCTATGCTCGGCGTTCCTACAGACATCAGTACACCTGTCGTAAACAGGATTGATGTCGAGAGTATCAAAGTTTTTGAGAAAATGTTTGATACCACATACGATAAATTTGTTAAAATAGCTTTTAGGATGACAATCAGTGATTTAATCGATTCCGTTATGGTACAATTATATCCGATACGATTCGCAAAAGATATGTGCAACAAATTTTATACAAAGGAAAACGCAGAGAACAATGAATAAAGCAGAAACACTAGAAATCAAAAAGCAATTCACACCTGACAGGTGCGCTATTGACCACATCTGCGGATGCTATGTGGATCATGACAAGAACAAATTATTTACTTTCAGAAAAGCCTTCGGACAGCTTCCGGAGGAAGAGATGTTTAAATATCTCGATATTTTCCAGCATACACTTGCAGGAACATTTGGCAAGAATCTGATCAGTCTTGAGTTTCCTCTTGACCAGGAACAGCCGGGAGGTACTCAGGACTTTCTTTTAACCTTGAGAAATTCTCAGCTTCAGGATGACGAGCTTGTTGACGAGTTTTATGACAAGATAATCGCCAACTACGTAAACGGTGAAAACTACTACATCATCCTTATTCATGCAGCCTATGATATCCCCGGTATCACAAGCGACGGTATCGAGATGGAGGATGCTTCAGAGAACGTCTATGACTATATCCTTTGCAGCATCTGCCCCGTTAAGCTTTCAAAAGCAGGACTTGGCTACAATGAGAGAACAAACGTGATTGAGGAAAGATTCAGAGACTGGATCGTAGACGGCCCTACAAAAGGTTTCCTCTTCCCCGCTTTCATCGAAAGAGACACCGACATTCACAACATGCTCTATTTCACGAAGAAGCCCGACGATCTTCAGCCTGAATTTATAGAGGCAATGTTCGGCGGAAGGGCTCCTTTGGCAGCTCCCGAGCAGAAAGGTATCTTTGATACCGTAGTTCAGAATACCATCGGTGAAAATGCCGACTACGACATAATGAAGAACATTCATGACAACTTAAATGACATGATCGAGGATCATGCCGACGATGCCGAACCTCTCGAGCTTAAGAAAAATGATGTGAAGCAGCTTCTTCACGACAGCGGAGTATCTGACGAGCGTCTTGATTATTTCGATGAAACTTACACAAAATGCGCAGGCGATGAGGACTACCCTCTCCTTGCCAGCAACATCGCAAATACCAAGAAGTTTGATATCGAAACTCCCAACGTAGTCATCAAGGTTAAGCCCGACAGAACAGATCTTGTTGAATCCAAGATTGTCGACGGCAGACAGTGCCTTGTAATTGCTGTTGACGACCACATCGAAGTCAACGGAATCAATGTAAGAACATTTATGGACAGATAAAGAAAAAGAAAGAACTCGCTCTTTGAGTGGGTTCTTTTTATATTCGCAGATTTTCTTCCATCTTACAAAAAATTCCCACACCTCGGGGGTACGCAGATGCAGTATTTTTGATGCAACATCTCAAAGCATTATATTGTCCATGAGATTGGATAAGCATATGCTGCGCTTCATAAACTCGCAAATGCACCTTAGGAATTCCGTCTG
>JAEEGG010011871.1_pt1 | contig 18899 bp, 5 predicted proteins | sample 9134161 | NCBI WGS metagenome assembly JAEEGG01 (sample SAMN16246543, study PRJNA631951) | gut metagenome | biome: gut microbiome; feature: rumen; material: CR-attached | host: Bos | place: Iran: Karaj | collected 2018-10 | reverse complement strand
GAGTTCGGCGAGTACGTCCTTCATCGGGCGGTCGAGATCGATTTCCACGGCCGGGGCCATGTTCACGGCGTCGCCCTTCGGCAGGTACTGTTCCGGATTGTGTTCCATCTTTTCGAGCCAGAGGCCGTTTTCGTCAATCTTTGCCTTGATGTTGCGGTCGGCGGAGCAGCTGACGCCGATAGAGACCGGGCAGCTTGCTGCATGGCGCGGACAGCGGATGACGCGTACGTCATGAACAAAGTATTTTCCGCCGAATTGGGCGCCGATGCCTGTCTTCTGGCAGATGTGTAGAACCTTTTCTTCCATTTCCACGTCGCGGAACATACGGCCGCCTTCGCTTCCTGTGGTCGGAAGGTCATCGAGGTAACCGCAGCTAGCGAGCTTCACGGTGTGGGTGTTCATTTCGGCAGAGGTTCCACCAATCACGATGGCGAGGTGGTACGGAGGGCAGGCTGCCGTACCGAGCGTCTTTACCTTGTCTGCAATGAACTTTTCAAGGGACTTCGGGTTGAGGAGCGCCTTAGTCATCGGCCAGTAGTAGGTCTTGTTGGCAGAGCCACCGCCCTTCGCAACGAACAGGAACTTGAGGTCCGCGCCCTCTTCGGCGTGAATGTCGATCTGAGCCGGGAGGTTGCAAGCCGTGTTCTTTTCTTCGTACATGGTCAGGGGGGCAATCTGGCTGTAGCGCAGGTTCTTGCCGGTGTAGGCGTTGTAGATACCTTCGGAAATTGCCTTTGCGTCGTCGGCGCCGGTCCAGACCTGCTGGCCCTTGTGGCAAATACAGATGGCGGTACCGGTGTCCTGGCAGAACGGGAGGATTCCCTTGGCGGCGACACAGGCGTTCTTCAGAAGCGTGAGGGCTACGAACTTGTCGTTATCGGAGGCTTCCGGGTCCTGAAGGATTTTTGCCACCTTCTGGGTGTGGGCCGGGCGGAGCCTGAAGCTCACTTCTTCGAATGCTGCCTGGGCGATCTTGGTAAGGGCCTCGGGGGCGACCTTCAAAATCTTCTTGCCTTCGAATTCGGCAACGGAAATGCCTTCCTTGCCGAGGTTCACGTATTCAGTCTTGTCTTCGCCGTGCTGCACGGTCGCTTCGTATTTGAATGCCATAGTAGATAATAGGGGTTAAGGGTTAAAGGTTTGATCCTCTGCAGTCATTCTCGACCGAAGGGAGGGATTCCAGTACTGGTTCCCGTCGCTGCGCTCCAGGATGACGCCTATGTGTCTTCTTGCTTTAAAATTTAAATTCTTTCGTCTTTTGTCTTTCGCCACTCCCCTAAAAACAGCCTGCTATTGTTGATAACTAGTGCTTAGTTTTGCTAAAAGGCGATGAAACGACCAAAAAAACAGATAATTTGTAATTTTTTTTAATTTTTTTGAACAAAAGGGTGTGATTTGTTCTATTTTTTACACTGTAAAAAGTTTAAACTGAGAGGAATACTATGAAGATCAAGAATCTGATGCTTGCAACTATGCTTGCCTCTGCTGTTGTTTTTGCAGCCCCCGCTGCCAAGAACGCCGCTCCGGCTGCCAAGGCCGCCCCTGCTGCCGAAGCCGCAAAGCCGGCCGCTGAAGCCCCGAAGGCCGAAGCTGCCGCTCCCGCTGCTCAGCCTGCTGCCGAAGCTCCGAAGGCCGAAGCCGCTGCAGCCCCTGCTGCCGAAGCTGCAGCCCCTGCCGAAGCCCCGAAGGCTGAAGCACCCGCTGCTGAAGCTGCTGCCGCTCCTGCTGCTACAGATTCTGCTGCTGCACCTGCCGCCGAAGCCGCTCCTGCTGAAGCTGCCGCTGCTCCGGCTGACTCCGCCGCTCCTGCCGAAGCTGCTGTAGCCGCCGAACCTGCCAAGGACAGCGCCGCTGCCGAAGTCCTCGAAGCCAAGGCTGAAGAAGCTCCGGTCGATAGCGCCGCTCTCGCCAAGGCCGAAGAAGAAAAGAAGGCTGCCGAAGAAGCTGCTAAGGCCAAGGCCGAAGAACAGGCTGCTCTCGAAAACAGCTCTGCCGGTTCTGCTAAGTCCACCATCATGGAAAACCCCTGGGAATTCCTGATCGTGTCTGCAGCATTCGTTGCATCCGTGCTCGTGATTATCTTCACCGGCAAGGACTAATAAGCTCTTTTTGCAGTTCAAATCCTTTGAAGAAAGGTCGATGCCTATGGGTGTCGGCCTTTTTCTTATAGTGTCATCCTGAGCGGAGAGCCGTAAGGCTCGTAGTCGAAGGATCTAAACTTGATTTGTTTGCCTCAGATTAGTTCCGGAAGCATCTCCTTTTTTAACTGCCGTTTTGTAAACATTCTTAAACTTAATTTCGCTTTTTTCTTACTAAAAACTTTTATTCAAAATAACGTGTTTTAGGTCATAAAAAAATGTCTTCTAGGGGAGCAAAAAGGGAACATTTTCTGCTTTTGACGTGAGACATTTTGGCTTTATAAATCTATTTTATAGGGTGTGTATTTGGGCTTTGATGCGGACGCATTTCGTGTCCGTCCCTTACTTGTATATGAAAGGAGGCGTTTGTGCCGATAAAGAAGTTTTTGACCGTTGCCCTGTTTGCCGCTGCCGCCGTGATGGCCGCTGAACAGGAACAGCCGACTCCTTATGACCTGATTCGTCCGGTTTATCCATTGACATGGGATACGACGGTATTCGATCATTACGACACGACTGTAACGACTAAGCACAATATGGTGCCCAAAAACCGTACTCCGGCGTCTTATGTACCGAACGCGCTGATTCCTGATACGCTGAATCAGGCTTATCTTGATGCGATCAACTACCGTATGTCGCCAATCCGTATTAACCAAGCTGGCTATTTGGAAAGTGATCCTGAAAAGCAGTTTTACTACATTGGTACGGCGTCGACTTTCGAAGTGGTGGATGTTGATGGCAACTCTTTGAACCCGATGGTGACAGGAGAGCTTGCCAATAGCGGTCAGCAGACGTCTTCTGACTGGACGATTATTGCTGGTACCAATGCGGCCACTAATGACCAGAAGCGATACCAGGTCGACATCACGGGTCAGTCCGGTATTATTCAGGTGGGACGTATTCCGGGCACTGTTCCTACGGAGACCCGTTTGCGTATCAAGGTGGGCAACGATATCTCGAGCACCTTCATTGTGAGCAATAAGGTGTACACCATGGTGAAGGACGCTGCCCTTAAGTTCTACGGCATTAACCGTAGTGGTTATGGTGATTCCTGGTTCCATCCGGCAAGCCATACCTTAGATGGTGGTGCCTCTTCGGATTCCGGTGTCTATTCATTTGATCAATCTCTAGCAGGGACTTTGGAAGGCGGTTATTATGACTGCGGTGACCACCTGAAGGAATCCCAGACCCAGATGTATGCCTTTATGGTGGCGGCATTGATGGCCGCAACGAATGCGGACGCTGACGAAGACCACTACGCTTTTAACCATGGTGAAACCGTCAATAGGGATGGTATCCCGGACATGTTGCGTGAAGCGAAGCATGGTGCCGACTTTGTATTGCGCGCTTACAAACGTGCAAAGGGAGTCATTGACGATATGGCGCTTTCTGTGGGTGATTTCGGTTCGGACCACGGTTGGTGGGGACGCCCGGAATCTCAGGATAAGTTGCCTTTGGACCCCAGTAGGGGAGACCCGGCACTTCGCAGAGGTGGTCCGCTTTCTAGAACCGTGCGCTTAGGCGAAATCGGTGCAAATATCGGTGGTGAGACTGCTGCTGGTCTCGCTATTTTGAGCAAGATGTATGCCGAATACGACAAGCCTTTCGCTGACAGCTGCTTGAAGGTTGCTAGGGAATTGTATAAGTTCGGTAAGGAACTTGCCCAGGGAAAAACTTTCACGCACAATAAGAAAGCTGCCGAATGGTCTAGCCCTGCCTATAACGGTAACAACGAATTCGTGGATGACATGGCTTTGGCTTCTGTGGCGCTCCTTTATGCAACTGGCGAAAAGCAGTATGCCGATGACATGATTCGTAACACGAATATGTATACGGGGCAGCCGACGAATGAACAGGACGGTCCGGGCTACTTCAAGGGTGGCTGGTTCGTGTCGCCGGACAAGGGCTTCTTGAAAAATGGCAAGAATACCAGCTGGGCAAACTCTTACGCCTATGCGACCTACGCTCTTTATAAGTTGATTCTTGCCGATGAAAACAAGGCTATAAACGAATACGGACTCACCGCGGATGAACGCCTGAACGCGATTGAAGACTGTATCGTGAACATGATTTTCAACTTGGGTGATGTTAGTAAGGGTACAGCGACGATCGTATTGCCTAAGAGCACTGGCTGGAATGGCATTGGCTGGAAAATGAATGAGGTGAAATACGATCCGATTTGGTATTCTATGCAGACGGACCAGGATTGGATTTACAACCGTTACCAGGCGGGCAACATTTTCGAAGTGCTTGCATACGCCGATGTGGCAAAGGATATTGAAAAGCAGAATCTGACGCTTCCGAATATGGGTGATGCGGATTGGAAGGCCGATGAAATGCACCAGCTTGCCATTAACCAGCTGAACTACCTGTTGGGCGTGAACCCGTGGGATGTGTCGTACATTTTGGGTATCGGTGACAAGAACGATGCTCACCCGCACCACCGTGCTGCTAACCCCGAAGGCAAGAATATGCCGGGCGCCTCTTACAAGTATAGACCGCCTGTAGGAGCCCTTTATGGTGGTGTTGTTCCGGGAACGACAAACTCGATGGTACCCGACAATAAGAGCTGGGAAGATTACCACAAGTCTGAAACCTGTATTGACGCTGCTGCGACGCTCGTAAGTTCGGGTATGCTTGCTGCCGCCAAGTTTGACCGCACGGCGGCTCCGGGTGTGAGCGTGGAAATTCGCCATGTGAGCATGGATTCTGCAATCGTGATGGTGAAGCTTTCCACTCGTGGAAATGCTACTATTTACTATGGAACTGCCGAAAGCTCGATGACGACTACCGCTACTTCAGACGAAAACAAGTCCGGTGTGCAGCATGAAATTGTTTTGCGTGGCCTTACGAACGGAACCGCCTACTACTTCTATGTTGAAGCCCAAAATGCCTACAATACGAGCAACGTTACCTATAAGTACATGGTCGATTCCACCAAGACTCCCTTTAGCTTTACGACGCTCAACTCCGTGGAAAGCGCACAAATTGCGAACGTGACCGTTTGCAACATGCTCGGTGACAGTGCCGAAATCATGTGGTACACTCCGAATGGCGAGTACGAATCCAAGGTTTATTGGGATACCGTTCCCCATACGACGGCTGCTGAATACGCCTTTAACAGTGGCTCTGGCAATGCCGATGTGTCTGGTATTCCGACCAAGTTTCATTATGTAAAAATTGGTGGCCTTAAGGAACAGACGACTTATTACTATATGGTCGAAAGCAATGGTCAATTTGCAAACACCGACGAAAAAACTGGTGACCTGTTGAAGTTTACGACTCCGGTGGGTTGGTATGATTTTAGCGTTCGTGCATACCAATACGTATTTGATAATCTTCAGAACTTAAATTTGAATATCTACAATAACGAATCTAGACCTTTTGATAGTCTTGAATTGCGCTTGTACTTTACTGCCCTGCCAGAAGAAGTGGACAATTGCGCCTTCCTTATCGATACGGATATTCTGCAGGCTTATGATGAAGCTGGCTTTAACCATCCGCTTCTCGATAAGGATGGAATCGATGTTGGTAATGATGTTCGCAAGTTGATGAGAAATGCAAGACCGCATCAGTTGCAAGATACCTATGATGCTACTACGGGTAAGTATTCTTACTATTTCCCTGTTCCTCTTGGTGGAGCAGAAATGAAGTCTGCTTCTAGAATCCGATTGGACTTCGCCTTCTCTTATGGTATTTCAAATGACGGTTTCAAGACTTGTGAGACGCTTCGCCAGCCTCCCAAGAAAGTACTGAATGCAAAATCTGGCGACTGGTCCTGGGCTCCGCACGAATTCCTGGTGGATGGTGCTGACTATGATGGTATGCCGGAAGAATCCAAAGACTATGGCGATATGGATGTGGAAATAGCGATAAACCCGTATATTACCGTTTACCGCAAGGACGAATTCATTTGGGGTTACAGTCCCTCTTACCAGGAAATGACGACCAAGCGTGCCCATTATGAAATGGATGTGGCGCTCGATGCCCCGTTCAATGTGTCTAATAATTCTTACGTGCAGATCGACCAGACGAGCAGCACCGTGTTCGTGAAGGGCTATGCTCACGTGTCCGAAGGCGGCTTTATTACGCGCATTTGGGCGAACGGTACCGAAATCGACACCTATGTCAAGCGTATCGGAAAAGAAATCCTGTTGCTCAGAAGAGAAGACAATCTTATCGTTGCGCACTACAACGTCACATCCGGCGGTGGAGAAATTGACTCGACCGGTCTCTGGTCCTTGAACATTCCGGTCAAGATGAAGATCGGTAGCAACAAGGTGGACCTCACAATTTTTGCCGGTGCAGATCCTGAATGCGCCGAATGTGCCGAAAACGGTGGTTGCGCCTTTATCAACCGCACCTACTACGTACAGTTCACTCGTGGTAACCTGACTGCGTCTAGCCTTACGATCAAGAGGGAAGACGGAAGCCCGGTTTCTGTGGACGGTAAGCCTGTTGATCCTGAAAATACGCAGTTCTACATTTACTTGACGGATAAGGATAAGGCTAACACCAGCTCGACGATTAACGTTCTTGTCATCAACAACAAGAAGGCGGATACCCTGAAGGTCAAGATGATCGAGGATTCTTCAAATCCGGGATCGTTCAAGAGCGAGTATCTCATTTCGGCGGTGTCTGTTCCTAAGGAAGGTCGCGTCGGTAGCCAGATTTCGTTCTTTGCGGGTGACACCATCCAGGTGATTTACATTGACCCCGACGACGAAGAAGATGTGTCGAAGCAGAGCTTCTATGCAGAATCCAAGTACCCCGAACCGCAGAAGGTTTTGGCTCAGGATACCGACTGTGACAATATTGCCGACAAGCTCTTGATTGAATTCAGCAACGTACTCGAAGCGGCCTACAGTTTCGACAGTATCAGCGTCTATCTGCCGGGTATGTCGGATACGGTTACGCTCAAGGTCGATCAGTCGGCGGCCCTGAACAATTCCGAAGTCCTTGTGGACTTGCCGCAGTCCTTGGGTATCAAGGAAACGGCTGCACCTACGGGTATGTCCGTTGTATACCTGAAGGCCGAAGGGGCGACCAATATCGAAAGGGTGCCTATTACCGACGGTATCTTGCCGAGACTTCTGAGCTTTACGATTCTTGAAAACCCGGAGCCTAGGTCTGTTCAGGATACCTTGATGGTTGCCTTTACGGAACCTATTCTGCTCGCCTCCCTGAACACCTGGTTCTACGAGGTGGATGGCGCGTCGGTAGACATTAGCGTGGTTGGAAAGGCGACTACAAGTAACGACGGCAAGAGCTGGCTATATGTGGTAACCGGAAATACCGAAGGAAAGATCCTGCCGGTGGGTGGACAGGTGCGCGTCAAGGCTTCTTCTGTAGCGGACAAGGCGTTCAATTACCTGGATCCCGCTTCTGGATGTAAGGACAACGTAAAGATTGTGGAAACTCCGAAGCCTGTTCCTGTGACGCTTGCTGAAATGCGCGACAAGGAAGGCGACGGCTATGTCGATGAACTTTACATGAAGTTCGAAAAGAAACTCCGCGACAAGGACATGCTGGATAGCTTTGTGGTCGAATGGGGCAAGAAACCCGAAGTGTTGAGCTTTAAGCGCAGCGATTCCAATTGGGTCCATACAAAGGAATTCTCGCAGCATTGGCAGAAAACTTCGACGCTTGATTCTACGACGGGCGAAGTGACGATCGATTCTGTCCAGGTGAGCGACACGATTTCGATTATCTCGATTCCGCTTACGCCGTCGAATACGTTTGCCTACGGTACGACGAACGGTCCTTACGACGGTTATGGTCGAGTGACTCCGCGCCTTGGCCCCGAGGGAGGCTTCTTCGACAAGTATTATCCTGTCGTTGACAAGTGCCCGCCGATTATCCTTTCTGCGATTTGGCAGGGTTACGACGTGAAGAACGACGAATCCCAGGGATCGCAGGACTATGTGACATTGACGTTCTCTGAACCGCTGGATACCGTGGGTGGACACTCTGCCGTGGTGGAACGTTTCCGCGATGGTGAACCGAAGGTCATTTTCGATCTCAAGGCTAGTACGGGATTGTCGCTGGAATACACCCCGAATACGACGACGGCCCGTCTTGGATACAGGCATAAGAACGAAAAGGCCATTTGGATTGCGGACTCCGTGCGTCTGATTTCGGATGAAGAAACGTCGGTGTTCAAGGATCAGGCCGGAATGTTTGCCGGTTACGGTACCCCGTGGGTGCCGGTGGCAGGTTCTGTGTCCAACATCAAGTTCTCGATTTCCATGGCCGAAAATGTCGCGAGGGGCAGGAATGCCGATTCTGTCTACTACGGTGGACAGGCTCTCTTGCCGGACGAAAACTTCCGCCTCACTGCCGAGACAAAGGACAAGGAAACGGTTGTGATTGCCGCGGGCGAAAGCAAGCTCAAAGACGTGTTTAGCGCACCTATTAAGGATTACCGCCATGCAGGTCCGGTGTTCGTGATTGAAATCGCGTTGCCCGATGTTAAGGATAGCACGGAAAACGGCGAACCGAAACGCAACTACGAAATCAAGCTTGAAGTGGATTTGTTCACCAACATGGGTGCCTATATCAACAGGGCAAGCTACGAGTTTACTTCGGAATCGGTGGCTGAGTACATATCGGCAAGCAGTACCCTTACCCTTAACCTGGAATGGTGCGCTCCCGAGGATTACCCCCTCAGTGCCGGAGGAAAGAAAATCGGAACGGGTCCGTACATAGCGAAGTTTGCAACCGAAGCGATGAGCGAATACCTGCCGAAGGAACCTGATGAAGGAGACCGTACGGAAAAACTGAAGGAATCCGATGCCATTACCAAGACATTTGGCTTCAGGAGAACCAAAAAGTAGATGTCTCGCTTGATAAAAGGACTATGATTAGGGATTTAGACACTGTGCTATAATGCTCAAAGAATGTGTTCCCGAAAGGGTCACATTCTTTTGTGTTTAAAGATGGTGGAGAATAAAAAGGAAGAGTATGAAAAGAATGGTTAAATTGGTGTTGCTTTTGGCACTGTTTGCCGCGGACGCAGTCCTCGCGGATGCTTTGCCCAACTTGGACCGTACCGACAAGGTGCATAGCCGTCGCTACCTGGACTCGATGAATGTCTACAACCGTAGAGCCATTCGCGTGAACCAGGCGGGTTATAGGCCGGACCATTACAAGTACGCATACGTTGCCGATCCGAAAGACACTAAGTTTAAGCTGATTGATGCCAAGAGTGGTGCCGAGGCGTGGAGCGGCTCCTTAAGCCTGATTAATCCCAGTGTCGTAAAGCCAAACATTTGGGTGAGGGGCGCCTTTAATTCACTGGAAAGCATCTACACGTTTGGAAATCTGGATTCTGTCAGTACGGAAAAGGAAGCGCTTTACAGGGCCGACTTTACGGGCTTTGTTCCGAGTTCGCCGGGTGAGTTCTTTGTGGTGGTTGGACCGGACACCTCGGCGACGTTCCATATTCATCCTGCAGTCTACAATTCGATTCTTGAAAAGTCCCTGATGTTCTTTGGCATTCAGCGTTGCGGTAACACTGATTCGCATTTCCACAAGGCGTGCCATTTGCAGGATGGCTCCGAAGTGAATCACGACTTGACGGGTGGCTGGCACGATTGCGGTGACCATTTCAAGGTGGCTGAAACGGTGGGCTATGCATCCTACGTGCTTTCGATGGTTTACTTGACCTATATGAACAAGGCGGAAGACCGCTTTGGACATTCCTATGCCGATACGACATTTGTCGACGGTATTCCCGACGTCTTGTACGAAGCGAAAATGGGAACCGATTATATATTGAAGCTGTATAACGCCTCTGTGGAAGATGGCCTTATCGAAAAGGGGGACATGTACCATACGGTGGGTATGAGTGATTACGACCACAGCTACTGGGATTTGCCGGAACGTCAGGACCAGCAGGAACAGAGAAAAGGTGGCCCGAAACGCTTTGTCATCAGTGGAATTGGCACGAACGTGGCGGGCATCTATGCAGCAACGCTTGCAAACGTAGCGGCGGGCTATAAGCCCTACAACCCGTTTTATGCGGATTCACTCCTGAATGCGGCAAAGACCATTTATTCGAAGATCGTGAAGCCGACTTTCCAGAATTATTCCGGTCCCGATGGTTGTGCTAGAAAGGGCAAAGCGACGACCTACCGTCATGAAAATCCCGAATTTGACGGAAAGGGCTATTATAGCGGTATGGGTCTTTGCGAAGACGATGCCGCCGCTGCCGCCGTCTCGCTTTGGTATGCCACCGGCGACACCATGTACGCTTATGACTTGTATAAAAACAAGGACTTGAATTCGAACGGAACCGCTAAATTCGACCTAGCTTTCTTTGAAGCGGGGTATTTGGGAACGGGCCCTGGTTTCAACAACTCCTGGGCAACCGACTACCAGAACCTTTTTGCGTACGTCCTGTTTGCAATTCAGAAATTGATATTGAACGACCCCGAATATGAAACAAAGTTCAACATATCTGAAGAAGAGAGAAATGCCCTGTCCAAGCGCGTGATGGCGTCTTTCCGCAAGCAGGTCCAGACGAATTCGAATGGCGATTCCATTGCCGCAACTTATCCGGGGTCTGGAGACGGGGAACCTCGCGAAGGGGCTTCGTCGCTCCATGTGGAGCCTCCCTATAACTTGGTGTGGACAAGTTTTGACTGGGGCGTGATGCGTTACAACATGGGTTCTGCCGTGGCGGTGTTCCTGTTGTACGAATTGACAAAGGATGAACGTTACCTGAAGGTGGCGCTCGACAATATGTATTATGTACTGGGTGCGAACCCCTGGGATATTTCGCTTTTGATGGGGGCAGGCGACAAGAACCCGCAGCACCCGCATAACCGTTCGGCAAACCCCGATGGCTACAACGCCGGTGCAATGCCCTATGAGTACAAGTGCCCGATTGGTGCCCTGATGGGTGGCCGTGCTCCGAACAAGACCTTGATTGAAGACTGGGAAAAATATACATCGACTGAAACCTGTATCGACTTCTCGGCTCAGTTCCTGTTCCCGGCCCAGAGCTTGGCGCAGACGCTTCCGCCAGACAACGAGGCGCCCCTGTTCAGTAATATTGCGGGAACTCCGATTACAAAGACTTCTGCAATCGTGAGCTGGGATGCCAACGAGGTTGCCCTGGTGACGGTTTTCTACAATACGACTCCCGATGTGAGTGGCGCGAAGTCGGTGCAGCAGACTACGGCTTCTAAGGGCGGCTCGGTCGTTCTCGAAGGTCTTGAAATGGGCGTGACTTACTATTTCTTCTTGGAAGGAATGGATACCAAGGGTAATTTGGGCAAGGACGATAACCATGGACTCTGGTACCAGTTTACGATGACGGAAGCTAACCCCAATATTAGTGGCGTGACGATTTGCCAGGTCGATAACCGCAGTGCGAAGATTTATTGGTGGACGGACGTGCGTTCCAATGGCCTTGTTAAATATGGAAAATCTATGAGCTCGCTAAGCGAATCGCAGTCGTCGACCGACGGTGCAGTCCTTTTCCACGAGGTGCTTTTGAATAACCTCACTCCGGGAACGACCTATTTCTTTAGCGTGTCTTCGGGAATGCGTGAAGATGACAATGGCGGTGCGGGCTACAGCTTTACCACTGAAAGCGAAGCCGCGTATGCAGACCTTGCCATATTTATGAAGCCAAGTTCCTACGGTTCTGAAGCTAGCTGCAGCTCATGGCAAGATTGTAAAGCGTTTATTTTGTCCATTTCAAACAACGATACCATCCCCTTTGAAGATTTCGAAGTCCGTTTGTACTTAAAGGATCCTAACTTGGCGGCTCTAGGGAACTGCCACCAGAATTTTGGTGGCGATGGTCAAATGGGTAAGCCCATCAATATCACGTTTGGAAGTTCTCAGTCAGACGGCCATGGCGGATACTACCTGCCAATCAATGTAAAGGGAACTCTAGAAGTTTCGGGGCAGTTGATTATTCAGGTCATATTCCATAGTTACGATTATAGTGTAAAGACGGTTACCTTCAAGGACATTGAAGGGTCCTGGTCGCTCCGTCCGCATACTGCTGAAGACGATCCTGAATACTTTGAGGGAATTGACTTGACGCAGGCTCCCTACTTTAAAGGCTCAGAAACAACATTCCTTGAATATAATTCCAATGGTGAAAAGGTTATTGCCTTTACGAAGGACCCCTATGTGACGGTCTATTATCATGGCAAGCATATTTACGGCTATGGTCCGGATTACACTCCTGAAAATGGTCCGCAGGTGCCTCGCACCGTTTCTCTTGAATTTGAAAAGCCCTTCCAGAGTCCTTATTTCTCGATTGAAACGGGCGACTCCGTGGCAACTTACAAGGGCAAGAGTAGGGTTTCTCCGACGGGATTCCTGGATGACCTCGAAATGAATGGCTCGACCGTGATAAGAAACAACGTGCCTATCTTCAGTTATGTGCCCGCGAACCGCAGGGATGCCTTTGAATTCGCAATGGATACGACTCTTGCGTATGGCAACAACTACATGGAATGGGTGAGCTGGCATAATCACGGGGCAAATCAGAAATCCGAGAACAAGTATGACTGCGCCTGTGCCGTGATGCGTACGAACGTCGAAGTCGATACGATTGTAGATCCGCTCGAAAAGCGATACCTGGTGTTCGACAAGACGACTTACAAGACCTACCAGACGGTGGCGGGTGGAACTCCCAAGATGGTGGAGGTCCGTGTGCAGTTGCTCGACAGCTTGGGAAAGCGTTCCCTGGATTCGGTGCGCCTTACGCTTGAACTAGGCGTTGCCGAAGGCGACGTATTCTTCTGGGGTTCGCCTACGGCGACGATTCCGACAACAACCATTACTCTTGAAAATGGCGAAGCCGTTTTCTACGTGAGTTCCGAGCAGGTCCTTTCGACGCACTTGGTTGTGAGTGTGCTGAATTCGCCGCAATATGCGTATGAATCGAGTAATCCGGAGCTGATTATCGAGGAACTTCCGCCTTGGCCGATTATCGATATTGCAAAGATGATCGATACCGATTGTGATAACGTTCCCGACGCCCTTGATATTCGACTTTCGAACGAATACCAGGAAAATCAGTCTTTCAATTCGGTGACGTATACGTACAAGGGTGATACGGTTACCACGACGGATATTATCAAGCGCGATGGCAAGAACATTTTGATTAGGGCTTCTGTCAAGGATACGTCGGTCAATACCAATCCGAGCGGTTCCGTGACCTTGTCTTCGAATGTAGACGGAAAGGTGGAAAGCCACACGGACTTCTACCAGGACGGCATGGCTCCGACGCTTTTGGCGGTTGCCGTTTTGGAACGCCTCGATACGGCGACAAGCGACCGCGTCTATATGCAGTTCAGCGAACCGATTTCTGCGCCGGGTGACCAGTGGCCGGTAAAGCTATTTGCAAAGGACGGCAATACGGAAGAAAGCGCCCCCGTAGTCAAGTTCTCGAGACTCTACAATGATGCTAGAAACGTGTGGGAATTTGAAATCGCCTTTGGTGCGAACGGAACCTCTGTTGTCACCGAGGGTATGTTTGCCCAGCTCCTTGCTGAAAGTGACATCAAGGACAAGAGCGGTAACGGCGTCTCTACGGAGTGCGGACAACCGAAACTTCGCATAACGTTAAAGCTGCTTCCGGTTCCTATCACCTATGCCTCGATTACGGACAAGGACGAAGATGGCACCGCCGAGCATATCCACATGGAATACGTGAGGGCAATCGATCCGAAGCATTATCCGGATAGCATTTCGCTTGTCTTTGGTAGGAACGTTCCCGAAACCTTGTGGGTGGCAGGAACTGTTCCGACCTATGCCGCCGATGGTATGAGTGCTGAACTCGACTTGCCGTCGCCTTTCGCCTACGGCATTACCAGCGGAACTTACGAAGGTTTCCTGAATGGTTCCGATGTGACGGGTGCGGGCCTTGTGACGCAGCATTTGGGCACGGGTGCCTCCTATGAAGCCGATTCCTCCTTGGCCGAAGACAAGGTGGGACCTGTCATCGTGACCGCCTTTATCGATTTCTCCAAGTCAAGCAAGTACGATATGCTCGACATGAACCTCAGCGAACCGGTAAAGGTCGTGGATTCGTCGATGACGTATTACCGTCAAAAGCAGGGCGACCGCGATACGGCGATTTATAGAAAGTCGCTCCCGCTGGTGACTGTCGGTATGAGCGACATGGTGCTCTCTGCGACGTACAGCAAGGAAAGTGAACTAGCGGTAAACGACGGTGACTACGTTCGCCTGCAGCCGAAGGAATTGAGTGCCCTAGTCGATGGCCATGGAAATATTCCGTCGCTGAATGCCCCCTGGATTCCGATTACGAGCAGCGGCAAGCCGAAAATCAAGTTCAACGTTAATTTGCAGGAACTCGTTTCGACATCGGGTGGCGCCGCTCGTTCTCAGGTGGCCTCGTCTGAAAGTATTCGACTTTACGTGCTGAACCCGGCGACGAATCGGCTTGACCTGATAAACAACGGCGTTGTCGTTGCAGAAGGAATCGATACGATGGCGATTCATGGCGCTATCTGGAAAATCAATATGACGATTCCGCGTGGAACTCCGGGTGGAACGGCTGCCGCCTGGGATTCGCTCCAGCTAAAGTATTCGCTCCCGATTTATACCAACCTGGGGAACTACGTCAACCGCCTTTCGGAAAAATACAGCTTGCCGTCGGACAAGTATTTGTCGCAGACGGGCAAGGTGGTGATGTATGTGGAATGGGCAAATACCAATGTAGGCCTGCAATCCGAGCAAGGAAGGGCCGTTGCGACGGGTGCCTATATCTACAAGATCGATTTGGAATGTAAATTTATTCCGAATATGAATCTTGACGAAGAAACGGTGGAACACTTTAGTGGAAAGGATTCCTACGACAAGACGGAAACGTTTGGTGTTCGCCGTATGAGGTAGCATGTCCGAAAGTCTGTATTCCGATTCCCCGTACCTCCTGGTACTTTCGGTAGTGGCGCTAGTGCTGTCACTATCGTTCCCGATGATGCTCGGACGAAAAATTTCGATGCATTACTTGCCGGTACCGCTGCGCCGGATGACGCTCATCAACATTGCCTGGAACTTGGGCGGGATTATCGGAATTATCTTTTTCAGTGGAGAAATCGAGGTGGGAACACCGGCCTATGTGGGCCGTATGCTCCTGTTTGGAATTCAGGCCTTGTTCTGGGTTCGCGTAACAATGGTTACCTATGATATTGGCGAACTGGTTCTGTTCGACAAACGCAGTTCTGCGGGAATGATGTCTTCTGTGATGGGTTGCGTGACGGTCGCATTGATTACTTTGTTGCTAATCATTGCGCCCGAAGCGGTCACGAATGTACAAATTCTAGGAATCCGGCCTTTCGAAAACTATCCTATTTTCGTGTGCTTCACGATTGCCTACCTGATTTTTGTGCTGCCTTCGTGCGTTGCGACTATTTATCAGCTTTTGCGCGGTACGCTACATTCCCTGGATGCGACCGTGACGCAGACGGGGGCCTATATGGTGGGCTGCTACATTGTGCTGGTTGTCCTTGCAACGCTTTTTGATTTTGTGATTCCGATTGCGACCCGTTTCGAAGTCTGGGTGGGCAGTTTCCATTTCCTGGTGTGGCATCAGTTTATCTGCCTGTTCCTTGCGATTCTTTGCGGACAGTATTATACTTCGGCGAGGTTTAGGGACAAGAGCGCCTACTGGTTCTTGCAGAAACTCATCAGCAGGCTTGACGACGGTATCATTTATTTCGATGACCGTGGCCGCATTGAGTACGTGAACCGTGGCGCCTCCAAGCTGCTTGGACAGTCGTCGGCCAGTCTGCATGGAAAGTCCATCAAGAGCCTGTTTCCGCCGAATCTCGATTTTTTCCGCGAGTCGTCGTATAGCGATGTTCGCGTGAGCATGGGGGGAGAAGTCCATGTGCTCAGGATTCACTTTTTCAAGTGCCGTCAGACTTTGACCTCGGTCATAAATGTCGCCTACTTTGCGGACCAGTCCAAGACGCTTCTGTTGCAGCAGAATATCAAGACGCTGAACGAACAGTACGTGGAATATACGCATGACCTGGTGCGTTATCAGGACCGCCTGAACAAGGAAGCCCACGTGAAGGCGGAAAAGGAAAATGTGCTGAACACGCTGATTAACGCGCTTCCGTTTAGAGTGTGGTATAAGAGCGAACGCGGTGTGTTCCAGATGCAAAACGACAAGGACCTGGAAAAACGCGGCCCCCGTTGGGGCGCAAGCGACAATCCCGAAGATATTTCGACCTACGAGAAAGAGGCCCGCGAAAATGGCGAAGTCATGGTCTACACGTCTTTCGAAGATAAGACGGGCAAGGAAATTTCGCAGGACGAAGCCAACAGGCTTTCTAAGGACGGCGAACCTATCCAGACGTTTGACAACATGTACATTCCGATCATTCAAGGGCGCGCTCCGTATAAGGTGCTATTCCTTAAGGTGGATATGACCGAACAGCGGCGTCTTGAACAGGAACGTAATATGCTGCGTGAACAAAAGTTCATTCATTCGCGACTCGAAGAACTGGGAACGATGTGCGGTGCGTTTGCTCACGACTATAACAATATCCTAGGTTCGCAGATTGGTTTCTGCCAGCTGGCGCAGGAAATGCTTCCGCCCGACCACCAGGCGTATATGTTCATTTCGGAGGCGCTCAAGGCGGCTGAACGTGGCAAGACTTCGCTCGGTGAACTGCTGAACGCCATCCGCGGCAATGCGAACGCGGCAACGCCTGCGATTGTATTCTCGCCGTACATGATTATCGAAGACGTGGTGAAGAAGATTTCCTTGACGCTTCCGCCGAACATTGTGGTGCATAGCGACGATCTCGACCGAACGCTGAAGATCAAGGGAATCGTGGCTTCTTTGGACCGCATTATAAGCAACCTTGCGAATAACGCCATTTTTGCCATGAAGACGACCGGTGGTAGGCTTACCTTTAGACTGCAGGAGGCTGTGCTGGAATCGCAGCTGGTGATGCCTTATGCTCCTCCGGTTCCCCCGGGAAAATATGCCAAGATGGATATTTCCGATACGGGTACGGGCATGGATTCCAATACCCTGGAACGTATTTTTGCACCGTTCTTTACGACTAAGGCACCCGGCGAGGGTCTTGGACTGGGCCTTTCTTCTGCTTTAAGGCTCCTAAAAGAGGGTAATGCCTACTTTACGGTGCAGACAACTTTGGGCGAAGGAACTACATTTTATCTATATTGGCCATTGGAAACCGAAACGAAGGAGGATTAGTGCCTACTATTCTGATTATCGACGACGACGAGCAGTTCAATCTGATGTTGAAGTCTGCCCTGGAAATTAAGGGCTACAACGTGGAGACTGCGAAAAATGGTCGCGAGGCGAAGGCTCTGTACCAGAGCAAGACCTACGATGTCATCATCACCGACATCATTATGCCGGATGTTGATGGTTACGAGGTCATTCTGGATCTCCGCCGCCTGGGGATGAGCGACCGTACCATTGCCGTGAGCGGTGGTGGAAGAACCTCTGGTGAGGACTACCTGATGATTGCCCAGCATTTTGACGCTGCGGCGACCTTCAACAAGCCCGTGGACCTGCAAGCCCTTCGCGCTAAAGTCGAAGAAATTATCAAGAGCCACAGCTAGAGTTCGCGATGAATGTCCTGATCGCGGATTTGGATCAGAAGTTTATCGACGGTGTGGAACGTTCCTGGTCGGTACCGGGAGCGAACCTGTTGGTGTGCCGTAACGAAAAAGACCTCATGCCCATCGTCAAGAAGAACCCGATAGACCTTGCGTTTGTCGAGGTGCCTTTCTTGATGCAAGACAATATGGACATGGTGAGTTTCTTGAAGGAACTCAAGCCGGGAATCGAAATCTTTGTTTTGTGCGATGACCGCAATTGGCAGGGGGCGGCATCTGCGATTACCCGCGGTGCGACCAGTTTTCTGAAAAAGCCCCTGACGGTTTCGCAACTGGAAACGCTTGCGCAAAAGGTGCAGTCGCAGCTGCAGAACAAGTCCAACAACCAGCTGATGGAATCCCAGGTGCTGGACGGACTTTTGGGAAACACTCCCGAGATGCGCAAGATTCTCAAGACGGTCTACAAGGTGGCGCCTACCAACAGCTCCGTGCTTATCACCGGCGAGTCCGGTTCGGGCAAGGAATTCCTTGCAAATGTCATTCACCGCTACAGCAAGCGTTCGGCCGAACCGTTTGTGGCGGTCAACTGTGGCGCCATTCCCGAGAACCTGGTGGAAAGCGAACTTTTCGGAAGCAAGAAAGGTTCCTATACGGGATCGACCGCCGACAAGAAGGGCCTGTTTGAATCCGCGAATGGCGGAACCCTTTTCCTGGACGAAGTCGGCGAACTGTCTGCAGCCACGCAAGTCAAGCTGTTGCGCTTTTTGCAGAGTCACGAAATTCGGCGCGTGGGCGAGACTGAACCTCGCTACTTGGATGTGCGCGTCTTGGCGGCAACCAACCGCGACCTGCAGGAATCTATGCAGAACGGGTCTTTCCGCGAAGACCTTTACTACCGACTGAACACTTTCCACCTAAGACTTCCGCCCCTCAGGGAACGCAAGGCGGCGCTTCCGAACCTGATCAAGTATTTTATCCTCAAGAACAAGGAGGCGCAGGGGAAAGAAATTGTCGATGTGGAACCGGCGGCCCTCTATGCGCTTACCAAGTATTCTTATCCGGGCAACATCCGCGAACTGGAAAACATTCTCGAACATGCGATTGTCCTTGCCGAAGGTGGCGTGATTCACCTGGAGGACTTGCCCGAAGAAGTGCAGGCGG
>JAEEGG010011870.1_pt1 | contig 18899 bp, 13 predicted proteins | sample 9134161 | NCBI WGS metagenome assembly JAEEGG01 (sample SAMN16246543, study PRJNA631951) | gut metagenome | biome: gut microbiome; feature: rumen; material: CR-attached | host: Bos | place: Iran: Karaj | collected 2018-10 | reverse complement strand
CCTTGAGAAGCAGAAAGAGGGAAAGAAGCGCATGAAGGTAGTAGGCAATGTGGAACTGCCACAGAGCGCATTCCTGGCTGTCCTTAAAGAGAAGGAAGATGATTAAAGAGAAATTACCTTTAAGTAATAATCCACTTCAATTCTAATACGGTTCAAAAAAGATTGTGTATAAACAAACCTATGCCCATCCGGAAAATGCAGGTAAAGGTATTCGCGTTCAGTTATCAGACGTGTGATTTCTTTTTGTCGCTCGTCTGCATCCATTTGCTTGTCACCAGTTAATAATGCTTTTAATTCTTCCAGTGCTTCGCGTTCTTTTTTAAGGATATCTGCTAAAGATATTTTATTATTTTGTGATTCAGTTATAGAGAATGTATTATTAACAACAACTTCAAACAACTGACGATATCTTTCTAAAATAGGTGTAGTATACATGAGACCGTGCTTTATTGCCGTCTCACCAAACGCTGCTCCAAAGTTTGCATCATTTTTTATGCGGCTGGATGCCATAAACCTTGCATTATCTGCCATGGCGCCTTTTGTGTGGGTGCGGCCTGCAGAGTATGCAAAATCAAGACCGTAAGTGTACACAGGCACCGAATCATTTTTGCGGAAAACTGTTGCGTAATAATATGCTGTAATTCCTACAGAGCCAAAGGGTTCATTCTTTGGAGGAAGCACACCCTGGCTTTCAAAGCGTTCAATAAAAGAAGCCTGAGTGAACTCTGTAGTAAAATAGCTTATTTGTTCAGGCTTAAAATATCGTGTGAGAGAGTGAACAGAAGACAGACCTGCAAATACATGGATGTCTGCCTTCTGTGTGCCAATAAAGCATTTACAAATTACATTCTGCGCTTCTTCTATAAAAACTCCGTCTGGAGTGATTCCCTGTGTTATAAGTGGTTGAAGGGCTGTGTCTGCGCAGATTATAAAAAATCCTGATGCGCCGGCCGGAGAATTTTTTATAAAGTCAACGCCCTGAGCAAGTGATTCGCCTGCACCAAAAACAATAATCGGTTTTTCAACTGAACCAAAATATTTTTGAATTGGAACAGTAGTTTCGTTTTTAGCACAATATATAAGATTCTTAAAAAAGTTTGTACAATACTTTCGTCCGAACTTTACAAGAGTTACACGGTTAGCCCAGAAGGTCATCAGTGCATTTGTTGCACTTTCCATAACCTTGTCATAAATGTCAGCACAAAATTGAGTGCCCGCAGAAAAATCAACCCGAATTATACGGCGGAAGCTTCCTGGCTGGGGGAGTGTAAATCCGCTTTGCAGGGTGATATTCTTTTTTGAAAGAAGAGGTCCAAGCTCTAAAAGTTCATCTCTTGTAAGATATGAAAAATTTGAATTACAAAAATCCTGCTCCCCGGCGTTTTCAATCATAAAATCATAAAGCTCACTTTCATATTCGCATGCAAGCATTATGCAGTCATCAGGCAGCTTCTGTGCCAACTCTTTAATGCCATAAGGAAGAACCGGCGAAACACACAAAACAATAGTCTGCGGCTGGATATTCAGATTTTCGATTATATTAAGAATTGATTTTGAAGGATTGTATTTTGAATAAAGAAACTTTTCTTTATAAGAAACAGTAAAGCCCTGTGCCGTTTGAACGAGACAGGGCTTTATTATATTTGAGTTAGAATCAGCCAAGATTAGTTGCTTGTATTCATGAAGTTGTCAAAGTATACAGAGATAAAATTGTTCTCGAGCTTTGGACTCTGGAATACAACATCCTGTGTTGTAGCCTGGTCAAACTGTACGAGCTGTGAGCTGTAATCAGAAGGTGCGGCTTCTTCTGAAGTTTCTTCAGCTTCTGAAGTTTCATCAGTTTCTTCTGTAGTCTCTGCAACTTCTACAGGAGTTTCAACGTACTTAAGAACAACAACATCTCCACCAATAATAATTGGATCTGAATAGTCGTTGAGTTTAAGAGAGAAGGCCTGTTTAAGGAAATCTTCATTCTTATCGGCAGTAGCAAGAACTTTAATTTTTGAAGTATCCATCTTTTCAAAGATTGGAGATGAACCGTAGTTCAATGGGAATGCAGCAAGGTCTTCTACAACTGCGTTTTCGTAATTTGCAGCAGCGGAATCAATGTCGCTTGCTTTTGCATCTTTAATAAAGTTCTTTGCAATGTCTGCAAAATAATCTTCGATGATTGAAGTTTCATAAATGCTGATATAGTTCTGAACATCCTTGAGAGTGTCTTCGTTTGAAAAATCCGGCTTGGTTGCATCGCCCTTGTTTTTGAAAATAGACCATCCCATCAAAGTTTCAATTGCAGCACTCATTTCATCCTGGGCAAGGCCTGTTACACTTGATAGTGTTTCCTTGTCTTTAAGGATGTTTTCAAGCTGATACTGTGAATTGTTTGTGAGCTTTCCGTCTGAATCGCTGTAGTTCTTGTCTGAATATTCAGCGATTGCATCTTCAAAAGTAATCTGACCTTTTGTAATGCGTGAAATAACTTTGTTTGCAGTATCTTTGTCATCTACAGTGATGATAGACATATCATATTTTGTAAACTTGTCTGGATTTGCTTTTCCGTATTTCAACTGTTCTTCTACAGGATAGTTTGCAGTATCAAATGTTACCATTTTGAATGCGCGTTTTTCCTGACCAAAGCTGTCAAGGAATTCAGTTTCTGCTTTTGGTGATTTAAGACCAAAGAGAGTCTTGCCTGCAAAAGTTGTACCAAAGTAGTCATCGTAGTAGCGGCCTGTGTAAAGAGATTCTTTGATGCTTTTTGTAAGGTTGTCGATGTAAGAAGGATCAGCCTGTTTGTAAGCTTTCAATGAGAATTTTCCATCAGAATCTTTGAAGTAATTTTTAAGCTGAAGGTTGATAGAATCCTGTGGAACTTCATAGCCTGCTGCTTTAAGAGCCTCTTCCTGTGCATATTTTACTACTGTAGAGTTGAATGCATAACTATAAATTGTATATTGATTTGAAGAAGTTATTTCCTGGCCCTGGTTTCTAAGCATCTGAGCATACTGTGAAAGAAACTCAGTAAAATCTGAACCATACTCATAACTGATTTTCTTGCCATTGTACTTACCAAAAACGAGACCTTCCTGCTGCTGTGCTGTTCTTGATAATGAAGATGGAAGAACGAACGCGATAAAACAGATAACCAGAATTACCGACGCTCCGATTGTGTAAAGAACACCTTTTTTCATATTATTACCCTTTTATATTAGATATTTAAAATAATTATACTATTTTAACACAGAATGGGGTTGTAGTCAATTTAATAGAAGGGTATCTATAAAAGTGTTTTTATATAGAACATAAAAAATATGCAGTGTAAAAAATGGCGCGAAGCCGAGTTTCAGATTACAAAAATGCTCTACACTGCTGCCGCGAAAGCGGCAACGTATATAATTACAAGGCAGTGTAGCGCATAGCGGGCGAGCCCGCGGTTTTGGAATATGAAATTCGGCTGGAAGCCATTTTTTATACATGAAGGCATTTAATTATTTTTTATAAAATCTTTTATAAAAATATTTCTTTATTTTCTAAAAAAATGGTTTATAATATTATTATAATCAATTTTAAGGAGTGCTTTTATGGCAAAAGGAAAGGATTATTTCGGACTTGGAAGACTTGTAAGTATCATTCTTGCAATCATCCCTGTAACAGCATGGCTTTGTGGCTGGCTCACAAGATTTAAGGAAGGAAAGATTATCGCCGGTATTATCCGCCTTCTCTTTGGATGGAACATCATCTGGATTCTTGACCTCATTTTAATGATTCTTCAGGGCAAGATCCTCCGCATTCTTAACTGCTAGGTCGTGTAGTGGATTTTAGAAAAAAGTAGAAGAAAAGAAAGTAAAATAAATAAGCCCGAAGATTTTCCGACGGCGAGCAAACATCATTTTCGCCCCGTTTGCTCGATGGCGGGAAATCTTCGGGCTTTTTGTTTTCTTATTAAGTCTTAAGATTTCCTATCTGCTGGTACTCAGCTTATTCTTTGCTTCATATCTTGCCATGGCTTCTTCTATCAGCAAATCTACCAGTGCTTCAAATTTAAGTCCTGCTGCATCACACATTTTTGGGAACATGCTTATTGGGGTAAAGCCCGGCAGGGTATTGATTTCATTCAGATAAACCTGTTTTGTGTCGCGGTCAATAAAGAAATCTACACGTGAAAGTCCTGTTGCATCAAGAACTTTGTAGGCAGCACAGGCTGTCTTGCGGATTTTTTCAAGATCATTTTCGCTGAGCTCTGCAGGAATTAACAGGTTGGCACCGTCAGGGTCATTGTACTTGGCATCAAAATCATAAAAATCATGATTTGGTACAATTTCGCCCGGAATATAGGCAGTTACTCCTTCTACATCACTTTCAGCAGGGAATGTAACAGAGTTTCCGGTAACGCTGCATTCAATTTCGCGGGCATTGTTCAAAGATTTTTCTATTAAAACCTTGTCATCCCAATTAAAGGCTTCCATTATTGCGTAGCCCAGCTCCTTGCGATTGTTTGCCTTTGAAGCACCATTTGAACTTCCTGCACAACATGGCTTTACAAACATAGGATATCCTATTTCTTTTTCAACATCTTCAATTACGGCATCATAAACTACGCTGTCTAAAACAACAAAACGTTTGAGGCATACATAAGGCACAACAGGAAGGCCGACACTCTGCCAGATCATTTTTGTTTTTTCTTTATCCATGGTAAGGGCAGAAGCTAGTGGGGTACAGCCTACATAAGGAGTATCTGCCATTTCAAAAAGTCCCTGAATTGTTCCGTCTTCGCCATAAGTTCCATGCAGGGCCGGGAAAACTACGTCGATGTCTAAAGGCTTGCCGCCTGCTAAAAAGGCATGATTTTTACCTGCAGGGACAATTGTTACTGCCATATCAGGATCTTCTTTAATAGTAAGAACTGCCTTTGTGTCTTTGCAGATTCTTTCGTATTCACTTTCAGGTTGAAGGAACCATTTTCCTTCTTTTGTGATTCCGATTAAGATAACTTTGTCTTCTTTTTTTATTCCGCTTGCAATTGCTGCGGCACTAATAAGACTAACTTCGTGCTCTCCTGAGCGTCCACCGTATATTACTGCTATATTCATTAAAATCCTCCCATCTCGCGCAAAGCCTTCTTTGCTTCACTTATTTCATCATAAGGCATAACATGGTCTTTATAAATTATACTGTTTTCGTGAGACTTACCAAGAAGCAAAACTATATCTCCTTTTTGTGCCATCTTAAAAGTTTCTCGGATTGCCTGTGGTCTGTCGTGAATTATAAAGAGGTTATCGCCCATAACCTTTCCTTCTTTTTCGGCACCTTCTGCAATCATTTTTAGAAGCTCTACAGGATCTTCTCCTCGTGGGTCTTCATCTGCAAGAACAATTACATCGCAGAACTTAGCAGCAATCTGTCCCTGGAGCGGACGCTTTGTAAGATCTCGTTCTCCACCGCTTCCAAAAAGTGCAAACATTCTTCCGCTGCAACGCTTTCGTATTGGAGGGAAAATTGTTTCAAAACTGCTTGGTGTGTGGGCGTAGTCAACAATCAACTCAAAAGGCTGTCCCTGGTCAATAACTGTCATGCGGCCTTTAATTGGTGTGAGTTCCGGGATTTTTGCGGCTACCTCTTCAAAGGTCATGCCTGTAACACTGCTTACTGCTGTAATGGCAGCCATGAGGTTGTAGGCATTGAAAGCACCCGGAAGCGATGCCCTTACACTGAATCGGCTGCGGCTTCTTGGCTGAACAGGATCATAATTTTCTGGATAAACTGCTGTTTCGCCATCTGCTTCTACATCAAAGGTAAGTCCGTAGGTTGCAGAGGCAATATTGCGTGCTGTCATGTAGCGAAGGTTATCCGGAATTGGAGGAAGTGGAGTTGCATCACTGCCACTTTCTGCTGCTGCTTTTCCTGCTTTTCCTTCTGTTGTAAAGCCGTAAACGTGATGTTTTGTAGCTTCAATAAAATACTGAGCCGAAGGATCTTCAAGATTTACAATTCCAATTGAATTGATTTTTTGTTTTTCGCCGGCGATTGTTTTTACATGATTATGCTTGTCGAGCGCACGGAAAAGATTTGCCTTGTCGCTGCGATATGTTTCAAAGTTTTTGTGGAACTCAAGATGCTCAAGAGTCACGTTCATAAATACACCGCAGTCAAAAAGAATTTCTCCACAGCGGTTGAGCTTATGCGAAAGTCCGTGAGATGAAGTTTCTACAACTGCATATTTGCATCCGTTTTCCAGCATTTCGTTTAAGTGATGCTGAATGATTGGCGCTTCCGGTGTTGTCTGATGCTGAGGATTAGGAAGAGCGTCTCCGCCAAAAGAATATTCAACAGTACTTATAAAGCCTGCTTTTTGTCCGCATGCACGAAGAAACTGCCAGATAAAACTTACAGTACTTGATTTTCCTTCTGTTCCTGTAACACCAATTACAATAAGGCGCTCACTAGGATTATCATAAAAGCGTGCCGAAACTGGTGCCATGGAATAACGTGCATCAGGTACATTTATAAGGGCCGGTGCAAACTTTGGAGTTTCATCACTAAGCGCATTGTTCATTGTGCGTTTGATAATTGCTTCTGCAACATCATCCTGCTGCGAAGGGGAAAGCTTGCCCTGAAAAATTACAGCATTTGCACCCGCTAAAATTGCCTGTGCAATGTAGTTATTGCCGTCTGTGTGTGTTCCAGGCAAAGCAAAATAAAGAGAATCCTTGCCAGCCTCTCGTGAATCAAAAACAAGGTTGGTAACCGGTATATCGTTTATTTCTGTCAAATCATCGATTTTACTGCCATCTGCCGCCACCACTGCGTTTTGGAACGCCGGCAGAATCTGCGAAAGTTGTTTTGTCATGATTTTATTATAGCGAATTGTTTTTTGTTTGTCATTGAGAATGCCGTTATCACAAGTTATAAGGACGAAGCAAGCTTTAATCAGTTACTATAAATAAATATATGACAAGTAATGTATCACGTGATATAATAGATTAAATTAACATAACGGAGTTTGTCATGAGAAATAATAACTCTTTTGCTTTTGAAAAAATCTTGAGGGGGGGGGTACAGAAGTATAGTGTAATTGCCGCCCTGTGCGGACTTTTTCTTTTTGCTTCATTTTTATTTACAGGCTGCGAAAACTTTCTGAAAAGTCAGGAAGTAAAGGAAGAGATTGTACAGGCTATTGATTACAATAACGCTCCATACTATCCGATTGCTATAGAAGCCGTGAAGGGTAGTGGTACTATCAGAACACATCTTTCGGGTACTGCTTTGCAAAAAGTAACAGATACCTTTACTGTAAAGTTTGAGCCGGAATCAGGATATAAATTTATTCGCTGGGAAGCAGTTTTGAATGAACTGGGCGAAAACGAAAGCATCGATGACTACATCAGTTTTGAAGATGCTACAGGTCTTGAAACAAAGGTAACCTTCAAGAAAGCTGCGTCAAATATTTTGATTCGCCCGGTTTGTCCACAAATCCTTACAGTTTCAATTGATACAAGCGAAGCTGAAATTTATACCCGTGATCATACAATTCAGTTAACATTCAATCAGCCAATAGCAGAAGAATGTAAAGATAAAATCGCCATAAAGATTCCAGATATTCCGGAAGGAAAAACTGGCCTTGATTATTTTAAGACTCCGGTTTTAAGTGGTAATACAATTTCTCTGTTTGCAAATGTTTCAGAAAATGATTATTCAACGCTTATCCCTGTTGGTGTTAACAGCAAAACAATTTCTGTAGTTCTCAAAGCATCAGACTTTTATTATGAAAACAAGGATTACTCAACTACAGAAAAAATCTATCTTGCAAATGATATAGTATTTAATTATACAGTTTCTGCAGATACTTCTAAAAAAACAAAAATCAAATATACACTTTCAAACAACAGCGGTTCAGTAGGACGTTTCCGTGTAAACGAAGAAAATCTCGAAGACCGTACCGAATCCTACAGTATTGGTAAAGTAATAAATCTAAAATATACTCTCGATAGTTACGAAGATTATGCATTTAAGGGCTGGGCCTTTGCCTATGCTACAGATTCTCAGGCTGCGTTCACCTCTGTTTCATTGCAGGAACTTACAGGCTTTGTAGGACTTGATGATGCTGCCACACAGTCGCCATTTGCTTACGACTCCCTTACACACACAGCACAAGCAACTCTTACAATTTATAACTTCAAGGACGGTGTGATTTCGGTAAGTCCGGTTGTTGGTGCAATTAATAAAACTCAGATTAAGACAATTGTAGATTCTTCTGTTTCCGAAGCAGGTGAATTAAAAGTAAATGGTTCTGTTGCACAAGATAATATCGTTGAATATCGACCTGGTCAGACTCTGGTGCTCAAATACAAATTGACCAAATCTGATGATTATAGATTCCTGGGTTGGAGTGTAAAACGGGAACTTACGGGTGCTGGAAATACACAGCCACAGGTTTATTCTCAGAGTGATTTTACAGAAGAAAATCTTGCAAACTTCAAACTGTCTGCTGTTTATGAAGATAATGCCGATACCTTTGGCTATGATAGTCTTTCACACAATGCTCAGTTGACTATTTGCGTAAATGAATACATTGATGGCGATATAACTATTAGTCCTGTTGTTGTAGAAATCCCTAAGGCTAAGGTTTGGATTGATGGAACTAATGGTAAACTGTCGCCTGCAAAGGGTGAATATACTGCAAGACAGAATGGTCAGAAAAATACAATTTCCTTCGAGCCTGATGGAGATTATGAATTTGTTCACTGGCAGGTTTATAATAAAAATAACGGTAATCCTTTGATTTATTCTGATTATATTTCAATCGATGTAAATAAATCTGAAACAACTTACGAGATTCTGAATATTCCAACAACTGCTTCAAATATTCAGATTGCTCTTAGACCAGTTGTAACAGAGCGTCCAAAAATCATTTCTGCTACACCTAGTTACGATGCTCAGGGTGCCTTCCGCGATGCCCGTATTCAGGTTATGTTTGACCGTCCAATGGATGAAAAATCAATTTATTTTACAGATGAAGAACTTCCCGATTTAATTGCTTCAATCCCGGCGACTGATTTTCTTCCTCCTTATGACGAAAATGATCCGGCAAAGAAATATTATGGTTATAAAAAAGATGGAAATATTATATTTAAAAATATCACAATTATAGATAATAAAAATCTTACTACAAATCTTTTACAGTATTTTGATGCACCACGTTTTGATGATTCACGAAGATTGTCTATTCCAACTATAAAAGGTCATGAGCCTCCAAGTGGAACTGCGCTTCTTGTAACACTCGGTAATAATTTTTCTTATGAATATCAAAATGGAACTTATAAAAAAGATATTACTATGCGCGAATCTTATAAATGGGTTTATTTTGTAAACTCAAAGAAGGATAGTGCAGGTCCTGAAGTTGCTGCTTCTCCCGATAAAACCGAAATTCTTACTGTTGCGGGAGATGTTATTCCAACAAGTTCTTCTACCAAGGTATATTTGAATAGTGAGAAAAAAATTAAACTACGATTGTCTGCTGTGGATACTGGAAGTGGTCCAAGCGATTATTTTGACTTAAAGCTTTATAACGCAAATGCTGATGTAACGGACGAAACTGTAAATCCAATCAGCACAATTCCTGTTTACTATGAAAACGTTGCCGGTATTTATGCAACCTGCGGAAACGCTATAGATGATGTTCCTGACAGCGAAAAAGAATACCATGAATGTGTATTAACAGGACTTCCGTCTAATGATGGAGACTATAAATTTACTCTTACGTTCTATGATAAAAATGGAAACCCAACTTTATTAAAGGATGGCAATACTGATACTCCTGTTTGTTATTACGTAAGCTTGGATACAACTAAGCCAACTTTGACAACTAAGAGTCTTGAAGCATGTGAAGATACAAATGATTCAACAAAAACCGCAATTAAGTTTACATACCAGAGTAATGATACAGATTACAACGGTGGAAAAATTTATTACCGCCAGGCTGTCGCAAAAAACGATTCTGCATGGAGCGACTGGACTCAGGTTACGGCAAATGCAACTCTTGTAACCGGAACGTCAGAACATGAAGTTACAATAAAAGGTCTTGATTATAATACTGACTACGAATTAAAAGCAGAGATACAAGACAATGCCAAAAATATTCAACCTTATCTTTTCAAGAAGAAAACATTGCCACAGGCTTTTGATGCAACAAAGCTTACCTTGACTGTAGATCCAAAAACTCGTGCTTTAAAATTGGATTCTACAGAGTTACCAAAGTTTGAAAAAGTAAATCTTACTTATACTCTTAGCAGTAAAAAAGCAGATGCCGAGGGAAGAGATGCTGTTGGTAAAGCTGCTGTAGAAAAAGAACTTGATAAAACTGCATTTCCTTTTGTTGCAAAATATGCAAACTGGGGTTCTAAATATGATTTTACTCTGCAGACAAGAAGTTATGAAACTGTAGAAGCAGGATATGAAAACAGTGGTACAGAATATACTAACGAAAATCCTTCTATAACCACAAAGTCAATTATAACAAAGCCTGTTGGCGTCATGTTCTTAGACTCTAAACCAACTGTAACAACAGATTCAATATCATTTGATCTGTATAAAGGAGAAGGTAGTTATAGATTCTCTGGATTAAGGCTTTATAAAGCTGACTATGCCGCTGATGGTACTTTAGGAAGTTTTACTGAACTTCCTGTATCTCAGATAGAAAGAACTGCTTATTCAAAATGGAAAATCAAAAATCTTAATATTCAAGCGAATAAGCGTTACAGAATCAGGATTGTTACTTATTACGATACTAAAGATAATGTTTGTGACGATGACCAGATAGTAGAATTTGATGCTGCTTTGCAGGAAACGGTTACTTTGGTTCAAAAACCTTCGAGTTCTCCAACCGTTTCGGAGAATGGGACAACAGCAACAACAGCTTCTTTTGTGATAAATAATTATGCAAATTCGAAGCCAGGTGAGGATTTTACTCATTATTTAGTTGAATGGCACTATAACACATTAAATACATATACGGCAAAGGTTCCTAAATTTTCTGAATCTACTCAAACATTTACTGCTACAGGTTTGCTTCCTGAAAAATATTATACCTTTACTTTTTGTGTTTGTAATGATTATCTTAAAGGGTCTGTAACTACTAAATATCCGAAAACTGCTAAATTGCCAAACTACGAACCTCCTGTAGCACCTGAAAATATATGGATTTCATCTGTAAAAAGAAATGGGTCATCGTCATCATCGTACATGTATGGTCCAGATTTTAATTATACGATACCAGAAGAGCTTGGATATAAGTATTCTAGCAGTACAGTACAATTGCTTCAGGGGATAACATATAATAATATAACAGCAGCAGTAGATACTTCTGAAACTAATGAAAAAATTCCTTTTGAAGGACTGTTACCTTATATAACTGGTCCTAATTATAATAAAGCATCTATTCGTCATAGTACTTCGTTTCCAGGTGGTGTAAAATATTTCCAGATAATGTTTAAGATTTCTGATAATGATATAAGATATTCAAAGAAATTTGCATTTGATCCTGCTTTATCAACATATAGTACTTCTGGTAGTAATTCTGGTAACAGTACTTTAATTCCATTCCAAAATATCCAGTGGACTTCCACAGACAATTCTGTTACGTTCACATGGGATGCTGGATATCAGTTTAAGACTGTGAAATACAGGCAATGTGGTTCAACTGATTCCTGGGCATCAGTTAATAACTCTAGTTATAATTCTAGTATTAAGACGTTTACTGTATCAGGACTTGCTGCAAATACAGAATATGATTTTGAATTCTATAATACTGCTAGTAATGCGAAGAAGGGTGTCGCTATAGCACAAACAAAGTATGCCCCTCCTACTGCTGTAACATCTCCTCGTGCAACTGCTAAAACAATTGATTCTGTTACTTTAGGCTGGACTCATGCTACAAATGGACAGTATTATAACATTTATCAGGTAACCTCACAGGGCAACACTCTTGTAGCAGATCAGGTAACTGCAAATTCAATCAAAATAACAGGACTTTCAGCTGATCAGACTTATAGTTTTAAGATAGCTTCTGTAAATGAAGTAGGGGAAGAGGTATATTCTACAGTCGTAAGTCAAAAAACAGACGCTGTTACTGCAATTACATCACTACCACAGGTTCCTATAACTGGCTATACATCAACAAATAATTCGCTAACTGTTAAATATGATGTGCCTGCTTTTGATGATATAAATACACCAGACTTATATTCTTTGGATTTATATTATAAAAAGAGTTCTGATTCTGATACTTCTTCTTCATGGAATCATAAATCTTGTAATGTATCGTCTAGTTCAATTCCAATTAATGATCTGGAAGCATGTACCAGTTATGACATTAAGCTTATTTTATCAAAAGGAGATTTGCACTCTGATCCTTCATGCAGATCTTGTTCTACTGAACCAGTTGGGGCAAATCTTAGTTCAAACGATTCGGAACTTAAAAGCGATAGAATTACTCTAAAATGGAATAATCCTGATGGTAATTATTATCAGACAAGAGTTTATTACTATCCAGTAATTAACGAGACTTATAAAGATACAAGTGAATACTATTTTGATATGCCAATTTTAATTGCTGTAATAAACTCAACCGATGAAAATCCTCAGGATACCTTTGTGCTTAACGATGTTTATCCTAACACGAATTATAGATTCTATACTTATACTTTTGGCGATGATAATTTAATATTTACTACTGTTCGTAGTGATTGGGTGCGTGGCAAGACTGAAGCTAATTAGTATTTGGAATTCTATGGATTTTTTTGTGGAAAAGAATTATAAATAGGGTATGTTTGAAGTTAGGGTAACGGCCGATTTTGCGGCGGCGCATTTTTTGCGGGATTATAATGGGAAGTGCGAAAATCTTCATGGGCATAACTATAAAGTTTATGCTCATGTTCGCGGTTCTGTTTTGAACGAAGGCGGCATGCTGCTTGATTTTACAGCTCTCAAAGGTGCGCTCCGTACTGTGTGTGGCCGCCTTGATCATACCAATTTGAACGACCTTGCTGTTTTTGACCAGAACCCAAGTGCCGAACGCATTGCAAAATATATTTACGATGGTGTAGTTGCCGAACTTGCGGGGCAGGGTGTAGACCTGTCATATGCCGCCGGCAAAAAAGAAGCCGTTCTTTTTGCCGTAGACGTTTTTGAAACAGAGACAAGTAGGGCCCGCTACAGGGTAGATGAATAGATCCCGAAACAAGTTATAAACAAGTTATAAGAGAAAGGCTTTTATCATCATCTCCACAATTTTCGTAGTCAGCGGTTCTGCTTGTGTTTCCATTGTGATTATCAGATTTTGACCTGGAAAAATATTATTTTCTGCATAAAGTCTAAGTTTTCCTGCAGTGTTCTGTGCATATTCAAAATTATCCATTAAGCCAAAGTGTTCCCAATAAAACTCCTTACGTGTGCGGACATTCAAACACATAAAATCCGGATGAAAAGTTATGCTTTGAGAATGCTTTTCTTTTGGATATCGTTTGATTTCCAGGGGGAATTCATATCTGTAGGGAATTTTCAACCGATAAAGAGTATCTGCAATGAGAACTTCTGATTTTGATCGAACTCGTTCTCCTTTACTAGTTGTGTGAGCCGGTGAGTCATCAGCAAAACTTCGTCCCTGCCAGGAGACGCTTTGCCATTGTTCAGCGTATTGTTTGTCTGTAAGAGTTACCGGTGTAATAAGCTGCTGGCGGGCGGGGGAGAGGTTTGTATAGCAGGCACTGATGCTGTTTATATTTTTGAGATATTGGCGGGTTGCTTCAATTTGTTTTTTTAGTAGCTTGATTATGCTGATGTCGTAGTCTTTTTGAGCTAACTGAACTGCAAGTTTTGTTTCTTTTCGTGAAATGAATCTTCCCTTTTTATCTTTAGGGTTGGTGTAATGATAATATTGTGGTTTTTGTGTTTTTTTAGAAAGTTGTGCTATTCTAAGATGGCCTTGAGGAATGCCTTTGTTCAGGTTTAGCTGTTTTTGCTTTTGATTTAGTGCAATGGTTAATTGTGCCAGCCAGCATTCCATTTGTTCCTTGATGGTATTAGGTGGTAATAATTCTTTCTGCATGTTGTTTCTCCTTTTTTGTGGAATCACCTACAAAAATGCAAAAGATTTTGTTTTGTAGGTAAAATCTTGTTTCTTTCGTACGCTCTATTTGAAAAAGTACCTACAAGATGAAAAATCATTTTTGTTTGTAGGTAATTTTCTATATTCCTGCATGCACCTCTCTTGTATAACTACCTATAAGAAGGATAAATACCTTTATTTTGTAGGTGGATTCTTATTTCTCACCAGCGCTTCCATCTGATAATTACCTACAAAACCCTGAATAACTTTTAATTGTAGGTAATCCCATCTTCTCTGCGCTGGCTTCTCCAGAAAAAATACCTACAAAAAATCAAAAGTCTTCTCTTTGTAGGTAAAACTTCTTTCCTCGTTCACGTCTCTACCAAAGAATTACCTACAAAAAATAACATCACTTTGTATTGTAGGTAGTTCACAGTTCCCCATCCACGCACCCCAACGGTATTAAAAATCTCCCCACCTATATATTGCCAAAAAAAGTGGACTTCTTACAAAAATTTGAGAAAAAAAGTGAAAAATAATTGAAAATACATAAAAAAAGCCCTCGAAACTATCTTCGAAGGCTTTGTAAATCTAATTCAAAGGCTTTATAAGCACAAACTACATTCTCATCGGCACGCCCATTCCCTGGAGTTCATTTTTAATCTGACCAACGGTGTAAGTACCATTATGAACCATGCTTGCAATGAGGGCGGCGTCGGCTTTGCCGGTTGTGAGGGCATCGGCTAAGTGGGCAGGGGTTCCTCCACCGCCACTTGCAATTACAGGAACAGTTACATTTTCGGAAATCAAACGTGTAAGCTCAATATCGTAGCCATTTTTTGTGCCGTCGGCATCCATGGAGTTCAAAACAATTTCACCTGCGCCAAGTTCTACACCTCGTTTAGCCCATTCAAGAGCGTCAAGGCCTGTATCTACGCGACCACCGTTTATTGTAGTTCCAAAGCCGCTTGGTTTTGTAGGGTCACGACGAACATCCATTCCAAGAACAATACTCTGGTTACCAAAAACGCGGGCTCCTTCTGTAATCAGTTCCGGGTTGCGTACTGCCTGGCTGTTGAGGGAAACTTTTTCGGCACCGGCGAGTATAGTAGAGCGGATATCTTCAATAGTTCCAATTCCTCCGCCAACGCAGAAAGGAATGAAAACCTGCTTGGCAACGCGTGAAATTAAATCAAGAATAGGACCGCGTCCTCGTGCAGACGCAATGATATCATAAAAAACAAGCTCGTCTACACCCTGACGGTAATATTCTGCAGCCATTTCTACAGGGTCGCCAATATCTATATTATTCTGAAACTTTACACCCTTTGTGGTGCGTCCGTCTTTTACATCAAGACAAATTATAATTCTTTTTTTCAGCATATATTACAAAAGTTCTCCAAAATCTTAATTCCCATTTCGCCACTTTTTTCGGGGTGGAACTGGGTTGCAAAAATGTTTCCGCTTTGAATTACAGCAGGAACCTTAATTCCATAATCTGCGCTGGCTTTTACAACTGTAGGGTCACTAGGGCAGATTACATAAGAGTGGACAAAATAAACGTCAAAATCATTTTTGATTCCTTTGAGAATAGGGCAGTCACCGTTCTGGAAGCTAAGGTTATTCCAGCCCATATGAGGAACTTTCATGTTCTGATTTTTGAGCTCGGGATTAATTGAATAAAAATGTCTGATAGAGCCTTTTACAAGCCCAAGGCATTCTGTGTCGCCTTCTTCTGAATGCTCAAAAATAATCTGTGAACCAACGCAGATTCCAAATAAAAGCTTACCAGCAGCAACCTGTTCGCGTACAAAAATATCAAAGCCACTTTTTTTAAGTTCGCGCATAGCATAAGCGTCGTCGCCGTCTCCTGGGAACATAAATCGGTCACAATTTGCTTTAGCAAGTTCGTCCGGATTTTTTGAAGTTACATAAGGGATTTTCAAATATTCCAGAGCGCGTTCGAGACTTGTAATGTTTCCTGCATTAAAATCAATAATTCCAACCATACGCGTCATTATAAAAAAAATCCTTAATCTTGTGAAGAACATCTGATTTTGAAAAAAGGGAATCTTTGTAAATTAATTTCTGTATTTAGCCGATATTCTTAATATGAAGATTAAAGATTTTTTCAATCTTGTTTTATGTATCCTCAAAGACTGGAGGGTTATTGTTACTGTAGTCGTTATGCTTTTTGTGATGTGGGCTGCTAATGCAATATTAAAATATAAAAAGAAGCCTCGCAAAGCAAAGAAGGGTAAGGCACCAAAAGAAGCTGCGCCACCTAAACCAGCCGAAGAAAAGAAAGAAGAAGGTTCCGAAGAATCAGCGGAATCTTAATCTGTCTGAAAAGCAAAAGATCTCAGCAAAATCCACAAAAAATCAAAAAAATCCCGCGAAAAACTTCCTCTTTTTGAAAATTAATTCTAATACTATGTATGGAAAATTTTAGAATCGATGCAGATAACTCAATTTACGAGGATGATCCGGTAGCAAAGGCGGCGTTTGATAATTTTGGAATCCGTTATTTGTTCCCGTGGCAGCGCATGGTAATTGCAAACATCATGGAATCTTATGATTCAATCCGAAAAAACGATGGGAACCTGCAAGCCACCGAGCAGGCTACGCAGCCCTCCCAAGACTCTGATGATGATGTTTTTTGCAGGGGGCGCCAGATTGTCCTTTTACCAACGGGAGCGGGGAAATCTTTATGTTTCCAGATTCCGGCACTTTTACTTGACGGGCCTACTATGGTAATTTATCCCCTCCTTGCACTTATGACAGACCAGCAGCGGCGCATGGAAGAAGGAAGCTTACGTAGCGTTACATTCCGTGGTGGGCAGACAGAACAGGAACGTGAAGAAAACTTTCGTAAAATAAAGGAAGGTGCAAAAATTATTCTTGCAAATCCGGAGGTTCTTCAAAGTAAAAGTCTTGTTGAGCAGCTCAAAACTGCGGGTATAAGCCATATTGCAATTGATGAGGCCCATTGTGTTTCTGAATGGGGCGATTCCTTCAGACCTTCATATCTTGGACTTGGAGATGTTATAAAAGCAATTAATCCGCCTGTAATTACAGCATTTACCGCAACAGCTTCTCCACCAGTTCTTTCTCGTGTTGCAGAAATCCTTTTTGACGGACGAGCTCATGTTGTTCGCAGTGAAAGTGACAGACCGAATATTCATTATTTTGTAAGAAAAGCTGCTGTAAAAAAGAAAGCGGCCTTGATGCTTGCCAAGACTGAACTTCGCCCGATGATTATTTTTTGCGGAACCCGCGGAAAGTGCGAAGATATGGCTCGTGAATTGAACTTTTGTTATGGTCGTGGTACCGCCCATTATTATCATGCCGGGCTTGAAAAAGAAGAAAAAGATTTTGTAGAAAAATGGTTTTACAACAGTAAGGACGGGATCTTGTGCGCTACATGTGCATACGGAATGGGCGTAGATAAAAAAGATATAAAAACTGTAGTTCACTTAGAGCCTTCTGCAACTGCCGAAGCGTATATCCAGGAAGCGGGCAGGGGTGGGCGAGACGGAAGCATTGCAAAAGCTATTCTTTTGTGGAGTCTTAAAGACAGTCTTGATTATTCAGTTTATAAGCCTGGTTCGCGCGAGTCTGCGCTTCGTGATTTTGCAGAATCTTCTACTTGCAGGCGTCAGGTTTTGCTTGATGCGTTGGGTGCAGAACAGGCGGCCTGCAGCGGTTGTGATATCTGTCTTGGAATAAAATACGAACCGTGTGACTGGGAGCTTGCCTATAAAATGATAAAGCGCAACCGTAACTTTTACACCAAAGAAGAAATCCACGAAGAACTGTCATCCAAAATGAACACCCGTTCCCGCCAAACTCTTGGCCTGAACACCTGGGAACACAACGACAGCGTTGAAACAGTGGAGCAGCTTATAAAGGGCGGGAAAGTGCGAGTAGATAAATTCCTGTGGAGAAAAAAACTTTACGCCTAAAAAAAGGCGCCAGCTCTAATCCATAATAGTAATTTCTACACGACGATTCTTCGCGCGGCCTTCTTCGGTTTTGTTTGAAGCAACCGGTTCTTTTGACCCCTTACCCTGTGTAAAGATATGATATTCATCGCGAACGCCAAGACCAATTAAATAAGACGCAACTGCTTCGGCACGTTCTTCGCTGAGCTTCTGACGTGCGCTTGCAGTTCCACGTTCTGCACAATGGCCTGTAATCAAAAGATCGTTTGAATACTTTTTGAGCAGTTCACCGATTTTTTTAAGCTTGGCCTTTTCGCTATCCATGAGCTTGTCGGAATCTGGTTCAAACTGAATATTATCAAGACTGATTGTAAGACCTCTGTCGCCTTTTTTTACAGAAATATTTTCAAGCTTGAGTTTGTCAAAAGTGTCCTGGAGCTGCTTTACATTAGTATCATCATTAAGAGAACTGAACTCGGTTAACTCTGCGTGGGCTGTTCCTGTGAAAATATAAAGGTTTCCCTGAAGGTCAGCAATTTTAATAAGGAACTCTTCATCGTAGTGGTCGAGCAATCCTTTGTCGCTGTCCCAATAAAGAGTCTGTTTTGACCAGCCGGTAGATTGTGTAAGAGTTTGTCCTGCATGAAGCTGTTCATCAGTTGCTTCATAAGAAAATGTGTAATCAACATCAATCACATTAAGCTTTTTACCGTCAATTGTTTTGTCTTCTTTATAAACGTAGTTAGCTTCAAAAGGGAAGATCAGTGCCTTGTCCATGTTGAAAGCTTTTCGAACATCCTGAACTTCTTTTCCGCGTGCAGTCCAGGTTTCGCCAACTTTAACTTTTTTATCTG
>JAEEGG010011866.1_pt1 | contig 18900 bp, 9 predicted proteins | sample 9134161 | NCBI WGS metagenome assembly JAEEGG01 (sample SAMN16246543, study PRJNA631951) | gut metagenome | biome: gut microbiome; feature: rumen; material: CR-attached | host: Bos | place: Iran: Karaj | collected 2018-10 | reverse complement strand
TGCGTCAGACCTGCATTGTTGAAGGCATCCTCCTTGATGGTTACAACACTCGACGGGATATCCACCGATGTCATGTTCGTCTGGTTGGCAAAGGCATTCTTGCCGATACCTACAACCCTGTAGGTCGTACCATTATGCTTCACCTGTGAGGTTTATGGGCAAAAATATTAAAATCCCTCAGTCGATTGACTGAGGGATTTTCTGTATCTTTTCCTTTTTAAATTAACCCCACCAACTCCACCAAAACGCTGGAAAGCCCTGTGTTTATCGGGGTTTGCGCTTGGTGGGGTATATGCTTTTAACCCCACCACGAACCCCACCGTCACCCCCACCAAATAGTGGAGATGCCATAGCGGTTATGCTTACCAAATAATTGAGGCATCACAGCAGATACGCTTACTAGTTTTTGGTGGGGTTCATGGTGGGGGTGATGGTGGGGTTGGTGGTGGAGGTGATGGTGGGGGTGAAGATGCTCTGAAACCCTAGTAAATAAAGGGACTCTGCCCATCTTGGTGGGGGTGACGGCGAAAAAACTAAAAGTTACTCGTAATGTAACCACCACTTAGTCGTAATGTAACTACCAGTTAGTCGTAATGTAACTGGTAGTTTGAAGTAAGCAAAGTCATAGTGAGCAGTATTCTCTCTGTCAGTGAGCAGTAAGCAAACTCCAAAATTCTCGTGAAAATTTAGAGGTTTACTCGGAGTAAACCTGGACTTTACTCCGAGTAAAGTCTCACTTTAGTCGCCACTTACTGCGAAAGATATTGTTTCACCTTACGAAAGATATTGTTTCGTACAACAAAACAAGTTGTTTTGCACTCGTTCCGATATGGCTTTACACCCGTCCGAATATCATCTACGGGTCGTCCGAATATCACTTTACCCCCCTAAAGGATTATCCAGACACCTCGTAGATGATACTCCGATCACCCCAAGATGATACTCGGACAACCCATAGATGACGCCTGCAATAAGAGGTGATGCAATTTTATGCCTATTAATTTGGAAAATAAGGGAAAAAAGACTATCTTTGTCCCCAGGAACTATAAAATGATATAACAATGAAACAAATCTATGGCTTAACGATGTTGATGGTGGCACTGATGCTGGGCGTTGCGATACCAGCAATGGCAGACAGTTATAAGGGAACACTGAAACGGCATTCTGTAAAAATGGAGTATAGCTTCTCTGGATGCAAACTAACCAAGAAGGAAGGGCCTCAATTGACAAGTGACGGCCCGCGCTATGGCCCTACCGTCTTCTATGAGGGAGAGGTGAAGCCTGGGGCTTCGATCTCGGCGATGTGTAAGAAGTTGACGGGAATAGATATTGAGAATAAAAAAGATGTGGGGATTGGTGCCGTTGTCACCACCACCAACGGTAAAACCAGAGAACTGGTAGGCAAGGAGGACGACCGTTCGGCATCGGCCTCATTTACCGTACCTAATGATGCCTCGGAGGTGACTTTTACCATGGCTTGTAGAAACTGGAATACAACGCTTATGGTGATGGTGGAACTGAAGGTGGTGAAGGATACCCCAGCGAAGCAGACGACGAACAGTGGCACTTCGGTCAACGCGGGCACGACATTCAAGGATCAGGTGACCCACGATGGGCATACGATGAAATACTGTATCTCGGGCCCAACCATTAAGCTGAAGCAGAAAGCGGTATCCTTAGATAATCCTACAGGAAAACCAGGATATCGTCAGGAAATAGAGGGCTATGTGAAAGAAGGGCAGACCATCAACGTAGAGCTGGAGAAGATATCGGGCAGCGACACACCAGAGGTCTTTATCGTGTTTGATTACACGAAAAAGAGTGCTGCACCCAGTTTCGGAGCTCAGATGGTGAAGAGGGAAAAGGTAGACCGTCTCTCCAAAAGCTATAGAGTGCCCAGTGATGCATGGTCTGTTGATATTACGATTCATTACCAGATTCCGCATAAGGCATCGGATACCGATATCGATATCGAGGTGAGACTCTATACCGACGAATCAGTGCTATCGTCGAAGTCATCTTCTTCATCTTCTTCGTCATCATCCTCTTCTTCCACACCCAGTTTCAAGATGGACGATGTGTCGCCTGACGAGAACTGCCCAGTATGTAAGAAGGGATACAGCGGCTTTACGCCATCGAATATCAGACCGAGTGGGAACGCTGCTATCAGTCGAATCTGTAAGAATACCACTAAGAATTCTCAAAAAAGTAGTTTGACGTTGAGAGATGCCGTTTACTATTACGACTACCTGACTACTTATGATCGTGAGTGGCTGGTGCTTTACTACGACGACAGCTTTGATAACACGCTGACCGTTACGCCACAATCAACGGTGCATTGTGAGCCGTTAGCCAATGGTAATGCCCGATGGTTTGTGCATAAGGGTGCTCTGGTAGGTCAGCACCTGAAGAAAGTAGGAAATGTAAGACCGGAACTACAGCTGACCAACTGTGCTGCCTATCCCAAGGGTACTGTCTATGTGGCTGAGGATGATGGTAAGAACTCGCGCGTCTATCTGCTTGAAGGGGCTATGGAGGTGACCAGTCATAAGACCAAGCAGAAGGTGAACCTGCAACCAGGACAGATGACTACCGTTACTACTAATGGACAGCAGAATGTGCAGACGTTCGACGTGGCGGCCATCAAGAAGAAGTATGAAATATCCGCGTCGGTGGCCAGTAGTAGTGGTGGTGGTGATGTGTTCACAGTCGACAAACTGAACTATAAGATTCTGAGTGGTAACACCGTTGAGCTGACCTATGTGAAGATGCAGACCTATAAGGGGCATGTGAGGATTCCCAGTACGGTGACCTATCAGGGTAAGACCTATCGCGTGGTGACCATTGGCAAGAAGGTGTTCAACGACCAGCGTGAACTGACGTCGGTAGAGATTCCATCCAGTGTGGTTAAGATCGAGGAGGACGCCTTCTATAACACCGGCATCACGCAGGTAACCGTGCCTGCCGACAATGTGAGGATAGATAAGTTTGCCTTCAGAAGCTGTAGGAAACTTGTGACGGCCACCGTGAGAGGCAGGACGCCTTCTTGCTCGTTCGATGCCTTCTACGGCTGTTCGAATATGAAGGAGCTATGGATCCGCGACATCAAGGAAACGAGCTACGGCAAGAATCCCAATGGTACGAAGGCCATTATCAAGAAACTGCAATAGTACAGGAGAACAATAATCCCTCAGTCGATTGGCTGAGGGATTATTGGGTTTACTTAAAGATCTTCTGGGCGAACATGGTGAGATAGATGCGCCAGTTGCGCCAGATGTGGCCGCCATCGGTCTCTACATATTCGTAGTTGTAGCCTTTGCTGTCCCAGTAGGCACGCAGGTCTACAGTGCTCTGATACAGGAAGTCTGTCTTACCCATACCCATCCAGTAGAGCTTGGGCTTGCTGCCAAACAGCTTGGCACTCTGAACTGCAAACTCTGGGTTAGCCTTAATCTGCTCAGCAAACAAATCCTGGTAACCACCTTTGGCTAAGTGCAGACCAGCGGAGAAAAGTCCGAAGTAATCGAACTTGTTAGGATAGAGCAGACTGACGTGGAAGGTATGTCCACCACCCATTGACAAACCACAGATGGCACGGTGAGAACGATCCTTCAAGGTGCGATAGTTGGCATCGACATAGTTCACGATATCCATAAAGCTCTCAGGAATCGTAGCAACAGCAGGATCCTTAGGACCAGTACCACCATCGCGGAAACCTGGGGTGTACATGCCGAACGACCACTCGCCAGGGGCAGCCTGACAGTTGGGGTTGCCATTGGGCATCACCACAATCATAGGTTTAGCCTTACCTGTTGCGATCAGGTTGTCGAGGATCTGGGCGGCACGTCCGAGTTCGCTCCAGGCATTCTCATCGCCACCAGCACCATGCAGGAGATACAGCACGGGGTACTTGCCGCCCTTGTCGTACCCAGCGGGGGTGTAGATAGTCATACGACGCTGCATCTTCAGGGTAGGACTATTGTACCAAACCTTCGAGAGATTGCCATGAGGCACCTCGTTCACACGGTAGAGATCGCCCTTGTCGCCCTTCTCGTTGCTGACGATGAAGATGTTGGTGAAGCTGACGATGTCGCGATTCACGTAGATGTTGGCAGGATCCTTCACACCCGTCATTCCGTCGATGTTGAAGGTGTAGCTGTACATCTCAGGAGCGAGCTTGTCGGTGGTGTAGCTCCACACGCCATTCTTGCCTTCTACCAGCTGGGCCACACCTGGAGCATCGTACTTGCCATAGCCAGGGATGTCGATCTGCTGGGTAGGCAGGAAGTCACCCGTTACTTCTACCTTCACAGCCTTGGGGGCGTAGAGGTTGAATGTTACTGTGCCGTCATCGTTGACGACGGGAGATTGAACACTGGCACTATTGAAGAGTTTCTCCTGTGCCGAAGCGCCGAGGCAGCACACAGCTGCCAGCGCGAGAGTTAGAATTGTTTTTTTCATATTTGTAATTATTTAAATAGTCTCTGTGCTAATTGATGGAGGTTATTGCGCCAGGTGTACCAGGTATGGCCACCAGGGGCAGAATAATACTCATACTGGATGCCCTCTGCATCGAAGAGCTTCAGGGTGGCAAGACCATTCTGATAGGCGATATCCTCAGGATCGCCCTGGGTGAAGACGAGCTGACGCACATTCTTCTTGATGCCCTCAGAGGCCTTGTTCAGACGCTGACGATAACCCTCGAACTGCTCTGCCTGAGCGGGGAACCAGCCAGCACTCAGCACCCAGAAATACTCGAACTTATCGTTGTCGTTGAGGACGGTCTCCATCGTCTCCATACCTCCCATCGACAGACCAGCCATCGCGCGATGGGCCTTATCAGCCAGCACACGATAGTTGTCCTCAATATAGGGGATGATGCTGCCTATGAGATCCTGCTCGAAGAGAGGCACCTCGTCCATGAGGTTCTGGGTAGGGATGGAGCCGTTGGGCATGACGACGATCATGGGCTGCATCTTACCTTCTGCCAGAAGATTGTCGAGGATATTACAAGCGCAACCTACGATGGGCCAAGAGGCATCGTTGTCGCCTCCACCATGAATCAGGTAGAGCACGGGGAGCTTATCCGTAGATTTCTCATAGCCAGCAGGTGTCCAAACGTGCAGACGACGCAGGGTGTTCAGCGTCTTACTGAAATAATAGCGCTGGGCCAAGGCTCCGTGAGGGATGTCGGCACGCATATCGTAGAACTGCTTGCCATCGCCGATGTTAGCGAGGGCTGAGGTCTCTGGCGAGAGGGCTCCCTTGGGATCCTGCACCTTCACACCATCGACGGTGAAGTTGTAGCGATACACACCATCTTTCAAGTCGCTGATGATAACGGTCCACACGCCATTATCGGCTTTGGTAAACTGGAGTGGCTTGCCCCAAGGCATAGCATCGCCTCCGAAGCCCACCTCCTTAGCGTTGGGGGCATAGATACTAAAGGCCACCTTACCATTGCCCAGATTCCTGACGGGCTGGAGGGTATCGTTGGGTGTTGGCTGCATCTGCCACTGGGCCATCATCGGCACAGCGCAGCATGCGAGCAATAGGGTTGAAAGAATCTTTTTCATATTTGTAGCTTTTTTGTCTCTCTCCTACTCAGGAGGGGAGTAATTACCTTTTTAATAAATTAAGTTTCACATTCGGTTTCATGACGTTGTTCACCTTCTTGGTCCAGGCTTTGACGTTGGCGGAGGCTTTGGCCTCTACGTCGTTGGCGGAGGAGCAGATGAGGAAGTCATAGCGTCCTGCATCCGTCTTCCAGGCAGAAGCCTTCTCGTTGAACGAGGCGAGATCCTCTGTCTTCACCGTCATCGTGATGGTTTCACTCTGTCCAGGCTGGAGCAACTTGGTCTTGGCATAGTTGCGGAGCTCCTTCTCGGGCTTGTTCAGTTTCTTGCTGTTGGGTGCAGCCACGAAGAGCTCAACCACGTTGCGACCAGCACGAGAGCCCGTATTCTTCACGTCAACCTTCACAGTATAAACACCATTGGCCTCTGAAACGCTCATGTTCTCGTAAGCAAAGGTGGTGTAGCTGAGTCCGAAGCCGAAGGGATAGGCCACGGGCTTGCCAAAGCTGTCGAAGTAACGATAACCTACATAGATATCCTCCTCGTAGTTGGTGTAGTCGATATTAGCCTCGGGCTTGCGCTCCTTGGGAGCCTGATCCTTGTTGTAACCCCACATAAACATAGCGCCTAAGGTCTTGTCATCCACATTGGCGGGGAAGAACTGATCAGCATAGGCATCACCATATTTAATCTGGAAGGTCATGGGCAGCTTACCAGAAGGATTCACCTTGCCACTAAGCACATCGGCTACAGAGAAACCACTCTCCTGACCACCTTGCCAAGTGCAGACGAGGGCGTCCACCTGATCCTGCCAAGAGGCCACATCCATCGGAGAGCAGATGTCGAGCAAAACGATGACCTGCTTACCCTTAGCGTGATAAGCCTCGCTGACAGCCTTGATGAGCTGGGCCTCGCCTTCCTTCAGATAGAAGTCGGCCTCACTACGATCAGCAGCCTCACCACTCTTACGACCTAAGGAGATGATGGCTACGTCAGAACCCTCGATGGCAGCATTCAGCTCCTCAGCTGTAAACTGCTTCTCGTCGGCACGTGCGGGAGGCATCAGAGAGAAGGGAGGACGACCCTCGGGGAACAATCGCTTCTCCTCAGCAGCCAGGTGCTGGGTGTAGATGCCGATGAGGGGCTTGTAAACCTCGTATCCAGCTGAGCGCATACCCTCAACCAGCGATACGGTATAGTGGCCTACGGATGTGCCACCAAAGCCAGAACCTCCAGAGATCCAATCGTAGCTGGTGCAGCCGAAGAGGGCCACCTTCTTACCTGTCAAAGGCAGGATGCCAGAGTTCTTCAGGAGCACGATACCATCGGCGCCCACCTCGCGAACCACTTGGGCGTGAGCCTTCAGATCGGGCTCGTTGCTATACTTGTAACCCTTGAAGTTGTGGGTCTTGATGACATATTCGAGAATGCGCTTTACGTTGGCATCGAGCACCTCCATAGGCAGCTTGCCACTCTTGGCAGCTTCGAGGATAGCGTCATACTGCTTGGGCTGTCCTGGTTGGAGCATATCGTTTCCTGCGAGCATCGCAGCTACGGCATCATCACCAGCATTCCAGTCGGATACGAACATGCCCTTCCAACCCCACTCATCGCGGACGATGGTAGTGAGCAGCTCGTAGTTCTGTACGGCATACGGGCCGTTCAACTTATTATAAGAGGTCATGATGGTCCAGGGGTCACTCTCCTTCACCATAATCTCAAAGGCCTTCAGATAGATCTCACGGAGGGCACGCTGAGACACCTGCGAGATGTTATTGTTGCGATTCGTCTCCTGATTGTTGGCCACAAAGTGCTTGGGACAAGCAGCTGTTCCCTCGCTCTGCACACCTTTCACATAACCAGCTGCGATCGTACCAGAGAGGTAAGGATCCTCTGAGTAATACTCATGGTTTCGTCCGCACAACGGATTACGGATCAGGTTCATGGCTGGCGAGAGAATCCAGTCGAGTCCGAACTCGCGCACCTCGTTGCCGATGCCCTGCCCCACCTTGAAGGCAGCCTCACGATCCCAAGTAGAGGCGAGGGTCATCGAAGCCACAAAGTCGGTGGGGAAGTAATCGTTATGATCCCATGCACGAGTGGCATTCATACGCAGACCCTGCTGAGAGTCAGCACAATACGTCTCGGGGATACCCAGACGATCAACAGAGAACGTGCTTCCTGCGGTGCCAGGGAACTTGGCATCATCGTTGAAATGCATGCCACGACCCAGTACCATGTGGCATTTCTCCTCGAGGGTCATCGCCTTGACGATCTTGTCGATGGTTTCAGCCTTCAACTGCTGGGCTGATACACTAAGGCTATAGCTGCACATAGCGACTATAGCCACCATTACCAAACTAATCTGATGAATCGAATTCTTCATATTCATTATTGTTTTTTGTTATAACTGATTGTCGACGCAAATATAGGAAAAATTACTGGATTTCCGAGTGCAAAGGTAGATAATAAATCTTAAACGTATTGTCTATTGTGTACTTTTGATTGTTCTCTGCGTTCAAAAGTGATGGCGGTTTGTCCGATTTGTTCAAATTCCGTCTAAATCGTTCAAAAATGGCGGTTTTTAGAGGGTATAAGTTTACTCGGAGTAAAGTCTGGGTTTACTCCGAGTAAAGTGCCACTTTACTCCGACTAAAGTCCAGCTTTACTCCGAGCCTTCTTTAGCGATCAATTTTAATTGCTTAAATTTGTAAAGTTTTCTTAATCATGAAGGATTAGAGCCGACTGAGGATCGACGATGGCCTTGTCGCCCTTGAGGTGGTCGAGACCTTGTTCGTTGATCTGTCCATCGCAGCATACTACGGTGTAGTTGCCCGCTGGGATCGTAACCTCTGCCTCTGCCTTGTCGGCGTTGAGGATCACGATGATATTCCGCCAATCATCACGCCCTGCATAATTCTTCAGGCGGAAGGCCACCACCTTCTCTGGCGTCTCGATAAACTCCAGATGCTTACGCACCAGATCGGCATTACCCAGACGGAAAGCGGGGTGGTTCTTGCGGAGGGCGATGAGATTCTTGTAGTACTCAAACATCTGTGGATATTTCGTCTTGTTCGTCCAATCCAGATGATTGATCTCATCAGGCGACTCGAAGCTGTTGTGAACACCTTTCTTATCGCGCAACAGCTCCTCTCCGCTCAGCATGAAGGGCACACCCTGGGAGGTGAAGACAGCCGTCTGTGCCAAGAGGTCGAGACGGATGAGCTCTTCCTCGCTGATGCCTGGGATGGAAGCCTTCAGACGATCCACGAGACACATGTCGTCATGACAACTCACGTAGCTGATCATCTGGGTAGGTTCGAGTGCCCAAGGCTCCTTGGAGTAATTCACCTTCGACATATCCACTTGCGGATGCTGGATAGCACCAACAATGCCGTATTTAATAGACTCCGCCTCGGACTGGCCTCCCAGCCAACCTGGTTTGGTGTCGTCGGAGAAGGGGCCACGCAGGGCATCGCGAATCTCGTCGGAGAAAGCAGCAATCGTGGGCATCTGTGGGATGTTGGCCTTCATGCCCAACTTCTCCTGCAGATAAGCACACGAGCCAGCACTCCAGCCTTCGCCATAGATAAAGATGGTGGGATCGATGGCGTCGACCATCTTTCGGATCTCGTTCATTGTCTCGATATCATGCACACCCATCAAGTCGAAACGGAAGCCATCAATATGGTACTCCTCAATCCAGTATTTCACGCTTTCGAGCATGAACTTCCGCATCATGGGTTTCTCGGAGGCCGTCTCATTGCCACAGCCAGAGCCGTTGGAGTATGTTCCGTCTGGATTCTTGCGATAGAAATAATCGGGATAGGTGCGCTGGAAGTTGGAGTGCTCGATGTCGTAGGTGTGGTTATACACCACGTCGAGGATCACACGGATACCAGCCTTGTGGAGGGCTTGCACCATCTCCTTGAACTCACGGATGCGAACTTCCGGATTGTAGGGATCAGTAGAGTATCCACCCTCTGGCACGTTGTAGTTTACTGGATCGTAACCCCAGTTGTATTTGTTATCGCTGAGGCGGGTCTCATCCACAGAACCATAGTCGTAGCTGGGCAGGATGTGGATCGCGTTGACGCCCAGCGACTTCAGGTGCTCGATGGCCCAAGGTTCTGTGAGAGCCAGGAACTTTCCTTTGTACTTGGCATCCTCACGGGCGATGGAGAAATCGCGATGATGCATCTCATAGATCACAAGGTCGGCGGGCGATTTCACCACAGGATGCTGATCACAACACCAATGGGCCGGATCCGTCTTTTGCATATCGATGATAGCACCACGCTTACCATTCACACCAACGGCTTTGGCAAACACACCTGGGCATTCGCCATTTCCCATATCGAACGTATAGAACTTACCCATCAGGTCGCCCTTCACGGTAGTGGTCCACTGCTCCTCACCTGTACGTTGCATCTTGATGGTTTTCAGGGGTTTACCACCTAAACCATCCTGATAGATACGCACCGTTACCTTTTTGGCATCGTTGGGCGCAAAGAGTGCAAACTGGGTTTTCTCAGGGGTGTACTTCACCTCCTGAAAAGGCTGTGCCGTTGCCTTTGGAGGAAACAGCAGAGCCCATAATCCTGCAATGATCAATCTCTTCATGTCTTTTATTTGGCAATCAGTGATACTGCAAATCCGCCACCAGGGGCTTCCTTGAGTTTCAGTACATCCTTGGCTGTAACCACTTTCTTCGTGATGGTGTAAGCCTTCGGATTAGTCTCGTAGTGGGCATCCTTGGCATCGGCATAGATAGTACAGTCGTACTTACGACCTTTATCCAAGAAGTCGAGTTTCACAACAGCGGTATGTCCGTTCTCATCGCACTTTCCACCTACGAACCAGTTGTCAGTTCCCTTCGCCTTACGGGCTACGGTGATATAGTCAGCAGGCTCTGCTTCGAGGTACTTCGAGTCGTCCCAGTCGCAAGCCACATCGCGGATAAACTGGAAGGCATCATCGTATTTCTCGTAGTTCTCTGGCAGGTCGGCTGCCATCTGCAGGGGTGAATACATGGTGAGATAGAGGGCCAGCGAACCAGCAATGGTGATACGGGCCCAGGAGGTGTTATCGCTCCAAGTGCTCAGCTTCGTCTCAAAGATACCAGGGGTATAGTCCATCGGACCACCCTGCAAACGGGTGAAGGGCAGGATACAGGTATGATCGGGGTTTGAACCACCAAAAGCCTCGTACTCTGTGCCTCGTGCACTCTCGCCACCAACCAGGTTGGGGTAAGTACGACAGAGACCAGTAGGACGGGTGGCCTCGTGCGAGTTCACCATGATATGATGCTTGGCTGCCTCCTTGATGACATAGAGGTAGTGGTTGTTCATCGACTGAGAATAATGGTGATCGCCACGGGGGATGATATCACCCACATAACCCGTCTTCACAGCATCATAGCCGTATTTGTTCATCAGCTCGTAAGCCTCCTTGATATGACGCTCGTAGTTCTGGGTCGAAGAGGATGTCTCGTGGTGCATCAGAATCTTCACACCTTTGCTATGGGCATATTCGTTGAGCATCTTGATATCGAAATCAGGATAAGGGGTAACGAAGTCGAAGACATCGCGCTTCCAGAGGTTAGCCCAGTCTTCCCAACCAACGTTCCAACCTTCTACCAGCACCTCGTCAAGGCCGTTCTTGGCTGCAAAGTCGATATAACGCTTCACCTTCTCGTTGTTGGCACCATGAATGCCATTAGGCTTCACCTTTGTCCAGTCGATCTGGTCGAGTTTGATGCTGGGGTAGTCGTTGGTATAGTTCCATGAACTCTTACCTACAATCATCTCCCACCATACGCCACAGTATTTCGTGGGATGGATCCAAGAGGTATCCTCGATCTTACAAGGTTCATTGAGGTTGAGGATGAGGTTATTGGAGAGCATATCACGTGCGTCGTCCGATACCATCACAGTACGCCAAGGTGTCTCACAAGGTGTCTGCATCGCACCTTTCAGACCAGTAGCATCAGGAGTGAGGTGGCTCACGAACGTAAAGACCTCAGGCAGAGGATAAGGCGATGGCTTCGGATTGGGAGTATAGGCATTTGTAAAGCCCATCAGCTCCTCAGAGAGATGCTTGGTCTCAGCATCAACGAGCTCAAGGTGCATGGTGGCATAATCCAGGCAAGCAGCCTCGTGGATGTTGATGTAAAGTCCGTCATCACTCTTCATCTGGAGAGCGGTCTGCACACCCGTCTCAGAGAACACTGCCACAGAAGAGTTGTACCAGTTGACAGCCTCCTTGAAACGCTGACGGATACCAGAGAGCTTGGTCTCTTGGGTTACCTGCTCCTGAGTGTCATAGTCGCCAGGAAGCCACCATGCGGTATGATCGCCAGCCATCGCAAACTCAGAGCGCTCTTCCTTGATGATGAAATAGTTCAGCTCCTTCTGCTGGGGGAACTCATAACGGAATCCGATACCATCGTCGTAGACACGGAAACGGATGATAATCTCACGTTTGGAGGCAGGCTGAAACAGAGTGGCAGCAAGCTCGTTGTAGTGGTTACGGATGGTGGCTGTCTCACCCCATACGGGTTTCCAGGTCTCGTCGAACGCAGAGGTCTTTTCCTCTTTGATCTCAAAACCATCCATCAGATCAGTCTCGTTCGTCCATTTCGAAGAGTGACGATCCTTAGCCAGTTCCAGTCCAAGGTGTGAGGGCTTTACCACCTCACGACCTTTGTAGGTCATCTCATAGACAGGACGTCCCGTGTTATCCACAGAAAACTTCAGTTCAATGTTGCCATTAGGCGACTTGACGTTACCTGCGAGTGCAGGCAAAGGTAAAAGGGTAAAAAGGTAAAAAGGCAAAACACCCATTACCACACCCATTACCTTGTTAAACAATCTCTTTTCCATTTTTTTACCTTTTTACTTTTTACCTTTTTACTTTTAGTTATTTTCTTCCGCTTTGTATAATTAATGTGCTGATTTCATTGTTGAGGTCATCGGCAGCCAGAAGCTGTTCGATGGTGAGGTGCATACGATAACGCCAGTAATGGCGAGGATTGGCAGGGATATTGATACGCTCTGCATTCTGATCTGGCAGACGGAGGTTCTCGTCGATACTCATCCAGTCCTGGAAAGAGATCAGACAAAGCATAGAGGGCGAGGTGAGATGACGACTCACGATATCCTTGGCCAACCATCCTGGCAGCGGATGGGGAGCTGCCCCACCGCGATAGAGCATGGTGTTGAAGTATTCCTGTGTCAGAGCCTCGTCTTCATCCCACCACTGACGGAGTGTAGCCATATCGTGGGTGGAGATGGTGCAGACAGAACGATAAGGGTTACGAGAGAGATGTCCGAAGCGGACGCTCGAATCCTTTGGCATCGACTGGATCTCAAGACTCAGGATGCGCAACTCATTCATCACCCAGGGCACGCAATCGGGCACCATACCAAGATCCTCGGCACAGACGAGCATACGGGTAGCCTGTGTCAGACGAGGCAGTTTCTTCATTGCCTCCGTATACCAGAACTGGTTGTTACGACGATAGAAGTAATCGTTGTACAACTGGTTGAAATGATACTTCTGGCCTTCGTCAAGTTGTTCGTAGGCCTCTTGATACTGTACGGCGATACGCGGATGCCAACGGTCATCGCGCTTGTGGTCAACCAGGAACAATCCCTCGTTGAACTGTACGCCATAAGCCTCTATCTCTTCACGACTCAGTCCTAAGGCAGGAGAGAACTGTCCCATCAGACCAGACTTATAAGGCACGGGAATCTCCCAGATACGGAAGAAGCCCAGCACGTGGTCGATACGATAGGCGTCGAAGTACTCGGCCATCTTACGGAAACGACGAACCCACCACGAACAGCCATCCTTGAGCATCTCGTCCCAATTGTAGGTGGGGAAGCCCCAGTTCTGTCCGTCAGCAGAGAAAGGATCGGGCGGAGCTCCAGCCTGACCATTCAAATTGAAGTATTTGGGCTCTACCCAAGCCTCCACACCATCGCGAGAGATACCAATGGGGATATCGCCCTTCAGGATGACACGATGCTGACGAGCATGGGCATGGGCAGCACGCATCTGGGCATCGAGGTTATACTGCACGTAATACCAGAATTCCAGCGTTGCCTTTCCTTTGAAACTACTCTTCTGGGTACTCTGTACAGTAGCCCCCTTGGGCCATTGTGAGAAGTCGGCCGTATGGTAGAGATCGCGGAAATAACAGTAGGCGGCATAAGGCACCAACCACTCCTTGTTCTGCTCGAAGAACTCCTTGTAGGAGGCACGACGCTTCACCGAGTTCCACTCCTGATGGTACAGATCCTCCAGATAGTCCATCTTAGCATTGTTCACGCGTTCATAGTCTATCTGGGGCAGAGCATTCAACTCCTGGCGCAACTGCTCATACATATTCCTCAGCTTCTCGTCCTTGAGAGCGGGCAGCTGACGGAAGTCCGTGTACTGTGGATGCAGGGCGTATATGCTGATGCTGTTGTAGGGGTAGGAATCCTGCCATGTATGGGTGATGTTCGTATCGTTGATGGGCAACACCTGCAGCACACGCTGCTTGGTCTTGTCGCACCAGTCGATCATCATCTTCAGGTCGCCAAAGTCGCCTACACCGAAGCTGCCCTCACTACGAAGTGAGAAGATGGGGATCACAGTACCTGCACCCTTCCAAGGATAGACGGGGAAGTAGGCCTGGGTGAGCTCGTAGACGATGACGTCGCCTTGCTCAATCTCTGGCAACACAATGGTACGGTTCATTCCGTTCTCCCAAAGCGGGGTGACGTCGATCTCCTCGTCAAGGGCCACAAACTTAAACTCAAACGAACGAGGCAGTGTGTTAGCATCCAAGCTGATGACCCACTCGTTGTTCTCGTGTTCGTCCATATTCAGGGCACGGAGCGATTCCCAGTTGCCGAGTGCTTCACCACCACCAATAAGTGCCAGACGCTCAATGCTGCGCAATTGTGGTGCACGCACCTTCAGACGGATGGTCTTGCTGAAGTTGCTGTTGTCGCTCATCTTTCGCTCACGGGCTGCTACACAATCCGTGAAGGCTGAAGAGTACATGTAGGAGTCCTCGGGGATGTCGAGCCAGTGATCGTAGACGATATAGCGCGAGCCTTTCGATGCAACGAACTCCAGTCTGTGGGGCTCTACAAGCCATTCGTGGCGAAACTCGTCCTCACCACGCATCACACCATAATAATAGTCAATGTAGGCTGTTGTTTTTTCAGCCTTACTCACTTCGCACGTCCAATGAAGTCCGTCGTTGGTCCCCATCTTGTGCTGTTCCGTTTTGCCATCCTGTAGGATGTTCACTGCCAGTTCCTCACCGAAGGTGGTCTGGTACTCAAGATTGAAAATGATCTTCATATCCAGTGGTTTTAGTTATACTTTTTTGCAAAAGTACGAAATAATCCGGTTCGTTGTTTTCGTGAGGGCATGTTATTGAACAATCCTTAGTGCAAACGTTTGCATCTGAGAAAGGGGGACCTGATGCTTCACAGCGTCAAGTCCCCACGCAAACTTCAAACAACCAAAAAAAGAATTGTTTGATGTCTCTGTTATCGGATGAACAGCAACTCTCTGTACTTAGGCAGTGGCCAGAGGGCGTCGTCAACGATCAGTTCGAGTTTGTCAATCTGATAACGGATATCATCGAGCTTGGGCTCCACGGTATCGTGGTAGGCAATGGCCTTGTCGTGCTCGTCTTCAATCTTGTTGGCGAGTTTACGGGCATTTACCAACTCCTCAACACCCTTCTCAATGGCAGAGGTACGTTCTGCAATCTCCTCGATAATCTTGATATTACGACTATTCAGTTTCTCAGCCTTGTCTACTGGGAAGATGGCAGTCATATTCTCCACGTTCTTCAGCAACTGACTTTGATAGCTGGTAGCCACAGGGATGATATGGTTCATCGACAGATCACCCAGCACACGGGCCTCAATCTGAATCTTCTTGGTGTAGGTCTCCCATTTCACCTCGTTACGGGCCTCGAGTTCTTTCTTAGTCATGACGCCTAAGCTCTCGAACATCTTGATGCTGGCTTCGTCGAGGTAGCGCTCGAAGATCTTCGGACAGCTCTTCTCCACATCCAGTCCACGCTTCTCTGCCTCAAGAACCCACTCGTCAGAATAGCCGTTGCCATCGAAGCGGATAGGCTTACAGGTCTTGATGTCCTCACGCAGTACGTCGATAATGGCGTGGAAGGTGGCGCTGTGGTCTGTGCCTTCGAGTTTCTTGGCAAACTCTGGGATGCGGGCATCCACACGCTTCTTGAAGTCAACCAGCGCTTCTGCTACTGCTGAGTTCAGGGCTATCATAGCGCTGGCGCAGTTGGCCTCAGAACCTACGGCACGGAACTCGAAACGGTTTCCTGTAAAGGCGAATGGAGAGGTACGGTTACGATCGGTGTTGTCAATCAGCAACTCAGGAATCTCTGGGATATCCATCTTCATACCCTGCTTACCAGCGAAGGAGAGGATATCGTCCTTATCAGCTTTCTCAATATGGTCGAGCAACTCACTCACCTGCTTGCCCAAGAATGATGATACGATAGCGGGAGGAGCCTCGTTGGCGCCCAGACGGTGGGCATTGGTGGCACTCATGATAGAGGCCTTCAGCAATCCGTTGTGCTTGTAGACACCCATCAGCGTCTCAACGATAAACGTAGCGAAACGAAGGTTGGCCTCTGCCGTCTTACCAGGGGCATGCAACAAGATACCATTGTCTGTGCTCAAGCTCCAGTTGTTGTGCTTACCTGATCCGTTGATACCTGCAAATGGCTTCTCATGCAACAGTACGCGGAAACCATGTTTGCGAGCCACCTTTTTCATCAGTGACATCAGCATCATATTGTGGTCTACTGCCAGATTGGTCTCCTCGAAGATTGGTGCCAACTCAAACTGGTTGGGGGCCACCTCGTTATGACGTGTCTTACAAGGAACGCCCAGCTCCAAAGCCTGAATCTCCAAGTCGCGCATAAAGGCAGCTACACGCTCAGGGATAGCACCGAAGTAGTGGTCGTCCATCTGTTGGTTCTTGGCAGAGTCGTGTCCCATCAGCGTGCGACCTGTCAACAGTAAGTCAGGACGGGCTGCATAGAGACCCTCATCTACCAGGAAATACTCCTGCTCCCAACCTAAGTTAGAGGTCACCTTCTTCACTGCGGGATCAAAATAGTGGCAAACATCCGTTGCTGCTACATTCACAGCGTGGAGGGCGCGCAGCAGAGGTGCCTTATAGTCGAGCGCCTCACCACTATAACTGATAAATACGGTGGGGATACAGAGTGTGTCGTCGATGATGAATACAGGTGATGTGGGATCCCATGCAGAATAACCACGAGCCTCGAAAGTAGAACGGATACCGCCAGAGGGGAATGATGAGGCATCAGGCTCCTGCTGTACGAGCAGTTTTCCTGTAAACTCCTCAACCATGCCGCCCTTACCATCATGCTCGATAAACGAGTCGTGCTTCTCGGCTGTTCCTTCTGTCAGGGGCTGGAACCAGTGTGTATAGTGGGTAACGCCGTTCTCTACGGCCCATTGCTTCATTCCTGCAGCTACTGCATCGGCTACGGCTCTGTCGAGACGTGCACCATTGTCGATGACGTCAATCATCTTCTCGTACACATCCTTCGGGAGATACTTGTACATCTTCTCACGATTGAAGACCTTCTTACCAAAATACTCATAAGGTCTGTCACTTGGTGCTTTTACGTCAAGAGGCTTCTTCTTGAAGGCCTCACCGACAACCTGAAATCTTAATGCTTCCATAATCTTTTTGTGCTTGTTATACAATTTGCTTACACTTTGCTATGATTTTGGTGCAAAGGTATGACATTTTGAAAGCAAAAACGTTATATGGGCGGCAGAATAATTCTTCTTTTTATCTGAATATAACAAATTGAAAGCAAAAAGGTATGATTTGCTTTCAATTTGAAACCAATAATAGGTCTTATTCGATCAAGCAGTCGATCTGGATAGGATCAGATTACCTGAAAATGGCGGAGCGCATTCAGAATACCATCCTCGTCGACGGAGGTGGTCACATAGTCGGCTTGCTGTTTCAGTTCGTCGATGGCATTACCCATTGCCACACCGATACCTGCCTGAAGAATCATCGAGGTGTCATTGCCTCCATCGCCAAAGGCTATGGTCTGACTGGGATCGAAGCCCTCATGACAAGCCATCGCCAGGACGCCCTTTCCCTTATCAGCACCATTGGCTGTGATATCCGTAAACTCAGGATGCCAACGCCCTGATACACATTTGGGCATACGGGCCATCAGTTCTGGCTCGTAGGTTGGAGGGAAGAATGGGGTGAGTTGGAGAATATCTTGTTGGAGCACTTCTTCCAATGGTGAGGCTTGGTCGAGATTCTTCACGGCCAGCATCTGACGGAAGATACGATCCACATCCCCCTTGGGGTCAAGCACGGCGACATCCTTTCGTCCGACGATAATGAGACTATACCCTTTTTCTTTCGAATCCTCTACACACGTCATCACATCCTCCTTGGCGATAGGCTGACAACTTACGAACTCCTCACCCACGAAACACAGGGCTCCGTTGGTGGTGATATAGCCATCGATGAGGTGTTCAATAGCTCCCAGATTCGTAATGATAATCGGGGGACGGCCCGTGGCAATGTAAACGCGTGAGCCATTGGCCTTAGCCTGAGTAAGTGCAAGGATGGTAGAGGCAGGAATCTCGTGGGTCTTGAAACTCACCAGTGTGCCATCGATATCAAAAAACAAAGCGTATCTCTGATTCATATCTTTTTTGTTCATCTGTGTTATCGCGTACCTTATTATATATATAAGAGACTGCAAAGGTACTCAATATTTTCCTATTTTACCCTCTTTTGGCCAACTTTTTGGGCTTTTTCTCCGTTTTGGCCAAAAGTTAAATCATTGGCCAAACAACTTTGATAGAAATCCACAAAAAAACTTGGAATGTAGGAAAAACCGTCGTAACTTTGCATCGTCAAAAGGAACAAACCTGATGACAAAAGAGAATAAAAATCGAAAATAAAAATAGTATTAACAATTAAAAAATTAAAGAAAGGAAACAAATTATGGCAAAGACTCCAGTATCAATGAAGATCGACGGTTACAAGGACCGTGAAGTACTGATGGTAACTTACGAGTTTGATCAGGCAACAGATGTAGAAGGACAGATGGCAGGTATCCCCCGCGGTGGAAAGCTCCAGGTCCGTGTAAAGGCTCTCAACGACGGAACACCCGACTTGCTCGCATGGATGATCGAGCGCAACCTCCCGAAGGATGGCAGCATCGAGTTCTTAGAGACGAAGACGGGTAAGGCAA
>JAEEGG010011861.1_pt1 | contig 18902 bp, 11 predicted proteins | sample 9134161 | NCBI WGS metagenome assembly JAEEGG01 (sample SAMN16246543, study PRJNA631951) | gut metagenome | biome: gut microbiome; feature: rumen; material: CR-attached | host: Bos | place: Iran: Karaj | collected 2018-10 | reverse complement strand
CGGAACTGAAAATCTCAGGCGGGTGTGCAGGGTCCGAACCGGCAAGGACAACGGGATTGGCCTTCGTGCCGTCGGCACCGAGCCAGATGAGTCCGCAGTCGCGCCCCGTTTCGTTCACGAACTTGTCGTTTTGGCAGTTGGATGAGGGCAGTTCATACTTGCCCGGGGCTACCCAGATGGTATCGCCCGCCTTGGCGCCAAGCGTCGCCGAAGTGAGGTCGGCGACGGTAGAAACATTGACCTGGTTGGCGAATACCGCCGTAGAAGAAACAAGTGCAGAAGCGCAGATAATGCGCATTGCCGTAACGAAAGATTTTTCCACAAACACCTCCCTTTCTTTTCAACCTATGAATATACATCCTTGAGCACGCTTGTGCAAATATTTCGCAAAAATTTCTAAATTGTGTGACACTATGAGCATTTCTATCCCTCAGCTGCCCAAGGGCACGCGCGATTTTTACCCGGAAGCCGAGCGCATCCAGAACTACATTTTCGATACCTGGCGCAGTGTCGCCGAATCTTTCGCCTACGAAGAATATGAAGGCCCCATGTTCGAGCATCTTGAGCTCTATACGGGCAAATCCGGCGAAGAAATCGTAAGCCAGCTCTACAACTTCAAGGACAAGGGCGACCGCGAAATCGCGCTCCGTCCCGAAATGACCCCGACGCTCGCACGCCTCGTTATCCAGAAGGCCCGCGAACTCAAGAAGCCCTTCAAGTGGTTCAGCATGCCGCGCCTTTTCCGCTACGAGAAGGCACAGAAGGGCCGCCTACGCGAGTTCTTCCAGTTGAACATGGACATCATCGGTACCGAGAGCATCTACGCCGAAGCAGACCTGCTCGCCTCCATCGCGACGATGTTGCGCAAGTTCGGCCTGAAGGACGGCGAATTTGCGATTGGCGTCTCGAGCCGTAAACTCCTGGCCACCTACCTCGAAGAAATCGGAGCCCCGAACCCGGCGCTTGTGTACCCGGTACTTGACCGCCGCCTGAAAATCGGGCCCGAGGCATTCGCCAAGGCACTCACCGAGGCCGGCCTCACCGAAACGCAGATCAAGCAACTCGACGACTTCATGGGCTGCAAGAGCCTCGAGGAAGTCCGTGCCGCAGTCAAGAGCGAAAACGCGACCGCCGCCCTCAAGGAAATCGAGGACCTGTTTGACACGCTTACTGCCGCCGGTTACGGCGAATGCGTGAACCTGGACCTCTCCATCGTGCGTGGCCTCGCCTACTACACGGGCATCGTCTTTGAAGTCTTCGACAAGGGCAAGTCCATGCGCGCCATCGCAGGCGGTGGACGTTACGACAGCCTCACTGAAAAGCTCGGTGGCGAACGCATCCCGGGCGTGGGCTTTGGCATGGGCGACGTGGTTCTCGCAGACCTCCTCGCCGAACACAACCTGTTGCCCAACCCCAAGCAGAGCGTTGACTTCTACATCGCAAGCTTTACGAACGACATGAAGAAGGTCTTCGAGACCGCCCAGGCATTCCGCAGCATCGAAAGCGGAGCAAAGCCTTTCTCGGTCGCCCACCCGCTCGCCTCCATGAAGATGGCAAAGCTGATGGACCAGGCCAACTACCAGGGAGCCAAGATCGTTATCTACGTCGACGGTTCCAAGGCTGGCGAAGGCGAATTCGAATACAAGGACCTACGCACCGGCGAGATGTTCGTGGGTAACGCGGCCGCGATTGTCGAACGCAGCAAGATGAACATTGAACCGAAGAAAGCATAAATGACGCCTTTCAAATCATTCCTCAGCATTTTAAGCCTGTTCGTCGTGCTGGGCCTCATGGCATGGCTCTACCCGGCAAGCGGCATCACCATTGCAGACACTACATTCAGGTTCCCGGCCCTCACGGACATCTTCGAGAAAGAGGACCCCAATGCCGTCGCCGAAGACGACAACGCCGAGACCGACCCGCAGAAGGCTATCGAGGAAATGATGGCGGCCACGCAGGCAAAGGAACTCGCCGCGTTCTCCGACTCGCTGAACTTCTACGAGGACTTCTTCAAGAACGGGCGCAACAGGTTCGACCTGCCGAACAACGACCCCACATGGTTTGACCGTCTGTTCCTGCACCTGGAACTCGCAAAGATGGATTCGAACATCGTGCATATTATGCACTACGGCGACTCGCAGCTCGAGGAAGACCGCATATCGTCCACCATCCGCGAAGACCTGCAGAAGGAATTCGGCGGTGGCGGCCCGGGCATGCTCCCTGCCGTGCTGAACATTCCGTCGCAAACGACGAGCGTATGGAACAACGGCGACCTCACCCGTTTCATCATGTTCGGTACCGAAGAGGACCGCGCCGACCACAACCGCTACGGCCCGCTCGCGCAGGTGAGCAAGTTGCAGGGTAGCGCCGTCATCGGCATCAAGAAGCGCGAAGACAAGGACGGCAAGTTCACGCACGTGGGCGGCTACGGCACCATCAAGGTTCTCGCCAGCAGGCGCGGCAACCTGAAGGTTCGCCTCGCCTACGAAGCCACCGTCATCGAAAACGAAGGCACCGACAAGGAAAAGCGCAAGAAGAAATTCGTGGACGCCCCCGCCCCCACGGACGAAAAATTCAACAAGCTCCGCGTGTTCACGTGGAAACTCCCCGACACCACGTCTAACGCGAAGGTGTACCTCTCCGGCAACGCAGAAATCTACTCCGTCTCTGTCGACGGCCCCTACGGTGTCGCAGTCGATAACGTCGCCATGCGCGGCAGTTCGGGCACGGTATTCAGCCGCATGGACAAGGAACTCCTCGCCGAATCGTTCAAGGCGATGAACGCCCGCCTCATCATCATGGAATACGGCGGAAACCTGGTCCCGAGCATCAACAAGAGCAACATCGAGTACAACAAGAACCTCATCGCGAAGCAAATCCAGACCATCCAGAATGCAAACCCCGATGCAGACATCCTGTTTATCGGCCCCGCCGACATGGCACGCCAGATAGACGGCAAGATGAAGAGTTACCCCGGCCTGTTGCCCACCATCGAGTTCCTTCGCGAAGTCGCCCTCGAGAACGGCGCCGCCTACTGGGACATGTATCGCGTGATGGGTGGCGAAGGCTCCATGCGCAAGTGGGTCAAGCAGTCCCCGCCGCTCGCCGGTGCCGACTACATCCACTTCAGCCGCAGGGGTGCCGCCTACATGGGCGAACTCTTCGTCAACGCGCTGCGCATGCATTACGACTACTTCAAGTTCCGCGACAAGCACAAGATTGACGACGCGAAGTTGAAGGATATCCAAAAGCTCAAGGCGGAGGCCGCAGAAAGCGCACAGCCCGCAGAACCGGCACCCCAGGCGGAGGCCGCTCAATGAAAGGACTTTCGCGCATACTCGGCATCCTGACGTTCGCCATCTCGGCAACTGCGCTTTTCGCAGCACCTCCGGTCTCTACGCCCGCAGGCTACATCGTCGACTTCACCAAATACGACTTCATCGATTCTACGCTCAACATCATACAGTTCCCGAGCGGAAAGGAATCGTTCGAGCCGTTCTTCCAGAAGATGGATTCGCTCGTGTTCGAGAACAAGGGCAAGGTCAACATCCTGCACATCGGCGGTTCGCACATCCAAGCCGACGTCATATCGGGCCGTATCCGCGAACACCTCGTGAAGGAATACCCGGGTGCCTCTGCAGGCCGCGGGTTCGTTTTCCCGTATTCTGCCGCCCGCACCAACACGCCCTCCAGCTACGGCTCGCAGTACAAGGGCATCTGGGACATGAGCAAGAACGTGCTCCGCGAAGTCAAGAAACCGCTCGGGCTCCTCGGGATTGCCGTCAGCACATCAGACCCGCGCGCCGAATTCACGCTACTACTCGACAAGTACAACTCCGCTCCGGTCTACGCCGAGACAAAGTTCCGCCTCTTTGGGTACAGCGACAGCAACAACGTCGTCCCTGTACTCGTAGTCGATTCGGTGGATATCAAGGGAGTACGCGATTCCGCCACGCAGAGTTTCGTGTTCAAGAGCCCCCGCCCGATAGACACGCTCCATTTTGCCTTCCGCTGGTCCGATACCGCCCTCCAGGCAAAGGTCGCGCAGTACCTCGTCGATTCGCTTGTACAAGATTCCATCTACCGCGCAAGCCTAGACACGCTTAACGCAGATTCTACCGCAGACAGCACCGCAAAAAAGAACGCGCTTCCCGAAAATCAGGAAGCCTCCGCGGATTCCATGTTCCAGGGCAACTGCGACATCTTGGATACGACCTGCCTCGAGAAGGAAGAACCCAAGAACGACCTGCTCGCCGCATGCCGCGTCTTCCTGGATTCCGCCAGGCAGGCCGACTCTACGGCCGCGCGTGACACCGCCGCCCGCGATTCCTCGCTCGCAGGCGACTCCACCCGCACTGCGGATTCTACCGTCATCGCAGACACATTGCAGAAGGCAATCTGCGATTCGCTCGTCGCGCTATCCGAAACACTCTCCTTCACGCGCCCGCGCTTCACCATGACAGGCGTCATCTCGGAATCCGACTACCCGGGCATCGTCTACACGAACGTGGGCATCAACGGCGCACGCATCGCGCACTACTTCGAGGAAACCTGCCCGCTGTTCGAGAAGGAACTCGCCTTCCTCAAGCCCGACCTCGTGATATTTGCGATAGGCATCAACGACGCGAACGTCGAGAAATTCGACGACAAGACCTTCCGCAACAACTACGACATCCTTATCGAGCGCATACGGCGCGTGAACCCGAATGCCGCGTTCATTTTCGAGACAAACAACGACATGTACCGCAAGGTGCGCAAGCGCCGCTACGTGCAGCACCCCGTAGGCGAACAGGCCCGCAAGGCGTTCTTCTTGCTTGCCGAAAAGCACAAGGCCGGCGTTTGGGACAAGTTCTCCCTGATGGGGGGCCTTGGTTCCATGGCCAAGTGGGAAAAGGCAAGCCTCGCGAAAAAGGACAAGATTCACTTCAACATGGCGGGCTACCACCTGCTCGGCGACATGTTCTATAAGGCGCTCATCGACGCCTACCAGGAACACATCGCGAACCTCCCTGCCCTCGAACCGACTCCGAAGAAGGATGTAAAAACAAAATGACAGTGTCATCCTGAGCGTAGCAACGCCAGTTGCGAAGTCGAAGGATCTAAAAGAAATATGCCAAATAGTTACTACACATACATAATGTCAAATCAGACAAACACTACAATTTATGTAGGTGTAACAAATAATATTGAACGTCGTGCTTTAGAACATATGAGTGGTAGCGGAGCGTCGTTTACCGCTAGATATAAAATCAACAAACTTGTTTATTTTGAAAGATATACTCAAATTAATGATGCAATACAAAGAGAAAAACAACTAAAAGGTTGGAAAAGAGAAAAGAAAAACAACTTAATAAATCAAATGAATCCTCAATGGAATGATTTGATGAAAGACTAGATCCTTCGACTACGGGCTACGCCCTTCGCTCAGGATGACATATGCTTGACTACATAATACCTTACCTCACACGCACGTTTGCTTTCGACCCGAACAGCCCGCTACTCTTTACGCAGTTCTACTTCTGGGGTTTCTTCGCGGTCGTTTTCGCCGTCTTCTCGCTCATCCACCGCAAACTCCTGCTCCGTAACGCATTCCTGTTTGCGACAAGCCTCTTCTTCTACTACAAGACAAGCGGCAGCTACGTCTGCATTCTCCTCTTCTGCGTAGTCGCGAACTTCTTTATCGGCAAGTGGATCGAGAAGGCCCAGGCGCAGTGGAAAAAGAAATTCCTGATGATTATCGTCGTCATCATCGACCTGCTCGTCCTCTGCTACTACAAGTATTCCTACTTCTTCCTCGACGCCCTCTACGACTTTACCGGCATCGAGTTGCATGTATACAACTTCTTTGCCGCCGCAAGCAACAAGATGTTCGGCACGCACTCGCTCGTCGATACCATCATATTGCCCGTGGGCATCTCGTTCTTCACGTTCCAGGCGATGAGTTACTGCATCGATATCTACCGCGGTAAAATCAAGCCCGTCACGAACATCCTCAACTTCGGTTTCTACCTCTCGTTCTTCCCGCAGCTCGTCGCGGGCCCCATCGTGCGCGCCGACAAGTTCGTCCCGCAGCTCTACAAGCCATATTTTCTCCCGCGCCGCACCTTCGGCATCGCCGTATTCTGGATTCTGAACGGCCTCGGCAAGAAGATTATCCTGAGCGACTACCTCGCGACAAACTTCGTGGACCGCGTGTTCGACCAGCCGTTACTTTATACGGGACTCGAGAACCTCATCGCGCTCTTCGCATACTCCCTGCAGGTTTACGCCGACTTCTCGGGCTATACCGACATCGCCATCGGCGTCGCCCTCCTGATGGGTTTCCGCCTGCCGCAAAACTTCAACAGCCCCTACAAGGCGCTCTCCCCCACCGAATTCTGGCGCCGTTGGCACATCAGCCTTTCCAGCTGGTGGCGCGATTACCTGTATATCCCGCTGGGCGGTAACCGCAACGCGACTCTCGGCACCTTCTTCTGGATGGGCTTCCTGAGCCTTGTGGCCATCATGCTTTCGGGCAGCGTGTGGGTAGCCGTTGCCCTCATCGCGCTGTTCCTCTACATTTCCATTTACGCGTATTTCAAGCCCGATTCCCGCAAGTTCATCACCACCAACATGAACGCCATGGCCACGCAAATCGTAGGCGGCTGGTGGCACGGTGCCAGCTGGAACTTCATCATCTGGGGCGGCCTCAACGGCTTTGGCCAGGTGTTCAACAAAATCTGGTGCAAGCGCAGCATCACCTTCCGCGCGAGCGGTGCATTCATCCTGTTCGCGGCAAGCGCCATCATCTTCAAGAACTACCACATCGCCATCTTCGCGATTACCGCGGTATATTTCGGCGTGCTGTTCTTCGGCATCTATTCCGTGCTTATCTTCCGCCTCTTCAGCCAGAAGACGTACCACTGGCTCTATGTGGCATGGAACGTGACGCTCACCTTCGTGTTCATCACCTTCACGCGACTCTTCTTCCGCGCAGGCTCGAATCTTGACCCCGCCGAGGCAAACGAAGTCGCCTGGAACACCGCGAAGAACATGGTCCAGCAGATGGGTACCGCCTGGAAGTGGGATACCCTCGGAACCATCGCCTGGCAGCACATCAACATCATCCTCGTGTTTATCGCGGGCATGCTCATCCACTGGGTTCCCAAGAAGTGGAAGAGCCGCTACCGCATCGCGTTCGCATCGCAGCCCATCCCCCTGATGGTGCTCAGCACGGCGTTCATCATCTTCGTGATTTACCAGTTCATGAGCGCGGACAGCTGCCCGTTCATCTACTTCCAGTTCTAGTTTAGACGAAAAATTCGGGTGTGGCGGCGTGGAAGAACTAGATCGACAGAATCGCGCATTCGAAAAAAGGCTCAAGCGGCAGGTCATCGGCAAGCCTCACCGCTTCTTGGCGGTTGTCCCGCTCGGGTTCGAGCAGACGTTCATCCGGGAGTTCAATACCCTCGGGATTCAAACAACAATATGCGACCCCGGCATCGCGCAGGCCTCTAACCACCCGCAAGTCGTTGGCGACGGCAAGGTGGAATTCACCGCAAAGATTACCGAAGCCTGGAAGGCCGTCGCATACACGCGCGTCGCGAACCGCATCATGATGCACATTGCCGACTTCAAGGCAGAAAACTTCCGCGACCTCGAGAAAAAAGCCGCCGAAATCCCGTGGGAACTGTATTTATTAGGCGAAAGACTGCACATCCACGTCACTTGCAAGCATTCGCGGCTATACCACAGCGACGCCGTCGCCGAACGTTTGTACAAAGTAATTGATGGGGGAAGCCTCCCCCTCGCTTCTGCCCCACGTCATCCCCGCCCATTCGACATGCTCAGGGCAGGCTCCGGCGGGGATCTCCCTGTGTCATCCACTACCCCCTCTGCGGGCGGACAGCACTTAGCGACTTGTCGCTTAGTGCGCATGGCCACCAGGGTGGGGACACCCCGCAACGCCCCGTCCCAAAATCTCTACGTCACGCTCATCGACGACCGATGCACCCTCTGGCTCGACCTCGCGGGCGAAGAGCTGTACAAGCGCGGGCACGAGCGATTCGTAAACGACGCCCCACTCAAGGAGACAATTGCCGCGGGAATGATTCTCGAAGCCATCGAGTTTGCCACCGCGCCATCATTGGATCCTTCGACTACGCCCTCAAGGGCTTCGCTCAGGATGACTCAATGCTGTCTACTTGACTTAATGGCAGGGAGCGGCACGTTCAGTCTCGAGGCCGCCTACATGGCAAGCGGGCTCATCCCCGGCAAGTGCCGCGACTTCGCACTCAAGCACCAGCCCGCATTCAAGCCCGCCACCTGGAACCACATCGTCAAACAAGAGAGTGTCATTCTGAGCGAAACGCCGAACGGCGTGGAGTCGAAGAATCTATTCGCAAACATCATCACCAGCGACATCTCGGAACGCGCCGTAAACATCATCCGCCACAACCTAGAATGCACCCCCGGCGTGCACTCCCCGACCTGCGAACAAACTGCAACAAGCATCAGCCCGCAAGTCCACGACTTCTTCACCTACACCGCGCAAGAAATCGCCGATGCATGCTGTGCCCGAAATAACGCCAGCATCCCCGCGACCCGCGATAAAGATAAACACGCGACCCGCGATAAACACACAGCCAGCGACAACGATACACAACCCGTCATCGTGCTGAACCCGCCATACGGCAAGCGCCTCGACTTCGACGCACCCGCACTCTACACCCGCATCGGCAAAAAGCTCGCGGAACTCGCCCGCGAACTCGAACCCTTCGGCAAAAAACTGACCGTCGCCATCCTCGCCCCCAACGACGACCCGCGCCCCGGCAGCAAGTTCACCTGCACCGCGAACCTCCTGCGCGAATGCCCAGCGCTCGACCCGCAGCGCAACCCCTCCGCAAGGCGCATCGCCACAAGCCACGGCGGCCTCGGCCTGGGTGCATTCATCGCCCAAATCTAGGCCATTTTTCGGCCCTCAAGAACTCATTTTCCGATACGAAAATTCCCGCATCCGTTACGAAAAATATACACTCCCGAAATAAGGAACACCTGGGGAACACTTTGTCTTGATAAACATCACTCTAACCAAATTTTTACATCGCAAATCAGCCATATAAATATATTTTTGGCGTGAATGTTTGGGCAAATAACGAGGTAAATTATGAAAGTTCCGTTTTTCAAGTCTTTGATTGTTGCAGGCGCACTGGTGTTTGCGTGGAACTGCACCAACGACGACAATATCAGCACCCCGGTAGTTCAGCCGGGTGCCGACCAGTTTGCTGCCGTCACTATCCCTAGCTGGATTTTCGAAGGCGACCAGACCTACATCATCACGCCGACCGAAGCAGGGTTCTACGTTGCAGACAAGGCCGGGAACCCCGTCGGCTCATACGACCCGGCATCAGGCGTCGTTTTAGACGTAGCTGGAACACCCATTGCTACCATCCCAGACCTCTCTCAGCTCTCTGTTCTTACCCCGGACCAGACGATTATCAACCCCGATGGCTCGATTACGGACCTGGCGGGCAACCCCATCGTCACGCCTGTAGAACCGGATCCCGGTAGCCAGGGTGGCGAAGACCCGATTCCGGGTACCCCGGACCCGGTAATTACCAGTTCGGATACTCCGGTCATCCCGGAATCTTCCGCAACGATCAACCCCGAACAGCCGACGTCCTCCGCTGTCCAGCCGCAGCCCAAGTCTTCCTCTTCTGCCAAGCAGGAGCAGCCGAAGTCTTCCGCAACCCCATCAAACGGTCAGTGTGATGGCCAGTGCTTCGACGCCCCGTCGGGCAAGTGCGTTGCCCACTACGCAAGTCTTAAGGGCCCCCACGAAGAACAGTACGCTTACGACAACACCTGCGCCCTAAAATGCTATTACGACCCGAATGGCAAGGAATGCAAGGATATGGGCGCAGGCACCGCACCCAAGTCCTCTAACAGCGTAAAGTCCAGTTCCAGCGCAAAGTCCTCGAGCAGCGCCAAATCGAGTTCTAGCGCAAAGTCCTCCAGCAGCGCAAAGTCTAGTTCCAGTTCTGCCCCCAAGTCTTCCAGCAGCCAGCAACCGCAGGGCTCATCGCCTGATATCAAGGTGGTCGCGGGCGGCAAGTCCGGTTCCGGCAAGGCCACCCGTTATTGGGACAGTTGTAAACCGCACTGCGCTTGGCCCGGAAAGGGCGGCCCGCAGGCCACGACTTGCCACGCCGATGGCAGCAAGGCCGGCGGCGACGAAAAAAGTGTGTGCGACGGTGGCTCTGCCGGTACGTGCGCAACCCAAGCCCCTGTTATTGTGAACGACGAATACGCATACGCCTTTGCGGCAACATCCGGATCCTGGGTTTCTTGCGGCAAGTGCTACATGCTCTCGTTCAACGGCCAGGCCGAAGGCGGAGCCAAGCCCAGCATCAACGGCAAGAAGTTGATCGTTATGGTTTCGAACATCGGCTACGACGTTCATGAAGGTCAGTTCGACATCATGATTCCGGGTGGCGGCGTTGGCGCCTTCAGCGGATGCCAGAAGATGGGCATTTCCTGTGCCGGCGCTCAATACGGCGGCTTGCTCACCACCTGCAAAGGCGACAAGTCCTGCCTTATTGAACAGTGCAACAAGGAATACGGCAACAACGCCAACCTCAAGAACGGTTGCTTGTTCCTTGCCAACTGGCTTGATGCGGCAGACAACCCGAAGCACACCTTCCAGGAAGTGGAGTGCCCGCAGGCATTGAAGGATAAGTACTAATCGAAATTACCCCATGTTTAAAAGACCTCGGCTGAGCCGGGGTCTTTTTTTCATCGTCACACCGAAGCCCCGCAGGGGCAAGAGTGTGATACTCTTGTCGTGCTTCGCGCGCCGGCGGTATGACGTTAGAACATATCTCGAATCGAGAACTTCCGCAGTTTGATACGGATAGGGAGCGTGCGGGCAAAGGTCCGCCAGTAGGCGACCTCCGCCCAGAACACCTCCATCGGAGAGAACGGGCTGAACTTGATGGCACGCCAGCGCCTGCCAATCCAGCGCATAAGGAAATTCCTGTACTTCACGTTGAAATAGAATCCGAAGTTCCCGCCGGCAAGCACTATTTCGAGCATGCGACCGCCAAGCCGCTCATCGGGGGCGCACAGCATACGCTCGCGCTCGAGCCCGTAAATATGCCCCAGCAACCACATCAGGGCCCTGGACACGCGCAGCAGGCCGAACCTGCGGAGGTTCTTCGCGATTTCGAGACGGTCGCTGTCGCTCGCCTGCCGCAAAAGCACGTAGTAGTCGGTAATCTGCTTCAGGCCGATACCGCCCGCCATAAAGTGCGTCTGGATGTGCGCCAGCTGCATCGCCAGCGCAAACTTGAGCGACGGGACATAGAACCCCTCCGGCACAAGTTCGGTCTTCAAAATCTCGCTTTGCAGGAAACGCATTAATCGTTTGTCTGCAAACGGGTTCCGGTTCCCGGACGAAGGCAAAAAGTGCGCCTCCACTGTAACCGCAGCCGCATCGTGGGCCAGGTGCACATGATGCCTCGAAACGTTCACGTTGAGTTTCCGCTTCGCCTCGGCGTACTTTTCCTCGTACGTCATCTTGCGGCCGACAATCGCCTGCGGTTCGGGCTCCATCAGGCCGAGCCTGCCCAGCAAGCCGATAACAGAATCGCGCCCGCCATCGATCCACATGTCGATGTCCCCGCACTGCCGCATGAACCTGTCCGGGTACAGGCGCGCGTTCGCAGCCCCCTTCAAAATGGCAGTCCGCCTTCCCTCGCCCGCAAACAACTCCGTGAGCCGCTTCGCCTCGTCATTCACCAGGCGGTTGTGCCCGCGAATGGCCTCCGCCTCGCTCGCCCACTGGAACGCGAGATCCAACGGCGGCCGCCGGTCCTTCGGCAGCTTGCAGATACCCGCATAGGCGATACCCACAACGGAGAGCTTGGACGCCAGGGAATACAAAAGAGACCACTCTTTGGCGGTCTCTACGTTGAAATTAGCAGACTCCCCCTCGCCTGCACCGAATGCAAGCCGAATGAGGGTGAAGAGATGCTCGTGGATGTTTTGAGGCACTAAGTTATGCGAAATAATCCTTTACCTGATCAGCCATTCCGAACTGATCGGAATACGCCAACAGACTAGTCTTTTGTTTCAATTCCGCAATTTTCATTTTTGGAGCGGAGTATTTCTTTTTAGCAGAAGTCTTTTTCATTTTTTTCTCTCGTTTTATGGGAACTCAACAGGAATCTTTTGCTGTCCACTACTTTGCAATAGATGAGCTTTCTGTTTCAGTTCGATTTGTTTTATCGACGGTGAAACATAGAATTTTTTTTGTTTTTTGGCAATCATTTTACGATAACCCTCTTCCCATTATGGTAGTAAGTTCCCTGAGCGGTAGGCTTGCCATTAAGTAATCTTCCATGCAGATCAAACCAGCGATCCATAGATACCTCACCAGACTTCAGGTCCCAGACACCAACATCAACAAGCTTTGCATTTTCATCATAGAATTCAATTTTTATGGTTTCTGGCAAAGACGCATTGTTCCAAGAGTCTTTCGAAGATTTAGCAGTAGCGGGAGCATTATGCACCAAATAGCAGCGCATCGGATTAAGCCACGCGCCTGCACCTGCCATAACAAACTCACCTGCGGCATACCCATTAACCGTTTTTCCAGCAAAGCCATATGCACGGCCCAATTCGGAATCATCAGCCTCAAATTTCTTGTAAGAATAAACACCCTTAAATTCCCATTCAGCATGAGGATAAGAAACACGCGAACCATTGGTGGTGTTAAATACAACAGGATCAGTATTGTTGAAGGAAATTGTAGTTGCCGTCGGCTTATAGAGGTATGGAGTATTAGCCTGTACAAAACCGCTCAATTCAGGCTCAGCCTTTGCCGACCATGAGCCATCAGTGTAATTCAGCGTTACACCATAGAACTTACCGCCCTCAACCTCAGACATGGGGATACTGAACGGGAGCATGATCGTTGAAGGAGTATTTTCCTTAAACACACGATTGAACACTACTGTATTAACAGAGATATCTTCCGTAATTTCAATCGGCGAATCAAAGTTATTTTCATCAATTTCAGCAAGTTTTGTGCCGTCCTCGTATTCAGTAATTGAAACACCGCCATACTGCGTAACAATCGGGAACTCAGCCCACTTGGCTGTCAATGTAATATCGCCAGTGGAACCCGCAGAGATACTTTCTACAAGTTCATCACTTGCATTGAACCAGCCAAGGAACTTGAATCCAGACTTAGCCACCGGCAAGAGCGCAAGGTCATTCTCAAGGACAGTGTAAGATGTCGGATTGAGATTTTCAAGGTCATCAGCACCCACATACGTAATCGCGTATTCAATCGGATCACTCCACTTGGCGTAGAGATCGCCATTGCCATTAGACAACCTAGTCTCTATCCCAGTAATTGGGTTTCCAGTAAAGGATTCATCAGTGAACCATCCTTCAAAAGTATATCCCACCTTTGCAGGATTATTGAGTGTAACCGGCAAATCTTCAACTGTATAGGTTGTCGGATTTGATGTTTCGAACGAAGCACCCTCGATATTGTGGTAAGTGATGGTGTATGTTTCCACATTCCAAACCGGGTAAAGCGTCACAGAAGCATCAGTCGTATAGGTTGCACCCATAGCATAGGTGACAGACCCGTCTTCAGTCTTCCAACCAGTTTGAGTATAGCCTTCACGAGTAAAACCGTCATTCGACAAAGTCGCATCTTCGCCTTCGGTCTTCGTACCGGCAGCAACTGCACCAGTTATGCCATCACCTTCGCCAGCAGCGTATGTAATCGTGAAGATTTCAAGCCACTTGGCGTAGAATGTCTTCTCACCGGTGGTGCCTTGCGGAATTTCAGTTGCAGCATCACCTTCGAATTGCGCATTGTCAAACCAGCCTGCGAAAACAAATCCATCTTTTTCAAGGTTGTTAAGAACCACAGACTGTTCAATCGTGTAACTCGTGGCATTTTCATTTGCAGCACCATTAACATTTTCGTAAGTAATCGTGTATTCTACGGCATCGCTCCACTTGGCAAAGAATACCTTGTCTTCGGTTTGACCTTCAGGAATCTCAGTCACGGCATCACCATTGAATTCACCATCCACGAACCAGCCCAAGAACTCGTATCCATTCCTTGTCGGAACCGGAAGCGTCACAGAAGCTTCATGGGTATAAGTCTCAGGATAGCCTTCCGGAAGTTCAGACGTTTCTACATTATTGTATGTAATGGTATGCGTATTTGCAGTCCAATGAGGATACAGCGTCAAGTTTGCGTTGGTCGTATAAGCATCACCAAGTCCGTAAACCTTTTCGCCATTATCGGTCGTAGACCACCCATCAAGAGTGTAGTTTGCAAGTACGAAATCTTTTATAGACGACCTAATAGTATGAGTTTTGTCCCAAAACTTTTTATCTGTCGTACTACCCAATTTACTATTCACAGCCTTCAACCTGCTACCAGGATTGTAGATAATTTTATTATACCACCTGGCATAAACGGTTAAATCAGCATCAATATTCTGAACATCACGAATGGCTGTCTTAAACGTCGGTTCTTTATACCAGTCATCCATAAAGTATTTTTTTGCCGGATCAAACGCATTTTCCAACGTAAGCTTAGCCGGACCCGTATATTGGGGGGGATTTCTATTTGTCGCCGAAGCACCGAATATTTCGTATGAAATAGTGTACGTATTGCATGTCCAATGCGGGAACAATTTCAAGTTTGCGTTATCTTCATAATCGGCTTCAAGCTCATAATCAACGCCATAGCCATCTTGGCCATAATCGACCCTTGACCAACCATCTTGATTGCATCCACCATGAGCATATTCTTCCAGAGCACCTTTCAACTGAATCGTTTCGCCATAATTTTTTGTATCATTCTTTGCCGTAGCATAAATTGTATTTCCAGAAAGGTATTGGATGGTGTAAGTAATCTGCTTCCACTTTGCATATATGGTCTTATCGCCAGTAGAACCTGCATCAATCCTGTTCGCAGGGTTCGTGAAAGCGTCATCATAGAACCAACCTTCAAAAACTGAGCCTGTTTTGGTCGGATCAGCAAGCACGATATCCGCATCTTCAATTGTGTAACTCGAGGGATTGTTACCATTCGTTCCATTGAACAGCACATATTCGATGTTAAATTGGATGATATTCCACCTTGCATAGAGTGTCAAATTCCCTTCCAAGGAACGGCTGAAATCATACTCATTTTCTTCTGTGCAATTTTCAACCTCACACCATCCGGCTACCTTATACCCGGCATCGGAAATAATATCATTGGGGTTAGGTTCAGAAACCGGATCACCTTCATTAACAATTTTGACAAGGCGCACATCCGTTTTCCCATGCAATGTTGCATCGAACGTGACGGAGAAGGTTTTCGCCTTTGTCCATACGGCATATAGGCGAACAGTATCCGTAACTTCGATATCTGCCAAATGAAGCGTGTCCTGATTTGTGGGATCCACATCCTCTTCTAACATCTTTGAGGAATTTCCCCAGCCGGTAAAATAGTACTTTATGGTATGATCCTGATTCTCTGGATCGGGAATCAAATAAATATCAGGAACAGCAAAGCCCTCTACAGCAACTGTTCCATATTTGGGTACCCAAACGGTATCAGCCGCATGAGTATCAGGGTTAGATTCAAAGATAGCAGGATAATAATCATACCAAACAGCATAAATAACCGTGGCAGCACGAGCGACACCGAGATTGGGATTAGGCTCAGTAGTATCAGCCTTTGTTGCCCATCCTGCAAATTTCTTCCCTTCACGGGTCGGAACACCGATTTCATCTGCTGTAATTGTTGCATTCTTGCTTAGAATTTTCGAAGTTTTTGCTCCAGAAGCAAAAACGCCACCATTCGCATTGAATGTAATCTTGTAGCCATCGGAACCATTCATGGAGAGACTGGATTGGCCAATGGACCAAACTTCGGATGTATCTCCTTCACAGATTTTGTTTTCTTCATTCCATGTGCCACCATTCAACTCACAAACAATGTCCTCGGAATTTAAATTTTCCGTTTTTTCTGTATTGAAAGTCTTTCCATTAGGCAATTTTCCAATACCCGGACAAACATCAGGATTTTCAAATTCTTGACAAAAATCATCCGAATAGTACAAATTTTCCGTTGTCAGAGTTCCCTTAGAATTTTCATAGCTACCCGCTACGGCACCGATGGAACCATCAACCGTGTAAAGATGATCTCCAGAATAAGCACATGATGTCAGGGTGACATTACCATCGTTACGAATCGCCCCAACGACACCACCCACATTGGTATTCGCACCACTAGCGGTCACGCTTACGGAACTGACGCAATTGGATATCGTCACATGCTTCACATTTCCCGCGATACCGCCGACACGGTTTGTTGCACCGCTCGTTTCAATGAAACCAGACGCCACGATATTTTCAATTTTTACAACCGTTTTATCAGTCGCACCAACCCAGCCGACAAGAGAACCCACAGAAATCGGCTTATCAGACCCAAGACCCGTGGTTCCAGAAGATGCCGCAGCATATATTTGGACATCCTTCAAGATCAAGTTCTTGACCGTTGCGTTGTTAGAAAGAATACCAAACAATCCAATATTTTGGGCATAGGCAGTAACACCATTCTTGGATTTTCCAGTAATACCGGATATATCACTGTTGATTTCGGATGTATTAACATAAAGATTCGAAATGGTAAAGCCCTGACCATCAAAAGTTCCTTTAAATCCAGTATCTTCACCAGTTCCCGATCCAATAGGAATAAACAGTTTCCCTTGCATATCAAGGGACTTTGTCAACTTGAACTCTTCTGTGCTTAAAGACTTATTCGTCACCTTACAAGCAAACCAAGCCAACTTTTCCGGAGTGTCGATTTCGTAATAAGTTTTACCGTTAGGCTTGCTCGCCTCTTGCGTCAAAAAATCACCCCAACCCGTGCCAGTGGCACAGTCAAGAGCAAACCCCTGCCCAACGAGCACGAGGCAGGCCATAAGAGTCAGAACTTTCAATTTATTTACAAAGAGCATACTTTACCCCCGTTTTTGCTTAAATTTAATAAAAAAAACCATTTTCAGCAATTACTTTGTAAAAAACGCAAAATTTTGTTGACAAACTTCACACGATCACTAGGAAATCGGTAGGAAAAAGCATACAAATGGTTTCAAAACCACATTTTCCCTGCCAAAAATGTGATTTTCGTCAAATTTCGGGGATTTTTGCCCCGCCGAGGCCTCCCCTGCTTGTGCTGAGCAAAGCCGAAGCAAGCAAGCCAAATGGGCTAAAGTTTCCCGAGATCGCGGAGCATCTTCTCGTACTTGTTGGCACGAGCTTCAGCTTCATTAGCTCGGGCTTCTGCCGCGTCAGCCTGCTTCTGAATTTCGTCAGCACGATCCTTCGCCTCGAAATAACGCCTTTCAGCATCATTTGCGCGCTGGCGTTCCTGGTCTACGGCGATGTCGATTTCCTGCTGCCAAGTCATATAGCGTTTCCTCGTTTCGTTGTCCGTCTGGTACCACTTCACCATCCTGTCAATCTTCTTAGTTTCTGGAGAACTCGGTTTCCTTGTAGCGAAATACTCCAAATACTCCCTAATTGATTTCTCGGCGACCTCACGGTACTTGTTAAATATAATAAATTCAGCAAGGCGAGCAAGCGACGACATTAAATGTCGGCATTTGCGAGCCGCAGCGAATTTGGAGCGAAGCTCAAAAGTTCTTGAAACAAAGGTCCCCCAATTCAACTTTCGGGTTATCTACTTCGAGATTTCTGAACCTGTACACCGCCCGTCCCTGTTCAAAAATATCCTCGGGACACAGAAACATGATGTATAATTCTTTCAGGTTATAGTAAACATCACCCTTGTTCAGCGACTCACTATCGCACATCGCTTGGTAATAGCGCGTCCGCTTAGGGATTTCCTTGGTATCTTCCATCTGCATCTCGATATCAAAACTGCGAAGGGATTCTCCGTTCGGGCCAGTTTCCTTCACAAATACATCGTAGCGGATTCCCTTGTAGAACGGGCTCACTTCGACTGTCTTTTCCGGCTCGGGTTCCCGGAGTTCGTGAATTTTGATGCCAAGCACCGCTTCGAGGAACGGCTTGGCGATTTCCTTGTGGCTGAACACCATGGCGAACATGAATCGGTCCGTAATGGGGAGTTGTTCAAAGGGAGTACGTTTATTTTCCATTTTTCCGTTTTATGGCGGGAACGCCCCCGCAAAGGCGGACAGGGACACCCCTATCTATACTATAAAACGGTTTCGCGGCCAAAATGAGCCAAAACGGCACTAATTTTTTTCTTCACCCCCTTTTTTTTCTACATTTCATCGCGAAACAAAGGCTCAACCCATTAAAAAAGATCCCCGCCTTCGCGGGGATGACGATGTAAATGGGAACGCCGCATCAATGAGGATTACTATGCCGAAACTTCGTTCGCTCAAGACTATGGAAGGCCGTGAAATGGCCGGTGCACGCGCCCTTTGGCACGCAACAGGAACCAAGGTGGAAGACTTTGGTAAGCCCGTCATCTGCGTGGTGAACAGCTACACCCAGTTTGTTCCGGGCCACGTCCACCTGAAGGACTTGGGCCAGGTTGTCGCCCGCGCGATCGAAGCCGCAGGCGGTGTCGCCAAGGAAATGAACACCATCGCCGTGGACGATGGTATCGCCATGGGCCACGACGGCATGCTTTACAGCCTGCCCAGCCGCGACCTTATCGCCGACTCTACCGAATACATGGCTAACGCCCACCGCGCCGACGCCCTCGTGTGCATCAGTAACTGCGACAAGGTGACTCCGGGCATGCTTATGGCCGCCATGCGCCTCAACATTCCGGCAATCTTCGTCTCTGGTGGCCCGATGGAAGCTGGTCACGTCACGACGAAGGCCGGCAAGGACCG
>JAEEGG010011860.1_pt1 | contig 18904 bp, 15 predicted proteins | sample 9134161 | NCBI WGS metagenome assembly JAEEGG01 (sample SAMN16246543, study PRJNA631951) | gut metagenome | biome: gut microbiome; feature: rumen; material: CR-attached | host: Bos | place: Iran: Karaj | collected 2018-10 | reverse complement strand
CTGCGCAGCGACTCCATAGGCTGGCAGCTCCCCTGTTTCATGCCGTCATCGGAAAAAAACATGAACTTCGTAAGCAGATTCATGCGGTAGAAGTCATATTTCATCCGGTTCAGCTCAGTTGTCTGCGGAAAAGCGGATACGATACATATCACAAGCAGAATTACAGTCAGAATCTGTTTTTTCATGGTTCAATTTTTTTATTATGGATTGTTTTTCATCACCTTCACCACAGCCGTACGACTGTTGCCGTCTGAAAGCTGCAACAGGTAGCAGCCTGGAGCATAATCCGTCAGATCAAGTTCCGTGCTCTTCTCCCGCAGGCTTATCTGTTTCAGCAGCCTTCCCTGCAAATCATAAAGACGGCACACATTCACCTGGGATTCGCCGGAATATTCCAGCCACAGCCTTCCGGAAGTCGGATTCGGGTAAACATTCACCCGGACAGGAGCACGTTCAACTACAGACTGCGGCTTTTCCGGAGCATAAACCAGCCGATATAGGTTATAGAGCAACATGTAGTCCAGCATGTTGAAATCACCCTCCTCCAAATGCCAGGGGCAAAAGAGCGAAAGGCTGTTCCATGGCGCCGGCGTAGCGTCCCAAGCACCGTCCGAATAGCGGCGGAAAGCTCCTCCGGATGGAGCGGCATCAAGAATGGACTCGTACTGCGAGGCATTCGGCAACGATTTTGGCTTTTGGGGATAAAGCAGCAGGCTTATCAGCGGAAAATGTGGGAAAACCATGGGCTGCTGCAGATCGGGGCGGAGCCGCGCAAGCTCCTGCGACCTCCCCACCAGCCAGTCACATGTGCAGGCGGACATATCCGAACCCTTCTCGTTAATGACCGTGGAAAGTGCCATCACACCGTACCAGTTGTAGTGCCCCTTCCTGTCCAACGTAAAATTCTGTTGGATAAGCGACCATGTTTGTCGGGAAACAAGCGACTGTGCCTGGCCGAAAACCATGCTGTCGCCCGTCAGGCATTCAAACGCCCTTGAATGGGCATAACGCAGCCATTGGATATCTGACGAGGGCTGCATCACATCACCGGTTACCGGATTGGTCACTTGCCAGGATTCATTTCCCTTGGCATCGGTATACTGCATGGCTTTCAAAAGCCTTCGTACGACAGATGCGGATTGCGCATGTAGCAACGTATCATCGGTCAGAGCCTGAACCAGTGCCAGACCCATAAATGAAGCCCATGCCTGATCCTGTGAAGGGCCGTTTGAAAGAGACTGGCTGTCACCGCAATGCTGCGCATAGTCGCTGAGAATCCGTCCGACACCCAACACCATGGCCATTTCTGCAGGAATATCGTCCCGGAGATAGAAGCCGTTGGTGCAGCTGTCTCCGCCCCAACATGGTTCGGCCCACGCATCCAGCCTGTCATACACGCGCAAGGCCTGCCGCAATTCCGCCAAAGTCTGAAGTGCGGCAACGGAATCCCCCTCCAGTTTCAGCCGCGCCTGCTCCGTGGCCAGCATGGCCACATAATGGCCCAGCCACCAGGTGCCGTCCGCCCAATAGGCAGTCACTGAGCCGTCTGATGCCGTTTGCCGGCTCTCCATCGGCAGGTATGACCCCTGGACTGAGGCATCCTCCGTCCGGTACAAGAATTCCCTGTTGAACCTCTCCCTGAAGGAATTGTATTTGCGCAGATTCTCAATTGGAGACTGCGCCTCCGCATGAAGGCACAGCAGCAAAAGCCCCATAACCCGGCATATGCCTATTCTGCACGACATGTCCTACTCTTCATAAATGACCATTTTCGGCTTTACAATGGTATAATGCTCAAAGCTTTCGTCCGACTCAAAACTTTCGCCGATATATACTGAGCCGTCCGGACGGGTCTGTTTGGTCTGGGTGTTCGAATAAATCCGGTGGGCATCCATATCCCACACAATGTGTTCAGTCTCCACAACCTCCCCACTGATGAGATTCCGGATGACAACGTGACGCTTGGCCGCCATGGTCCGCTCGTTTTCGCGATGGATGCCATAGTCTGCCGTCAGCACGACCGAAGTGTCCCCCTGCTCATTGAACCCGACCACCTTCAAACCCTTTGGAGTCACCTGTAACGGCTTTGGATATTCATATACCTGATACACCGGTGCGGAAAAAACATAAAGCAATTCTCCGGCACGGCTCACATACAGCATCAGATTTTCGGAGACTTCGGCTGGTCCGGCCTCGCGATGGCACAAATCCTTTATAACCCCCTCATCATTCTGACAGGAGAACATACAAGTAATAGCCATCCAAAGGACGGCTATTACTCCCATTTTATTTGCCCTGAGCGGTATCCAGTTCATGAAAGGCTACCGGACAACCGTTGTTTCATTAATCCAGCATTCCACTCGGATAGTCTGCCCTTTCTGCAAACCTCTCTGGAAATAGGTCTCAGCTTTCGGGAAGCGTGCGGAAACCTGCGAAAGCTTCTGCTGTGCCTCATCATAAACCTTCTGCTGTTTTTCATCCACATCCTTGGTGGCGGCGGCAACGGACATTGCCTTGCTGTATTTGTCGGCTGCGGCCCAGTTGGCGGCGCCAGGAACTTCCGTGGAGCATCCGGAGTGGGCGTAAAGGTCTCCTATCAGGATGTATGCACGTCCGTTGGTAGGATTCTTTTTCAGGATCTTGTATGCGCATTCACGCGCTTGTGAATACTGCTTCATCCTGTTATAGGTTTCACCAAGCAGCAGGTATGACTTGATGATGTCCGACTCCTTTTCATAGAGTGAGAGCGCCTCTTTCAGATAGGTCTCGGCCTCACTGTAGCTGCCATTCTGGAGGCTGATGGCTCCCATGTAATAGGCGGTGTTCGCCGTAGGTGCGATCTTGTGCAGCTCCTTGATGGCCTTCACATAGATGGGCGAAGTGCAGTTCTTCTTGTTGTAGAGTTTGATGACCTGGCGCAGCAGACGCTCGTCGCTTGACTGAGCCAGCTTCTTTCCGTAGATGGTGTCCAGCTTGTCGCAGGTGGCATATTTGGAGACCACCACGTCAATGTTGTGGGCAACCTTCGTATAGTTGCTGTAGTTCTTGTAGGTCTTGACGGAATCCTTCTGCAGGTCCTCATACTTGACCTCAAAAATGGCCTGGTTCATTTCCGTGGTGTCAATTTCGCCACGATTGGCGCTGTCCAGCTGTTCGCGCAGAATATAGATCTGCTGCATCACAGAGTTGAAATCCTGCTCGCTCTTGTCCAGAACATCGTCCAGAACCTCCGTGATTTCATCATAGGCATTGAGCACCACATCGGCATCAAGCCGTTTGTTCTTCATGTAGCGCTCTGCCGTCTGGATGTACATGTTCAGCACTGCGGGAGGCGTGCTTGAACCGCACATGGCCACCGACTGTTTCAAATCCTCGTAGGCTTTTTCATACTGTGCGCCACGATATTTCATGGTATAGAAACCGATCTGGCCCTTGCAGTAGCCGGCATCCTCCGGATAGCAATTGACACGCAGCTCGAACAGGTCGAACAGTTCCTGGATGAAACTGTTGTAAGCGGCGGTATCTTTTGCGGCCTTGGCATTCTTTATTTTGTATTCCAGAATGACCGGGCCGTGCACAAAGGTGTTTTTGCTGGCCATCGGGCAGTTGTCCAGCACCGCCTTCCAGTTCGGATAGGCATCGTCATACTTCTTCTTACTGTAATCGTCCCTGTAAAGAGACAGGTTCTGCACGCAGGCAACGCTGTCCTTTCCGTACTTGGACTGTGCATTAACACCGAAAACCGGAAGCATCAGCAGTCCTGCCAACCATAACACTCGCATGTTTCTTTTCATCTCACAAAAGTTTTAAATGGTTACTCTTTTTTTCTTCATAAACAAAAACCATACCGCACATGTTAATCCAACTTACGGTGCTGATACCATTTCTCATGCAGCTGCACCTGCACCGTAAAACGGTAATACTGTTCGCGTATCCCGTCGCCCTGCACCGGAGCGTACAGGCCGCTCTCCAGATACAGACCGACCTTCGAGCTGTTCTTACGCATCGGGAAGGCAAATCCGGCATCCAGCCCCATCCGATGGAACGAGAGCCCGTTTACCGAAACATAATCCTTCTCATAAAACAGACCGGCGGAATAGGTTATCCTTTTCATATAACGGGCACTGCCCGACTGGGGAATCCAACCGCCACCGAATGAGACACGAAGACGGTCGTTGAGGGAATCAGCGCTCTCCCCGATGGAGAAGCGGCTCCATGCAGCCCACTCGCAATCGGCACCGACCCAGAACTTGTCCGGACGGGACAGGGAAAGGCCCACGCCCAAGGTTGTGGGATTATGTATCCGCAACCTGACGGTATTGTTGTCAGCCTCGTCCCACTCCAAAGTGTCGACCGGTGTCTCTATTGAGGAAGAGACCCTGTAGGTAAGATTGTACGACCTGCGGTCCGAATGTATGCAGGCTGGTATTGAAGGGGTGAATGAAAGTCCGGCGCCAAACAGGTTCCGTCCGACAGGCAGTTCAAGCTGCAGGCCGGTGTTGAAAAGGAACCCGCGCACCGCATCCTCCTGCATGGTGCGCAGATTGAAGCTCTGTTCGTCCGCAAAAACCAGTTCGTGCGACCTGAATGAGGTGCCGAACAGATAGGAGAACTGCACTCCAAAGGACAAATGTCTGGAAAGCCGCAAACCGTTCCCCCAGAAAATCTCATACGTCCCGCCTTCGCCAATATCGTTTGAGGATCCGGATTCATGGACAAAGGAATAGTCATAAGATACTATTGAAAACGGCTGGATGCCGAACGCCACGGACCACCAGGAAGATACAGGCAGGCCAAATGAAAAATAGTCCGCATAGGCGGTGCCACCCTGCTGCCGTTGCGTACCTTCGGTAAGCACATGGGTATTGTAGGAAAAGGCCGCGTCTATCACCGCCGACAATGAATCAAAAGCGGTGTAGGAAGCCGGATTCTTCGAGTTGACGCAAACCGGACTTCTGTATGCCAAGGCGGCACCACCCATTGCCTGCGTCTGCTGTGAGGCACGGGGGCGCATCTCCCCCCAACCGAAGCGGGAATAGGGAGAACCCAGATATTTCTGCGCAGACATGGAACCGAACCATGAGGACAGAATCAAAAAAACAAATAATATTTTATTGTTTCTCAATATCATATTTCAACATTTGCATCAATCCGAACAGTACCAAATCCGGAAACGCAAAGATAGTCATTTTAAGCTTATCTTTCACGGCTGCTGCGTCCCCTCCTGTGATTATTACCATAAGATGCTCATATATAGCATTATATTTTCCAATCATCCCTTCACATTCTGAAAGGTATCCCTGCCACACCCCGCTCTGTATTGACGTCACGGTGCTGTCACCGGACAAACCGGCCTCCGTGTCGGCCTCAACCAACGGCAGTCGAGCCGTATAGCCGTTAAGGGCCTTAAAACGCATACGGAGACCTGGAGAGATGCTGCCGCCGGCATAGACACTTCCGTCCGCCAGCAGATCCATCGTAAGACAGGTTCCGCATTGCAGCACCAGCACAGGACGGTCAGGATACAGCACGTATGCGCCCATCATGCAGGCAAGCCTGTCGGCGCCCAACGTCTCCGGGGTAGTGTATGCGATTTTGAATGGCAGGTTCCCGACCTGCTTGGGATAATGAAGCGTGAACATTGCACGCAAATCGTCCAACGGGAGTTTGGGATTGTCCGAAACGGCGGAAAGCATCGCATGGTTGAGGCCATACTCATGTTTCCACGCTGCGAGACGGGCGACATCAAGCGACGGACCGCTGCATGTTTCCACCACACGGTCTCCGGCATAGACCGCCGCCTTGGAGAGGGTGTTTCCGATATCAATACATAACAGGTGTTCCGGCATCCCGTCAGATTATCAGCATGGCATCACCATAAGGCAGAAAGCGGTAGCGCTCGTTCATCGCCTCACGGTAGGCGCGCATCACCAGATCATAGCCACCGAACGCACAGGCAATCATCAGCATACCGGATTGTGGCGGATTAAAGTTGGTGAGCAGCGCGTTGGCTGAAAGGAAGTCATACGGCGGGAATATGAACTTGTTGGTCCACCCTTTGTACGGCTTGATCATGCCCGACATGTATACAGAGGACTCCAAGGCCTTCAGCGAGGTGGTGCCAACACAGCAAATCCGGTGTCCCGTCTCCTTCGCCGCATTGATCCTGTCAGCGGCTTCAGGTGTGATTTCCATCTCCTCCGAATCGATTTTGTGCTTGGCCAGATCCTCCACGTCAATGTCCCTGAAATTGCCGATTCCGGCATGCAGGGTGATGTCAACACAGTCCACACCCTTTATCTCCAAAATCTTCAAAATCCGTCTGGTGAAATGCAGCCCTGCAGAAGGCGCGGTCACCGCCCCCTCCTTTTTTGCATATATGGTCTGGTAATCCTGCAGGTCACAAGGCTCCACATCGCGCAGCCGCAAGATTTGCTCCGGCAGCGGCATCTGCCCGAGGGAGAAGAGTTTTTCGCGAAACTCCTCATATGTTCCCGAATAGAGGAAACGCAAGGTGCGTCCCCGTGAGGTTGTGTTGTCAATAACCTCGGCCAGCAGATTGCCTTCATCGAAAAAGAGCTTGTTGCCAATCCGGATTTTACGGGCCGGGTCCACCAATGCGTCCCACAGGCGGCTCTCCTTGTCCAACTCCCTCAACAGAAACACATTGATGTATGTGTCCGTGCTTTCCTTCTGCGCCAGCAGCACAGACGGAAGCACCTTGGTGTCGTTGCGGACAATGACATCCCCATCTTCAAAATAATCCAGAATGTCTTTGAACTGACGATGTTCGATAGTCTGTTTCTGGCGGTCAACCACCATCAGCCGGTCATTATCCCTGTCCTCCAAAGGATGCAGGGCAATCAGCTCCTGCGGCAAAAAATACTTAAACTGCGATAGCTTCATTATTAGCGTTACTAATTGTTACTCAAATCACCCAATGCGGCAAAGCCCTTTCCTGCCCTCCGTATTCGCACATAATAACGCAACACATGATATATATATTATATGAAAATCCAATTTTTTTTGAGAAAAAAAAATTATATGCGGACAACATATACGGTATTTTTGTAAATTTGCAATTTGTCCCCATTGTATGGGGACACGACATCAACCGTTTGAATTTAAAAATATTACTCTATGGAAATATCCTACAAATGGCTCAAACGCTACCTCCCCGTTGACCTTCCGGCGGCCGAAACATCCGCTCTGCTTACAGACTGCGGGCTGGAAATCGAAACTGTGGAACAATATGAAAGCATAAAGGGAGGACTTGAGCATGTGTACATAGGCAAGGTGCTGACCTGCGAGGCCCATCCCGACTCGGACCATCTGCACATCACGACCGTGGATACGGGTCAGGAGCAGCCCCTGCATATTGTGTGCGGAGCACCGAACGTAAAGGCAGGACAGAATGTGGTTGTCGCATGTGTCGGCGCCACCCTCTACCCCTCCGACGGCGGCAGCATAACCATAAAGAAATCGAAAATCCGCGGCGAAGTCTCCGAAGGGATGATCTGCGCGGAGGACGAACTCGGTGTCGGTGAGGATCACGCAGGCATCATGGTGCTTCCCGAAACGGCCGTTCCGGGAACACCCGCCAAGGATTATTTCCAAGTGGAAAGCGACACGGTTTTCGGTATCGGACTGACCCCGAACCGCAGCGACGCCATCTGCCACATCGGTGTCGCCAGAGACCTTTCCGCATCAATACACAGACATCTTGGAAAGAGAATACCTTTGCAATATCCTGATATAAGCGGCTTTCCTGAAAAAGAACCGGCCAACCCCGTCTCCATCGAAATTAAGGACACGGAACGCTGCCCGCGTTACTCCGGACTGCACATAAGCGGAGTCAGGGTTGCGGAATCGCCGGAATGGATGAAGGGGCTTCTGCGCACCGTAGGCATCCGCCCAATAAACAACATTGTGGACATCACACAGTTTGTGATGTTGGAGTGCGGGCAGCCGATGCACGCCTTCGACGCCGCAAAAATCAACGGAAAAAAGGTGATTATACGTAGGGCTGTGAAAGAGGAACCCTTCATGACACTGGACGGGATCGAACGGAAACTGGATCCTGAGGATCTGGTCATCTGCAACGCAGACTCACCCATGTGCCTGGCGGGCGTCATGGGAGGTGAACTGTCCGGAATCACCGCGGAAACCACCGACGTTTTTCTGGAAAGCGCCTGTTTCCAGGCAGCAGGAATCCGCAAAACAGCCAAAAGGCACACCTTGAAGACCGACGCCTCGTTCCGATATGAGCGTGGATGCGACCCGAACATCACCCTTTGGACTCTGAAACGGGCCGCAATGCTGATTCAGGAGATAGCCGGCGGCACCATATCCGCCGTCACGGACTGCTACCCCATACCGGTGGAAAAGAAAATTGTGGACATCTCCTACGCACAACTGAACGCAATTGCCGGACAGGAGCTTGAAAAGGAGATGGTCCTTCAGATTCTGACCGACCTGGAGATGGCGCCGGTCAAGGATGAGAACGGTATAATGACCATTGCCGTCCCCACAAACAAAGTGGATGTGACCCGTCCCGCGGACATTGCTGAGGAGGTCATGCGCATCTACGGATATAACCGCATCGGCATGCCCGACCAGTTCACATTCCATCCGTCAAACCTTGAAGAGAACCCGCAGCTTGTTGTCAAGGAGCGGATTTCAACATACCTTTCCGACAACGGTTTCTATGAAATCATGAACAACTCGCTGACAAAAAGCGACTACAGCCGGTTTGACTTCATCAACGGCGATGAGACGGTCACGCTGATGAACCCTTTAAGCAAGGATCTTCAGCAGATGCGCCAGACGCTGCTTTTCGGCGGGCTGGAGAGCATCGCACACAACATCAACCACGCAAACTGCAACCTCCGGATGTATGAATTCGGGACAATATACCACAAGGATAAGGAAAAGACTGCGACAGACAGCGTTACCGCACGCTTTCCGCACCGTCAAAGACTTTCCCTGTGGGTCACGGGTGCGCTGCAACCGGCATCCTGGGAGGCAAAACCGGAGGAGAGCGGCTTCTTCTATCTGAAAAACATGGTTCTGAATGCGTTGCAGAAAGCAAACTTCACTACAAAACGGTTGGTTGCGCAGCAGTTGGAGAAATATTGCGGAATGGTTCACGCGCTCCAATTTCAGTTCAGGCAGCAACCGGTCGTTACCATCGGAGAGGTTGATCCGGAAATCCTGAAATATTTCGGCATCAAACAGAGGGTATACCACGCGGACATCGTCTTTGACACTCTTGTAGCCCAAGTGGAGCGCAAGAAGATTCGTTTCAAGGAGCTGAACCGCTTCCCGGAGGTGGAACGCGATCTCGCCCTGCTGGTGGACAAGGATGTGCGCTATGAGCAATTGGAGAAGATTGCATACAAGACCGATTCCGCCATCCAGTCCGTCAACCTGTTTGATGTGTACGAAGGGAAGAATCTCCCGGAAGGGAAGAAATCCTACGCCATCAACTTTGTGATAACCAACACAGAACGCACCTTCACCGCCGAAGAGGTGCAGGCCGTCATGGACAAACTTATCCGAGCCTATGAAAAGGAGGCCGGAGCCCAATTAAGATAATATCGTATGTAAAAGCTTAACAGACATGATTGCATATCAAGAGAAAAAAGACTGCCGCTCCGGCTTTGGCGAAGGGCTGCTGGAGGCGGGAAGACAGAACGACCAGGTTGTCGCCCTATGTGCGGACCTGACCGGCTCGGTAAAAATGAACTCATTCGCACAAGCGTTCCCGGAAAGGTTTTTCCAAGTGGGCATCGCTGAAGCCAACATGATCGGCATGGCCGCCGGCATGGCGCTCAGCGGGAAAATCCCATTCGTAGGCTCATTCGCAAACTTCTGCACCACTCGCGTGCTGGACCAGATACGCATGGTGGTGGCCTACTCCAACAACAATGTGAAGATATGCGGTTCGCACGCCGGAATAACCACCGGTGAGGACGGGGCGACCCATCAGGTGATGGAGGACATCGGATTCATCAAGGGAATTCCGAACATGACAGTGATCAACCCGTGCGACTTCAACCAGACCAAAGCCGCCACGCTGGCAATCGCCAAACAGGTCGGACCGGTCTACCTGCGCTACGGAAGGCCGAAGGTGCCGAACTTCACCGATCCGGAACAACCCTTCGTCATTGGCAAGGCCATCCGTATGCGGGAAGGCAGCGATGTGACACTGTTTGCCACCGGCCACATGGTGTTTCCGGCCTTGTCGGCAGCGGAAATCCTGCATGAGAAAGGAATCTCCGCCGAAGTGATAAACATACACACAATCAAACCGCTGGATACAGAAGCGATATTGCAGTCAGTCCAAAAGACCGGATGCGCAGTAAGCTGCGAGGAGCATTCCGTCATCAACGGCTTAGGCGACAGCATTGCCCAGACACTGGTGCAGCACCACCTCTGCCCGCTGGAATATGTGGGCATGGCGGATGTTTTCGGACAGAGCGGGACACCGGACGAGCTTATGCTCCACTACCATTTGGACGACGCGCACATAGTTGAGGCGGCACAGAAGGCAATCCAAAGGAAAAACGGCTGAGCACATATTAATTAAATGTAAGGAATAACAATCCATGCAAAATATCAGAAATGTAGCCATCATAGCCCATGTAGACCATGGGAAGACCACTTTGGTGGACCGGATATTATACCAGTCCAAACTGTTTCGCGACAACCAGGAGGTCAAGGAGCTGATATTGGACAACAACGATCTGGAACGGGAACGCGGTATCACCATCTTGTCAAAAAATGTTTCCGTCCACTACAAGGATTACAAGATAAACATTATCGACACTCCCGGCCATAGCGATTTCGGCGGTGAAGTGGAACGGGTGCTGAATATGGCCGATGGAGTGCTGCTGATTGTGGATGCCTTTGAGGGACCGATGCCACAGACACGCTTTGTCCTGCAAAAGGCCATTGAGTTGAACCTGAAACCGATTGTGGTCATCAACAAGGTGGACAAACCGAACTGCAATCCTGAACAGACGATGGAGGCGGTGTTCGACCTGATGTTCGCGCTTGGTGCCAGCGAAGAGCAGCTGGACTTCCCGGTAGTATACGGATCCTCAAAGCAGGGCTGGATGAGTGATGACTGGAGAAAACCGACTGACAATGTCTCCTACCTGCTGGACCAGATAATCACACACATTCCGGAATTCAAACCCCAAGAGGGCAACACCCAGATGATCATCTCATCTCTGGACTATTCCTCATACGTGGGTCGGATTGCTGTCGGAAAACTTACCCGAGGCACCCTGATTGCAGGACAGAACGTGTCGCTTGTCAAACATGACGGCAGCATTGTAAAATCCAAAATCAAGGAACTTTACATATTTGAAGGGTTAGGAAAGGAGAAGATTAAGACAGAGATCAGAGCGGGTGAGATTTGTGCCATTTTCGGCATTGAAGGATTTGAAATCGGGGACACCATCGCCGATTTTGAAAATCCGGAGGCACTCCCTCCCATCAAGGTGGACGAGCCTACCATGAGCATGCTCTTTACCATCAACAACTCGCCTTTTTTCGGCAAAGAGGGAAAATATGTCACTTCACGTCACCTGCACGACCGGCTGCAGAAGGAGTTGGAAAAGAACCTTGCCCTGCGGGTGGAGCCGACCGCCTCACCGGACGCGCACATCGTATACGGACGGGGCATCCTGCACCTATCCATCCTGATTGAGACCATGCGTCGCGAAGGCTATGAGTTGCAGGTCGGCCAGCCAAAGGTGATTATCAAGGAGATAGATGGCAAAAAATGCGAACCGATAGAGGAACTCATCGTTTTGGTGCCGGAAAATTTCTCCAGCCGCACAATCGACCTTGTCACCAAAAGGAAAGGGGAAATCCTTTCTGTGGAGACAAAAGGCGACCGCATCTACCAGTGTTTCCGCATCCCGTCGCGCGGACTTATCGGATTGCGCAGCCAGATGCTCACCGCCACCGAAGGTGAAGCCATCCTCTCCCACCGGCTGGTTGACTTTGAGCCATGGAAGGGCGAAATTCCGCTGCGGCACAACGGCTCCCTTGTAGCCATGGAAACCGGCACAGCCGTTGCATACGCCATGGACAAGCTACAGGACAGGGGAAGCTATTTTGTGGAACCGATGGACGAGGTGTATGAAGGCGAGGTCATCGGCCAGCACATCCGACAGGATGATTTGGTCATCAACGTCACCAAATCGAAAAAACTGAGCAACATGCGGGCCGCAGGCTCTGATGAAAAGGTGATGCTCCCCCCCGCCATCAAATTCTCCCTGGAGGAATATATGGAATATATCGGTGAGGACGAGTACCTTGAAGTTACCCCAAAATCGCTACGGCTGCGCAAGATCCTGCTTAACGACCTTGACCGCAAACGGCAGGCACGCCGACTGGAGTCACAAGCCCAGAACCATTAGTTTTGTAATAACATACAACAAAAAAAGCGGATTCAATGAATCCGCTTTTTTAATATTGGAGGTCTGTCCTCCCTTTATTTCACAATGGTGAACTCCACACGACGGTTGTGCTGACGTCCTTCATCCGTTTCGTTGGTGTCAATCGGACGACGCTCACCATAACCCTTGGTGGTCATACGGTTACGCTCAATACCCTTTTCAACAAGGTAGTCAACAGCTGTTTTTACACGACGCTCAGAAAGAGCCATGTTGTATTCATCCGAACCCTTGCTGTCCGTATGTCCGGTGATCAGCACCTTGACATCCGGATGACGTTTCATGAAGTCGGCCACCTTATCCAGCCTGCGGGCCGCCTCAGAACCCTGAATGGAGGATTTGTCAAAGTCAAATTCGATATTCTGCAATCCCTCCGGCATCTGGGTGCCATCAGATTCCAATTCAATCAACAGTTCCTTGGTCTGGAATCCGGAGGACTCCGGAATGTCAAACGTCTCTTCGTGACTGTGGTAGCCGGGAGATGTCACCTTAATCTTATAATGATGGCCGGCAGGCAGGGACATCAGGAATTTGCCGGTCGCCTCGTTGGTTTCAAAATCACCGATTTTACGGTTGGAATCCAAATCAATCAGCTCAATAGATGCGGACAGCGGCTCCTTGGTGAGCTTGTCGCGCACCAGACCGGTCAGCAGGGTCATCTGGTGGGCAGGCATGGCCTTTTCCTTCACCTCAGCCTCTTCAGTAAAAGGATCCTCCTCCTCATCGTCCAACAGGTTATCCTCAGTGGTGGAAACAAAAACCTTGTCTGTCTTGAAGGAGATGCAGTAGATATCCTCCTCGCCAAAACCGGTCGGTTGTGCGGAAGCGTAATATGCGCTCTTGCCATTTGCAGTAATCACAAAAGAGATGTCGTCACCCGGGGTGTTGATTGGCACACCAATATTGCGGGGTTTGGACCACTGGCCGTTTTCATAGGTGGAGACAAAGATGTCAAATCCGCCTATACCATCATGACCTCTGGAACTGAAATACATCGTTTTCCCGTCCGGATGGGCGAACACTGTGACCTCATCTTCCGGCGTGTTGAGCACATTGCCCAGATTCGTCACATTTTTCCATCTGCCCTTATCGTTCTTGGTAACTTTGTAAATGTCATGGCCACCATATCCCATGTCGGTACGGTCGGAGCAGTAGAAAATGGTGTTGCCGTCATAGGAATATGATGCCGAAGTCTCATGGAACTTGGTGTTAACGGCACGCGGCAGACGTTTTGCAGCACCAAACTTCTTGCCATGCAGCTTCGCCTCGTACAAATCACCACCTCTCTTCTCCTTATACAGCAGGACACGGCTCCCGTCGTTGGAGACACCCTGCACTGCAAAATGACCGCGCAGATTGGTTCCCAAAGCCCAATGTGCCTTGTCCCAGGAGGAATCCTTGGAGGAGCGGAAAATCTTCTCATAATACTTGCCATCAGAGGCAAACCCCTTGTTCGGATTCTTCTTCATCGAACGGCGGGTTGTGAAGAAAAGCAGGCTGTCATCCGCCGTGACCGCAGGGCCGTATTCATCGCACTTTCCGTTGACATTGGTATCCAGAATGTAAATTTTGCAAGGGATCTCCCCACGACGCACCAGCAGTTTTCCGTTTCTGCACTCCTTGATCCGTTGCTGTGCCTTCAAATTGCCCTCGCGTGTAATACCCGGTGTGATCAGGTAACGCTTGTAATATTTGACTGCATCATCATACTCATAGCGCATCTGATGGGCATAACCTTTATAATACACCAATTCGGGAGCCACCAGCGAATCCAGGGTGTAGGCGATCTCCGCATAGTGCACAGCCTCCGGAATCTGGTTCAAATGCTCATAACAATTGGCTATTTCAAAATTCAATTCAGCATTCTTGGGATTGAACTCATTGGCCCTCAGTAAGAAATTCACCGCCCTGCGGTAATCTTCGGCCTTCATGGTCTTTTCTCCCATTTTCTTGTTTTTCAGAGCTTTTTTAAACTCACTTTTCGTTTTGTTAGGGAAATTTGCCTGGACAAAATCCACATTTTGGGCAAACAATCCGCAAACAAATGCTTGAAAAAACAATAAAAATAAAAACTTTCTCATTTGCTTGAAAATTTATAAATTAATAAATATGTTTTTCTTTCAATATTTCTTTTGTTACACTTCATCCTAATTTCTGCAATTCTTCAAACAATTTTCAGCCTGCCTGACACCCAAAACGGAAGCATGGCTCCAATCCTCACAAGCGCCCGCGTCATCATCCAGCATCTCCTTCAGATTGCCGCGATGCAGATAGGCATTCCCATAATCCGCGTTCAAGGAGATGGCCGTGTCAAAATCAGATATGGACTTTTCAAACTCCTTTAATTTATAATAGGCAATGCCACGATTGTTATATAAAAGATGGTTGGATGGATTCAGGCGGATACAGGCGGAGAAATCCTCCACCGCACGCCGGTATGCACCCATATTCAAATACACGATTCCACGGTTGTTCAACGCCAGATAATAGGTGGAGTCCAAAGCATGGGCCAGCGAATAATCGGAAACCGCCCCCTCATAATCATCCATTTTCACCCGGATACTCCCACGATTGCAGTAGTATATGGCACAAGGACGATACATGATGGCACTGGAATAATCCGCAGCCGCCCTTTCATACGCCCCAAGCATCCGATAACAGCTTCCACGGTCGTTGTAGGCCGTCGCCAACGAAGCGTTGAGGGATATCATTTTGGAAAAAACCTCCGCCGCCCTGGCGTATTCCTTCTGCAAAAAAAGACCTTTTCCCTCCGCATATAATGCCTCAACGGCAGAATCGGAGAGGGAAACTACGGCATTTTTCTCAGGAAGCTCCTGGCCGTCCACCCTGCCAACGCCAGCATAACATACTGACAATAAAATTATTATAAAAACATTTCTCATAAAAAGAAATATACTTCCTATACTTATTGCTAATTTGCAAAAGTATAAAAAATATTTCACATTCCGAATGGATTTTTAAAAAAAAATTTCAAAAAAATGAGGGGAGGGCTAAGTGGAACAAAAAAACTACTCCAAACCCGGATGCAAATAGACATCCAACAGCCCATCGGGCATGGAAACCTCAATCCGCCGTGCCGCCCGGTCCACCCGACGAATCAACTCGTCCACAATTGGAAGCAGGACTTCAATACCTTGATGATCAATTTGAAACAATGATTGATGCGGGTATTCGAGCACACCGGTACAGACACCTACCGACTGCTGGTTTTCATCCACAATTTCGAAACCCTTAATTTCATGATAATAGAACCGGTTGCCAGTCAGCGGTGGCAGCATGGAAAGTGGCAGGTACAATTCAGCATCCACCAGCGAGGGAGCCGTGCCGGCATCCACATCCTGGAACTGCACAACTACCTGCTGACGGTTCTTAACCTTTATGGAGGTCACAAAAAAAGGAACCAGTTCTTCCTGTTGGGCAAGAAAAACTGATTCCATGGAATAATATTTCTCCGGTTCGTCCGTATCCAGATAAACCGAAAGCTCCCCTTTCAGACCGACAACTTTTGTAACCTTACCAAGGTAGAAAAAATCATCGGACCGCATACGCCTGTTATGCTTCGGCAGGGGTTTCGGCCTCGGCGGCTCCGGCTGTAGCGTCAGTTTCGGCAGGAGTCTCCCCCTCCGTCTGTGCATTGGCTGCGGCTTCAGCGGCAGCGGCGGCCTCAGCAGCTTCACGTTCCTCACGCTCCTTCTCGGCTATGGCGCGGCGTTTTTCCTCCACCACAGCAGCCTTGGCCTCCTTCACCTTTGTTTCGGCCTCAAGCCTTTTCTTGGCTGCCTCTTTTCCGGCTTCAATCGCCTTGATACGGCAATCGCTCATCCGGCGGTCCTTCTCCTCCTTCCAGGCGGCGAAACGGGCATCAGCCTCAGCTTCCGTAAAGGCGCCCTTGGCCACGCCACCCATCAGGTGTTTTTTCAGATAGACCCCTTCCCTGCGGAGCAAGGAGCGGGCCGTATCGGTAGGTTCGGCACCACAGTTCACCCAATAGAGCGCCCTGTCGAAGTTCAACACCACGGCGGCAGGTTCGGTCAAAGGGTTGTACGTGCCGATGCGTTCAATGTAACGTCCATCCCGAGGTGCACGACCGTCTGCAATGACAATGTGATAAAAGGGCTGCCCCTTTTTTCCATGTCTCTGTAATCTGATTTTTGTTGACATTAAATTACTTTTAAAATTTGAAACTTGTAAAATTTAAGCGTGCAAAAGTCGTAAAAAAATCAATACAAAAATGCAAATCCGCCATATTTTTTTTCTACCTTTGCATTTTTAAATAAAACACCAACATGCGAGTTAACATAATCAACATTGGAGACGAGCTGCTGATCGGCCAGGTGACCAACACAAACGCCTCATGGATGGCGCAGCAGCTGACCGCAAACGGCTGTATGGTGACGGACATTGTCTGTGTCGCCGACCGGCGCGAAGCCATCGAAAACGCACTGGTCCGCAGCCTGCAGCAGGCTGATGTCGTGCTGATAACCGGAGGTCTAGGCCCCACGAAGGACGACATCACCAAAAAGACACTATGCGACTTTTTCCATTCCACACTGGTGGAGGACGAAGCAAGCCTGCGCAACATTGAACGGATATTTGCGGGACGCGGATACCCCATGACGGAGACAAACCGGATGCAGGCGCTGGTGCCGGCCTGCTGCAAGGTGATTGTGAACACAGTCGGGACCGCCCCCTGCATGTGGTTTGAGACGGATGGCAAAACTGTGGTTTCGATGCCGGGTGTCCCTTCGGAGATGAAGCACCTCATGAGCGGGGAGATCCTGCCGCGCCTCCAAAAGATGAACGACGGGCTCTGCATCCTGCAGAAAAACTTGATTTTCCAAGGCATCGGAGAATCATTCCTTTCGGACCGTATCGAAGACTGGGAAACCGCCCTCCCCTCCCACATCGGCGTGGCCTACCTGCCGCAGCACGGCATGTTGCGGCTGAGGCTGACCGGCACCGGCACCGACAGGGCCGCACTGCAGCGGCATCTGGAGGAGGAGAGCCGCAAACTCTATGGACTGGCCGGAGAATACATTCTTGGCGAAGACAGGGAATCGCTGCAGGAGATTGCAGCCGAAGCACTCCGCCGCCATGGCATGACACTAAGCAGCGCAGAAAGCTGCACGGGCGGCGCCATCGCCACACGGCTGACCGCCATGCCCGGAGCGTCGCAATACTTCATGGGCGGTGTGGTGGCCTACAGCAACGAACTGAAACGGCAGCTGCTGAATGTGAAGGCGGAGACCTTGGAAAAACACGGCGCCGTCAGTGAGGAGACTGTGCGTGAAATGGTGGAGGGCGTGCGGAACGTCTGCCGGACAGATTTTGCCGTCGCCACCACAGGCATCGCAGGCCCGGACGGCGGAACGCCGGACAAGCCGGTCGGAACCGTCTGGATAGGTGTCGCCTCCGAAAAACGGACTGTCACGAAGCTGCTTCATTTCAGCGACCAGCGCGCACAGGTAATCGAACGCACCTGCAACCAGGTGTTCAGCGAACTCATAAAACTCATCCGTGAATCATGTGGAAAATAATATTCAGCCCCCAAGTCATCAGCATATTCATGCTTGTATGCTCAAACTGCTTCATGACCTACGCCTGGTACGGGCATTTGAAGAACATGTCAGGCAAGGCATGGTGGATCGCCGCCATCGTAAGCTGGGGCATAGCCTTTTTCGAGTATATGATACAGGTGCCGGCCAACCGCATAGGCTATACGGTATACACCCTGCCGCAACTTAAAATAATACAGGAGGTGGTGTCGCTGTCGGTATTCATACCCTTTTCGATGCTGCTGATGAACCAGCCGTTCAAGTTGAACTACCTTTGGGCTGGACTCTGCCTGCTGGGCGCGGTCTTCTTCATTTTCAAGGGCTGATCCCCATAGGTAATCTCACGTGTTGTAACCTGAAGGTTGATGCCGTCGTATTCAGCCTTCTCAACCCAATTGCCCCATTCGTCATATTTTAGGAAAAAGGTGCGGAAATCCACATCACCATAGCGGTTACGGATTGTGTTCAACCGGTTTGAACGGTAACTGTAGCTTATTACCTGCCACAAATGGTCTGCCTGCGACCCCTCCCAAACCAGCCTGCCACGGGAGCCATATTTGTAATGACGGATTTTCATACATGAATCCCTGTAATCGTAAGTTTCCTCGGAAAGTATTTTTCCATTCCGGTCTGATGTCTTACGGTAGGTCCAGCACTTTGAAGTATCCTTTTCCGAATAACTGATTCTGCAAAGCCATCCGTTGGCGTCATAACTGTATTCCTTCACATAGGGAACCACATAGCGGTAAGGGTTCCACGGGCATTCCTCCTTCACGAGCCTCTTGAGGGAGTCATAAGTATAATGTATCTCGGAAATCGGCACATTGGCGCGGCTGAAAGTCCTCTCTTCAGAAA
>JAEEGG010011858.1_pt1 | contig 18904 bp, 17 predicted proteins | sample 9134161 | NCBI WGS metagenome assembly JAEEGG01 (sample SAMN16246543, study PRJNA631951) | gut metagenome | biome: gut microbiome; feature: rumen; material: CR-attached | host: Bos | place: Iran: Karaj | collected 2018-10 | reverse complement strand
TCAGGGAGTCCAATCCGCCCGTCTGATGAAAGCCGGTAATTATACATGGCAAGTTGTTGAATTCAGCCCGCTTATTGATGTTCATGAAAAGATCCGCGAATACATGAAGAGTGGTCTTGTTCTCTGGGCCGAGCCGGATTATTACCGCACGATCGCCAAGATACCTAATGATCCTTCCTTCAAGGTGCCGAATGAATGCTACAGCTTTAAGAATACCCATGCGACTACCGCATGGGACACCATCACGGACGCTTCCAATGTGATCGTTGCTGTGGTGGACACCGGTGTTCAATATCACCACTATGATCTTGCGGACAATATGTGGGTCAACCCCAATGAGATCCCCGATAACGGCATTGATGATGACGGCAACGGCATCGTGGATGACGTTCATGGCGCGAATTATGTCGAAGGTGCAGAGAATCCGGGTGACCCCATGGATGACCAAGGTCACGGAACTCACGTTTCGGGAACGATCGGCGGTACCGGTAATAATTCATTAGGTGTTGCCGGCGTAGCTTGGAAAACCCAAATCATGGCCGTTAAAGTCATGAATGCAGAGGGCAAAGGTTCTTCAGTCGATATTGCGAACGGTGTCCGCTATGCACGTGAGCATGGCGCAAAGGTCATCAATATGAGCTTAGGCGGTGGAGGATATTCACAGATCGAATACGATGAATATGCCGCATGCCAAAGAGCAGGTATCATCATCGTAGCCGCTGCGGGCAACGAAGCCAACAACAATGATACAAACCCCAATTATCCTTCCAGTCTCTGTCTGGAAATGGATAACATCATTTCTGTAGGCAGTTGTGATAATAGAAATAAAGTCAGCTCCTTCTCAAACTACGGTAAGAAATCTGTGAATCTGTTTGCTCCCGGCAGCGATATCTGGTCAACGGTTCTCAAAGAAGTGGGTGACTCTTATGATAATGACGCTTATGATTTCAAGAGTGGCACCTCTATGGCCTGTCCTTTTGTCGCGGGTGCTACCGCTCTGTGTATCGCGGCACATCCGGATGACACCTACCTCCAGATCAAGAACAGGATCCTGAATGGGGTTGATCCGGTAGCTGCTTTCAGCAAAAAGTGTTCTACCGGCGGTCTCATCAATGTGGACAGCATCGTTCATAACCTGATCACCGAAGACGGTTTTGAATATACCCTTTCTAATGGAAAAGCGATCATCATTGGTTACAAAGGAACCAACATGAATCCCGTACTCCCCAATCTCATCAAGGACTATTATCCTGTTGTGAGCATCGCGAAAGGCGCGTTCATGTATCAGCCCATTGAATCTATTATTGTTAGTGAAAACGTCTTAACAATAGAATCCAGTGCTTTTGAGAACTGCTCCAAACTCGTGTCTATCATCTTAGGCCCGAATGTTTATTCCATTGGTGCCAACACCTTCCAGGGTTGCTCCGCTCTGACAGAAATCAATCTGCCCGCGGCGATCACCACCCTGGGTTCCGGATGGCTGATCGGCTGCACATCCCTGCAAAACATCAATGTGGATCCGGCCAACACCACATACTCCAGTCAGAACGGTATCCTTCTCTCCAAGGACGGAACCATCCTGATGTGCTTCCCTTCCGCCAAACCCGTAGTCGGAATGGTTATCCCTCCAACGGTCAATACCATTGGTGATTCTGCTTTTGCCTATACGCAGCTGACAAACATCACGCTGCCTAACTCGGTCCGCCGTGTCAATCAGAATGCCTTTAGTTTCTGCGACAAGCTGGAATCTGTCGCATTCGGTGAAGAGTTCACCTCTATCGGCATCTACGCATTCTATGAGTGCACCGCCCTGAAGAGTCTCCACTTCCCTGGAAACGCTCCGGCAGCAATGAACATCTCCTTTGAAGAATGCTCTCCCACAGTCTATTATTCATCTGCTAAAGATGGATGGGTACTGGATGATGAAGGACTTTGGTACGGACTGAAAGTTGTCAACACCAGCACCACTTCGGTCACGGTCGATCCGCGGATCAGCTACAGAATCGAGGACGGCAAGATGATCATTACTTTCAAGGGTATCCTCTACAGCAGTACCAACAATATCGACTGGGTCAAGGTCGAAGGCGCGGAAAGCCCCTACACCGTGGATCCTTCCGTTGGAATGTTGTTCTATCGTGTAGATGTGGAATAGGTTACAAAGATAACACACAGAGAATGTTTTTATTTCTCTGAAAAAAAATAAAATGCGAGGTGGATTAACCTCGCATTTTATTTTGAAAATGGTTGACTTCGTTTACATTTTAAGGCATAGTTTTGTGGAGTTGCATTGCTTGTTATGCCGAAACTGATTGTTTTAACTGAGGGATTTAAAGGACAGACCTGCGAACTTAAGGCGGGAGTCACTACGATAGGTCGCGCTGATGATAACGCTTTCTGCATTCCAGAAGGCTCAGTTTCTGGTCACCACTGCGAAGCTGTCCTGACAGGAAATGATCTTGTTATCAAGGATTTAAACTCGACAAACGGCACCTATATCGATGGAAATAAGATCACCGAAGCCCCCCTCAAGGCCGGCATGATCCTGCGGTTAGGACAATGCGAACTCAAGCTGGATGACGGTACCTCCTTCAAGAAAGTGATGGAATCCCATCGCGGCGGCATCAAGCTGGAAGCCGGAGGCTCAGCCAACGCGCCGGCCAATCCTGCCTTCAAGAAGAAAGATAATAAAATGAATATTTACATTCTTGGCGGAGGCGCGGCAGTCGTTATTATCATCCTGGCTTACCTCTTCCTGCGTTAAAAATGTATCTATAGTTCTTCAGTTATGGCGAATCAAAAAATCGCTTCCGGTATTTATTACGTTGGTGTTTCCCATTATGACAGACGTCTTTTCGACGCACTCATCGCTACCCCGGAAGGAACGACCTACAACTCCTACATCATCCAGGGACAAAAAGCGACAGCCCTGATCGATACAGTAGAACCTGAATTTAAGGATCTTCTGCTTCGGAATATCAAATCGGCCGGCATCGAAAAGATCGACTATATCATTTCCAATCATGCCGAACAGGATCACTCCGGCAGTATTCCCGATCTTTTAGCTTTTTATCCTGGAGCAAAACTGGTCACAAATGAAAAGTGCCGTGATCTGCTGCTGGCACTCATGCCCGATATCCCCGCCGACCGCATCATCACCATCAAAGACCATGAAACACTGGATCTGGGCGGACGCACACTGGAATTTATTTTGGCACCCTGGATCCACTGGCCGGAAACGATGATGACCTTCCTCCGGGAAGACTCCATCCTGTTCCCCTGCGATCTGTTTGGTTCACACTTAGCAGTCTCCAATATCTTTATGGATGACGAGCGTGTTTTCCACGAGCCGATGAAGCGCTACTACGCTCAGATCATGATGCCCTACCGCGGACAGGCAGCCAAACGCGTGGAAACAGTCAAAGCTCTGGCTCCCAAGATGATTTGTCCCAGTCATGGACCTGTTTTCAAAGATACATCCGTTCCTTTAAGACTTTATGAAAACTGGGTCTCTGACAGTCTTCGGAATGAAGTTCTCATTCCCTGGGTCTCCACCCATGGCGCGACCGCCCGCATGGTCGAACATCTGACCTCCGCCCTTATTGAACGCGGGATCGATGTGCATCCCTACGATTTGACCAAAGCGGATCTGGGCCGTATCGCCGGTCACCTGGTGGACGCGGCTACGATCGCGATCGGCACCGGCTGTGTCCTGACCGCGGCGCACCCGCTGGCTGCCTACGCGGCACTGATCACCAACGCTCTCCGTGCCAAAGCCAAATTCGCAACTGTCTTTGGTTCTTTTGGATGGAGCGGAGTCAAAGTCCCCGATCAAATTGCCGGTCTGTTGGGAAATCTCAAGGTCGAACTCCTGTCTCCCGTCATGACCAAAGGCGCCCCCACAGCGGAAACTTTTGCCGCTTTGGATAAAATGGCCGATGATATCCTTGCCCGTCATCAAAGTCTTGGGTTGAAATAATATTGGGATCCATTCCCCCTTTCCGAGTCCTCTGCTCCGATGGCAGAGGATTTTTTTAACACGAGAGGTCTTAAACACTTGCGATTTTATCCCAAAGCATCTACTATAAAGCCATAGGATATGCTGCATATATTCTTCAACAACGGAGGGACAATAATGTGGGTGCTTTTGGTGCTGGGCGCACTGGGAGCCGCCATATTCATTGAACGGCTTCTGCACTATCACCGGGCTCAGATCGACTCCAAAGAATTCATCACCGGTGTCAAAAACGTACTCCGCCGTGAGAATCAGATGGAAGCGCTCTCGATATGCGACGCGACTCCCGGTCCCGTCGCACGTCTGGTCAAACTGGCCATCCTGAATAAGAACCTGGGCAATAAAAGCGTGGATGACGCTATCGAATCCGCGGGGCTGATAGAAGTGCCGCGTCTGGAAACACGGCTCTCCTGGCTGGCAACGATCGCCGAGATCGCGCAGCCGTTAGGCTGTCTGGGAACTGTTCTGGGAATGATCAAAATGTTCCGCGCGATGCAGTTGGCAGGGCCTTTCGCCGATATCAATGTGCTGAGCGGCGGCATCTGGACCGCGCTCATCTCCGCGGCGCTGGGACTGGCTCTTTCCGTCACCGCCCGCGCCGGATATAATTATTTGATCGAGCGAGTGAACAACATCGTCCTGGATATGGAAAAAACATCCACGGACATCACTCATTTCCTTTTTGATTCGGTCCATGATCTAAACAACAACCACTAAGAGGCTTCCTGTGAAATATCACCGCAATTTAAAAGCTATGAGCAACCGTTTGGACGGTTCCGCTTTTTCTTGCGTACTCCTCTTGATCATCGCGTTTCTGCTGATGGAATCCTCGCTGGTCAATAAATCCGGCGTGAATATCGAACTCCCCGCCCCGGACACTGAGCTTCCGGGGATCACCGGTCCCACACTGGTAGTTGGATTGGATGATGACGGCCGGTACTACATCTCTAACAAGAGCGTTTCCGATGAGGCATTGCTGAAAACTTTCAAGAATGCCGCCGAAAAAAATCCGGATACAGCGGTCATCATCGTTGCGGACCATAAAACACAGGTGGACAGGATCGCTCACGCGAGCGCCCTCACCTATCAGGCAGGCTTGAAACGGATCCTGATGGCTACCAAATCCAGGCGCAACGTGGAAAACGAGCCTCCGGCTCAAACTGATATCCAATCATCCGATGAATCACAAAAGCACTAACCCCTATACCACAGATCAGGTCGTGCTGGAAAAACAGACATGGCCTTTGAAGAAGTGGTACACTCTGATAGGCTGCATCTTCATCGCTCATATCCTTTTTTACTACATCTTCCTGGACTCCAGAAAAATCGTCCCTCAGCAGCCCGTCATCCGTCAGCAAACATTGATGGCTGCTGATTACGATGCAGACCCTCATTCCATTATCGCTTCTTTTATAGAATCCTTTGATCCAAGCGTCTTTGCCGGCGCGCACGAAAACGGGGTGTCCGGTTTTTTATGGAAAGAAAAACAATCCACAATCTACAGCTCAAAATCAGTCTATCCCTCTTTTGAAATAACTCCTCCGGCTGATATTTTCGCTCAGGAACTATCTGATGTCCTCATGCCCGTCGCGGTGCGCATCGAGATTCAGGACAGCCCCTACATCCCCTCTCTCAAGCTGAAAGAATCCTATGTCAGGAGCTTTCCCGACCATTCTTATATCCGCCTCCCGAACAGTCTCACAAATACCTGGAAACTCCCGCCGGTGACGCTTCCCACGCAGTCCTGGAACGGCACACTGTCCGACACCGTTGTTCAAGCCATACTGGGCGAAGACGGCCGTGTCTTTTCGGCCACGTTATTTTCATCCTCCGGGATGCCCAAGGCCGACGAGGACGCTATCCGCATCATCCAGTCCATACGTCTGCTTCCCGTTGAACCTCTTCTGACTGATACACCACGCCGGCCGGATAACTGGACACACGCTCAAACGGTCCTGTTTACGATCTGCTGGGCCACACGTTCCCCCCTTGCCACCCCGTAAGCGTAATGAATTTAGAAGATGTCATATTATTAGATGTTGTCCTGTGCCTGATTTTCATCTGTGCGCTGAACATCCACTCTGAAAAGCTGCGCAAGCGTTTTGAACCCGCGCCCAGCAAGGACCGCATCTTCCGCTGCAAAAAATGCGACTTTGTTTATACAGATGATCCTGACGTGGATCGCTCCCGCTGTCCTCACTGCGGAGCAGGAAATGAAAGTGTAAAATTCTGATGCAAAAAGATCCAAACTCTTCAAACTCTGATCCCAGTCAACAGCCGTTCATGGAAGGTCCCAGCCGGACTTACTTTATTGAAGCGGTCGGATGGATGGAGCTGGGCAACTATGAGGAAGCTCTGCATTCCGTCAGCCAGATCGTGGACAAATACATGGTCCGCTTCGAGGTACTGGCACTGAAATGGTCCATCCTGTACAAATTAGGACGCAAAAAGGAATGCAAAGATACCTCCCAATTCCTGACGCTCTTCCATAGTGCCCGGGTAGATTCCTGGATGATGCGGGCTCAGTCTTTCTACAATCAAAAGCAATACCAGAAAGCTTATGAGACCCTCCATTCCGTAGAAAAACAATTCAAGAATGACTGGCGCTTCGCCTATGACTATGCCTGTTATCACAGCCTGACCAAACGCTTCGACAAGGTAGAGTACTGGATCAAAGTGGCCAGCCGCAAAGGTGACCCTAAAGAAGTGGATAAAATGTTCCAAACCGACCCCGATTTCAAACCCTATAAGAAATATCTGGAATCCGGGAAAAAAGATACGGATCACCTTTAAAAATGAATCAATCCTGTTGATTTGATCCTGTCAAAATATCTGTGTAATTCCGTGTTCATCCGTGGTTCTTTCACAAGAACATGACGATCAAAAGCTGGGCATAGAAAATCTTGAGGATGGTCGCTAAAGGATAGACGGACGCGTTGCCGACATTCACGGTCGTGGCATCTGAACGGGAAGCCGCGAACTCCATGGCCATCGGCTGAGTCTGGAAACCGCTCATCACGCCCAGCAAGGTCGGGATGCTGGGCACTTTGCAGATCAGCAGCACGACCCAGATGATCAGATGAACCAGGACGAGCATCCCCAGTGAAACAAGGATCAGGAACCAGCCGTCTCCTCTCAATGTGCTGAGCAGTTTTGAGCCGGAATTGACACCGATCACCGCCAGGAACAACGCGAATCCGGCATGGCGCAAGGCCATATTCGCCGCCGGGGCGATGCTCCAGACAAACGGCCCGGAACGGCCTATGGAACCAAAGACCAGCGCGACAACTAACGGACCACCGGCATATCCCAAAGTGACAGGAACATCCACACCCGGAACCGGAATGGGTATCTGGCCGATCAAAAGTCCCAGGGCGACCCCGATGAACAGACTGAAAAAGGTCTGCTCGGTGGCGATGTTCATGGAGTTGCCAAAGAATTTATTGAGCGAGACTTGTTTATCCTTTTTGACGATCACACGCACCAGGTCGCCCAGCTGAAGGCGTGTGCGCTGGTTGATCTCAAGGCGGGTATCTCCTCTCTTGATACGGCAGATGCTTGCGCCCATGCTGCTGAGTTTCAGCCGCCAGACGCTTTGATTGATCAGCAGTTTATTGGAGACAGTGAAAAAGCGTGTGGAAAAAAAGTTGCGGTCCTGGATAAGCCCCATATCACCCTTCTTGCCCAGGATATCCGCCGCTGCCTCCACAGAAGCGGCAGGTCCTTCTATGACGACCATCGCCCCCATAGGGATCATCGTATCCCCATCAATGAAATGATGTTTCCCATTGAACCGGTAACGGGACGCGACCACACCCACGAACCGATTGATCAAAGCACCCGTCCAGCAGCGGTAATTTCCCGGCACATCTTTGCTCAGCTCAACAACGCTGATCATATATGAAGGAGCCTGCGGCAAATTGACTTTCCTTCTCTTCTCTCGTATCAGGTGGAATTGAACGATCAATAATACACCGACAATGGCAAAAGGATACGCCACGCCATAACCGGCATCCACTTTTTTCAATTCCTTTTCAACAAGGTCATTTTGGGCATCCCGGTACACCTCCGCCTCTTGTGCTTCCAATCCGTTTTCTTTGATATATTTCTCGATCGCGTTTTTGCTCACCAGACGTTTTGCCTCTTTGGCTGCGTTCAAGGATGGTGTATTCGTCAGTGTGCCGCAAAAAAGACCGCTCATCACCATCGAGTCCTTGCCGAAGAACTTGATCACCCCCATGCTGCAAAGGAAAATCGCGGTCATAGCCACAAAAGTAGTAAGATTCAGCATCAATCCATTGCGTTTGAGCGATTGGAAAAAAGCGGGAGCCGCCGTCAAACCAACGCAATAAATAAACAATGCCAGTCCAAATCTTTCTATGTCATGATGGATCTCCAGATCCGGATAAATCACACCAAACATTACACCCACAAAGAAAACAGCGGCAACACCCAGCTTAAAGTTGCCCGGCAGTTTTATTCTTCCAATGACTTCGCCCAAGCCCATAATGAGTGTCAAAGCCGGAAGCGTAGCGAAAACCCAGTTCGATAAAAGCCAGTTTGCAATATCATTCATGATCGTTTATGAGAGTTGATGACCTCTGATTCTCTTTACTGAATACAAGACACAGCCCGTTTAGCTGTTGAAATGATTTTATAAAATTCTTCCGCGATGTCTATTCTAAAACATAAGATTTTTTAACTATTAAAATTAGACATTAAAATTCATTTTTCAGATTAGAAAATTTTATACCCCTTAAGCAGTATTACGAAACAACCCTTTCCGTGAACGCTCCCCCCGGACGCAAAAAGAGCGGCATCTGTCCGATACCGCTCTTTTGTTATTATCCAGGTCTATTTTGTTTAGACAAAGAATACCTTGGAAAGGATATACATCATCACCCAGGAAAGTACCAGACCAACGATGCCCAGCACCAGACCGGTCTTCCACATACCTGTTGTATCGGTATAACCAGTCGCGTGAGCCAGCGCATTCGGCGGCGTAGAGATCGGCAGACACATACCCAGAGAGCAAGCGAAAGCCACAGCCACCATCAGAGAGGTCACACCGCCCAGAGGAGCCAGCGTATCCTTGCAAGCCACTGCTACCGTGATCAAAATAGGCACCATCAAACTGGCCGTGGAAGTATGGCTCATGAAATTTGCGAAGAAGAGACAAATGAAACCGCAGCCGATCATCAGCATGAACGGAGACCAGCTGGCAAACGGAATGGCGTTGATCAGATGCTGCGCCAATCCGGTCTTCTGCAATCCCAAGCCCAGAGCGAAACCGCCAGCCACCAGCCAGAGCACGTCCCAGCTCATTTCATTCAAATCTTTCTTGGTGATCACACCCGTCAGAGCGAATACCGCCATCGGAATCATCGCGATCACGTTATCATTGATGCCGTGGACCTTATTACCAATGATCCACAGAAGGACGCACAAGGTGAAAGTGCAATAGACGATGATCGCGCGCGGGCTGGTATCAAACTTGTCAGCACCGGCGATCTTCAGGGTCATTTGTTTCATCTTGATCGGATAGATCTTCAGCAGCAGCAGCCAGGCAATGAACATCATGACCAATACATAAGGCACACCAAACATCATCCACTCACCAAAGGAGATATGGATACCGGCGTTCTGGAGAGCACCCAGAGCGATAGCGTTCGGAGGCGTTCCGATCGGAGTTCCCATACCGCCGATATTGGCACCCAGAGGAATGGCCAAAGCAAAAGCGGCCTTGCCTCTGTCCTCGGCATCAAAGAGTTTCAGCACCGGGGTCAAAATAGCCAGCATCATCGCCGCAGTCGCGGTATTGCTCATAAACATGGAGAACAGAGCAGTGATGACCATCAGGCCGAGCAAAACGATTTTAGGATTCTTACCGAACGGTTTCAGCAGCACGCGCGCCAGGTTCAAGTCCAGACGGTACTTGGTCGCAGCAGCAGCCAGGAAGAATCCGCCCAGGAAGAGCATGATGATCGGATCCGCGAATGTCGCCATGATGGATTTGAACGGCAGCATTTCAACGCCTTCCACCCGGCAGGGCAGCAATGACGAGGTAGATATCGTCAGGATCATCAGCACGATAACAAGCATGGAGGTGGACCAGATCGGGAACGGCTGGAGGATCCAGTAGAGAGCAGCCATCACAAAAATGGCAATGACACGGATCTCTAACGGATTTAATGTATTTTCACCGGTAAAGCCCATGGATTCATACGGCAGAAAGAGTGCCGCGATCGCAAAGGCTGTTGCTATAATGAACTTAATAAACTGTGATTTTGTCATATTTTATCTTTTATTCTCTTTATTATTACCAAGTCAGGAACACCTGGCCGCGGATGAACAAGGCCGTGGCTCTGTAGTCAGGTGTGTAAAAGTTTCCGGGGATGATCGATTCGATCACGGCATGGGTCTTGATGTGCTTGGTAAAGCTGTATTCCGCGATGCCGTAGATCAGATGTCCCTTGAAGCTGCTGTTCGCGCTGTGTCTGGCATCTCCGCCCAGCGGATTTTCCGGAGCGAACATCGGACGATAAGTTCCGGCGAAACGAACATTTTCCCAAGGTTCCATAGAGTAGCCGATGTAAGGTGAATACATATTGGTGTAGTCACAGGCTCTGCCGCTGTCCACACGGGTATAAGCCATGATCTCACTGATACGCGGATAACGGCCCCATAACGGATCAAAACCGTTGTCCGTTCCATTCCCGCCCTTGTCACCGGAAAGGTATTCAAAACCGACCCACAATTTGCTGTTCACGACATCCTGGAAGGAGTAAGTCACTTTCGCGTCACCGCCGTAAGCCAGGAAATTGCGGTCATTGCGTTTGCCGACCTGAAGCGCGGCACGCCCGACCATTGACCAGTTGTCATTCCATTTGACGGTGACCTGCGGCTGCATCGTCACACTGTCACCATAGATAGAGCTGGCCAAATCGCCCGGATACTCGTGCTTGTAAATGACAAGCCCGTCCAGGGTCGTATTCTCAAAGTGTTTATTGCGCAAAAGCAGCATACCGCCCTGGATATCATCTTCTGCCAGATATTGACGGCTCTTCTGCATGTCTATCGGCGGCAGCCAGGCATCCGACTTGGCGCACTGATACAGATAGACGGCTTCCAGCGTGTTTTCCTCATCTGGGAATTTCCATGTGAAACGCGCTCCATCAAAGAATGTTGTACGGGATCCGTCACGGGTCGTACCATCCTGCACGATCCAGTTTTGGCCCATATCCAGCAGTTCCTGACGACCGATCCTCAAACGCCAGTTGGAATCCTTCGGTTCCAGTGTCGCGTAGAGATTGTCAAACATCACCTCACCGGATTCCCACTCTCTGGACGCTTTGGGATCAATAAAGTTTCTTAAAACATACATCGCGCGGGTGCCAAAGGAAAAATACTCAGTCGGCATCACGTCTGCCCACACGCGGAAACGATAGCGCTGATGATGTTTGTCTTCGTCCGCCTCATTATATTGCGGATTAGTCAGATACTCTTCACGGGCACGCAGATCCGCGCCCCATTTCAACCAGGAAACAGGATGTTTTGTCTTTTGTATCCATTCTTCCGTCAGACCTTTTGAGGTTTTTTCCGGTTGGATCGCTGTTTGTTCAGCTTCTTCCTGCGGGGCCGCATCTTCTGCAGCTTCATCCAGTTGGTCGGCATCTTCTTCTACTTCAGCAGCATCTGCTGCGACTGCCGGAGTGTCTATGTTGTTTTGTTCAGCCTTGGGGGCTGCCGCTGCATCCTCCGCCATGCACGGAGAAGAGGAAATTGTTAATGCAGCAAGTATTACGATTATTCTGGCCGTTTTGGCATTAACCATACGCCTTTTTTCTACAAAATCTGACGGCTCTAAGTCAAATAAAAAGACAACTTTACTAAAATAATAAGCGGCACTTATATAATTTGCGTTTTTCAAAAAACTTTTTCTAATCACTCCCTATCAGTAAAACGTCTTTCCCTGTGTTTTCCCTCATTCTGAGTTTGACATCCGCCTCCATCCGGATATCTTAACTGCATGGACGGTGAGCCGTTAAAAACTGTTTATCTCAAGCCCCGCGAAGCCGACCGCTTGCGCGCCGGGCATCCGTGGGTCTATTATGGTGAAATAACCCCGCTTCGTGAACCCATTGCCGATGGGGAATGTGTGCAAGTCCTGGACTCCCGCAATCACCTCGTAGGATGCGGACTTTTCAATTCCAAATCCAAGATCCGTGTACGTCTTCTGTCCCGTCGGGAAAAACTGACCCTCAACGCCGAATTTTTCAAAAAACGCATCGAGACCGCCCTGCAAGTGCGCCGCCATGCCATGCCGGGTGCCACCTCCTTCCGGGTCGTGAACGCCGAAAGCGATTTCCTCAGCGGGCTCATCATTGACAAATATGAAGATGTGCTCGTCCTCCAGACTACCTCGCTGGGTATGGATCAGCGCAAGCCCATGATCGTTGAAGCCCTCAAGGAGATCTTCCATCCCACCGCCATCCTGGAAAAAAACGATTCCCCTTCCCGCACCTTTGAAGGAATGGAGATGGTCCATTCCACCCTGTACGGCACCGCTCCCGAGGGCGACCAGCTTATCCGTCTGAACCAGATCCAGTTCAAGATCAACTTTGATTCCGGCCATAAGACCGGCTGCTATCTGGATCAGCAGGTCAACTACAAGAAAGTGGGCGATCTGGCCGCCGGTGCCCGTGTCCTGGACTGCTTCTGCTTCCTGGGCGGTTTTGCCCTGCACGCCGCCAAAGGCGGTGCCCGCGAAGTCATTGGCATAGACCAAAGCGAAACAGCCATCAAAACAGCCAGCGAAGGAGCCAAACTCAACAACCTTTCCGGCTGCACCTTCATCAACGCCAACGCCTTCGACTGGCTGATCGAACACGCCAAGAATACCGAGATCGAACAGAAAGACCTCTTTGACCTGATCATTCTGGATCCACCCTCTTTCACCCGCAACCGCCACTCGGTGGATGCCGCGCTGAATGGATACAAAGAGATCCACCTGAGAGCCTTGAAGCTCCTGCGCCCCGGCGGCACACTGGCCACCTTCTGCTGCTCCCACCATGTGGACACACAGACCTTCCAGAACGTCATCCTGAACGCGGCCTTCGATGCTCACAAGATCCTGCGCCGGACTCAAATCTACAGCCAGTCCCCGGATCATCCCATTATCCCCGTCATCCCCGAAACCGAATACCTCAAAGGATTTGCCTTCGAGGTCGCAAAATAATATAAGTCATTATTTAATAACAATATATTATCTGTGTTTATCCGTGTCCATCCGTGGTTCTTTTCATAACCATCGGGAGTTCTCTTGATCTATCTCGTTCCTGTCATAAATGCTTGACCTGACGGGTGACAGACTCCAAACTTGGGCAGTAGTTCCGGTTCGAGCTGGCTGCCCGGCCGGATTTGGCACATATATTACACATTGACTATGAAGATCAGAAAAGCTGTTATTCCCGCCGCCGGTTTCGGGACACGTTTCCTGCCCGCGTCCAAAGCTCAACCCAAAGAAATGCTCCCCATCGTGGACACGCCCACCATCCAATATGTGATGGAAGAGGTGGAAAACGCCGGCATTTCGGATGTGCTGATGATCATCGGCAAAGGCAAACGCGCTATCGAGGAACACTTTGACCGCAATTTTGAGCTGGAGACCGAGCTGGCCGAGAAAAAACGGCTCCAGGAGCTGAACGACATCCGCCGCATCTCCGAAATGTGCAATATCTACTTTGTTTACCAGAAGGAGCTGAACGGCTTGGGCGATGCCGTCAGCTATGCCCGCAGCCATGTAGGCGATGAGCCTTTTGTCGTCCTGCTGGGCGATACCATCATCGACACGAACAACGGCAACAGCATCACGGCGGAAATGATCCGCGTCTATGAACAGTACCAGGCGCCGGTCGTCCTGCTGGAAGAAGTGGATCCCAAGAAGGTCAGCCGCTACGGTATCGTAGGCGGCAAAATGCTGGGGAACAACATTTTTGAGATAGACCGTCTGGTGGAAAAACCCTCCGTGGAAGAAGCCCCCAGCAATCTGGCTGTGGCCGGACGCTACATCCTGACACCGGATATCTTTGAATGCATAGACCAGACCCCGCGGGGCAAAAATGACGAGATCCAGCTGACAGATGCCATGCAGCTGCTGCTCAAGCGCAGACGTTTCTACGGATTGAAGCTGGACGGCGTGCGGCATGATATCGGCAACAAGCTGGACTTTGTCAAGACCAATATCCTCTACGCGCTGAAGAGGAAAGATATGGGCGAAGAAGTCCGCCGGTTCATTCTGGAGATCGCCGGACGTCTGGAAAAATAAAATTCAGGAAAGTTTATTTTGAAAAGCGCTTGCAAAAAAGTTAGGAAAGGCTTACATTATTGAGCAACTGCTGATTTGCAGCGGCTATGTCTATGTCTGAACATGTCAAAGACAACAAGTTAAGTGCCAGCCTGGAAGATTATCTGGAGGCTGTGCTGGCTGTTATCATTGAAAAGAAAGCCGTTCGGGCCAAAGACATTGCCGACAGACTCAATGTCAGCCGATCCTCCGTCACAGGCGCGCTTCAGGCTCTGGCCGCCAAAGGCTACATCCATTATGCGCCCTATGATGTCATCACTCTGACCAGTGAAGGCGAAAAAGTGGCCGGGAAGATTTTTGATAAGCATAAGACGCTCACCGATTTCTTCGCGAAGATGCTGCTGATCGACCCTGTTCTGGCCGAAGAAACGGCTTGTGAAATGGAACACGTTATGCCGGAAGAGGTCATCGAGCGATTGAACAAACTGGTCTCTTATGTCCGGGATTCTCTGAAGGATCCCTCCGAATGGGCTGACAGATTCAGCAAATACTGTAAAGATCACAAGAAAGCCTGATGGCTTCAATCTGAATTGACGCAAATATGAAAATGCCAACTGTAAACGAAGATGTGAACGCGAATCCGTGTGATTCCCTGAAATCTTCTAGCAAACGCTATCCCCACAGCACCTTACTCAATGCCTCCGCTGGTCAGCGCGTTCAAGTCCAGCAAGTCATTTCGACCCCTTCCTTTGAAGCGCGTCTCCAGTCGTTGGGGTTTGTTCCCGGAGTTCCTGTCAATATCGTGACTAAACACCGTAAATCCATGATCGTGGAAGTTCTCCGCAGCCGTCTTTCTCTCAGCGCTGAAGCTGCCAGTGCTATTACCGTAAAAGTTTCCTGATTTTTTCCCATTCTCATCCCTTGCCGGGAATGAGTTTACTCTAAAAGTTAGGTTAAACAAAGTTTTTTAGTTAAAACATAAAAATTATGTCGAACACAATCGGTTCAAAAATCAAGATCGCGCTGGCGGGCAACCCCAACGCCGGCAAAACTACCATCTTCAATAAACTGGTCGGTGCCCATCAGCACGTCGGCAACTATCCCGGAGTAACGGTGGAAAAGGTCCAGGGGACCCGCGAATACGGCTCTCTGGAAATGCTGTTCACAGACTTGCCCGGCACCTACAGTTTGACCGCGACTTCTCCGGAAGAGGCCGTTTCCCGCGATTTCATCTACCATGAAACACCGGATATGATCGTGAACGTCGTGGATGCCTCTAATCTGGAGCGCAATCTCTATCTGACCTATCAGCTGCTGGAAACCGGCATCCCCGTCATTATCGTTCTGAACCTGAGCGACAAGGCCAAAGAACAAGGCATCGAGATCGATGAAGCCAAACTTTCCCGGGCGCTCAACAACTCCCCCATCGTTCGCACCATCGGCAATAAGGGGCAGGGACTGGATAAGCTCCTGGAGACCATCAACAAGATGGATCTGAGCCCCAGAGGAACAAGCTTCCGTCTGGACTACGGGCCGGAGTATGAACATGAAATGGAGGAAATCGGCCGTCAGCTCCAAACCTCCGGAGCCGTCAAAGCAAATCCACGTATTTCCGAACGCTGGCTTCTGGTCAGCCTGCTGGAACGCGATCCCCTCTCCACCAAATGGATCACCGATCCCAAAGCTCAGGAACTGGCCGCCAGCTTTGACCATCAAAAGGAAGCGCAGACCGGCAAGAACGTCAACGCCATCTTCTCGGAGATCCGCTACCAGGCCATTCTGGAACTCTCCAAAAATGTGGTCAAAACGACTAAGACCAATGTCCACGGCAGCACCAATAAGATAGACGCAGTCCTGCTGCACCGTTTCTGGGGACTGCCCATCTTCCTGGTGCTGATGTATGTGCTCTTCTATGTCACCTTTACCCTGGGCGATCCGCTCATGGGCTGGATCGAAGACGGTTTCGGCTGGCTGAGTGAATGGGTCGGCGGATTCTGGCCCGAAGATTCCGAGAGCTTTCTCAAGAGCCTGATCGTGGACGGCATCATCGGCGGTGTCGGCGGTGTCATCGTCTTTCTGCCCAATATCGTGCTGCTGTTCACCGGCATCGCGATTCTGGAAGACAGCGGCTATATGGCCCGCGCGGCGTGTCTGCTGGATAACGCCATGAGCAAGTTCGGCCTGCGCGGCAAATCATTCATCCCCCTGATCGTGGGGTTCGGCTGCAACGTGCCGGGCATCATCGCCACACGCACTATCCCGAACCGGGCAGATCGTTTCCTGACGATCCTGATCCTGCCGCTGTTCAGCTGCGGCGCGCGTCTGCCCATCTATACGCTGATCATCCCCGCGTTCTTCCCCGAAGCATGGAGGGCTCCGATCCTCTTCCTGATGTATTTCACGGGTGTACTGGTCGCGGCCATCATGGCAAAGCTCCTCAGCATCAGCTTATTCAAAGGACAAAGCGAACCGTTCGTCATCGAGCTGCCCTCATACCAGGTCCCTACCGTGTTCGGTGTCCTGATCACGATGTGGCGCCGCTCCTGGCTGTATCTGAAGAAAGTCGGCACCATCATCCTGGGCGTTTCTATCATCCTGTGGGCCATGGCTGTCTGGCCGGGCGTTTCCGGTGAGACTCAGGCTCAATATGATAAGGGCGTAGAAGCTCTGGCAGCCGCGGCGGAAGCCGGGGGCATCGATAACGAAATCAGAGCAAGAGCCGAAGAATACTCTCTAAAGCTGGCGGCTCTGGAAGAAGAAGGTCTTGGCGATGAAGAACTGGACACAGCCAAAGAAGCCCTGGACAAGGAATATCTGGATGACCGCGTCAGCCGTGCTCTGGAGCTGGCTGAGGAACAAACGGAACTGGACAACAAACTGGCCGCCGCCTCACTGGAAGTCTCTCTGATGGGCCGTGTCGGCAAAATCATGGAACCGATCTTCCGTCCCTGCGGATTTGACTGGAAAATGGACTCCGCCATCATGGCAGGTCTGGCCGCCAAGGAGGTCGTCGTCGCCCAAATGGGTATCCTCTACAGTCTGGGCGAAGTGGACGAGGAAAGCGACAGTCTGCGTGAAAAACTGGCCGAAAACTACACACCGCTGCAGGGCTTGTGCCTGATGCTCTTCTGTCTGCTCAGCGCGCCCTGCTTTGCCTGCATCGCCACCGCGAAACAGGAAATGGGTGGATGGAAATGGGCTATCGCTCAGGCACTGGGGCTGACCGTTCTGGCCTGGGTGATCACCACGTTCGTCTATCAAGTGGGCAGCGCCGTTCTGCTGTCCAAGAACCCGATCGAGATCTCGGTCGTCATCGGTGTCATCCTGCTGGCTCTGATCTGGGCATTCTTCCAGATCGCTCACAAGTTCCAGGGCAAAGGCGGATGCGGATGTGCCAGCTGCGGCGGATGCTGCGGATGCTCCGGCCGTAAAAAAGATTAGATTCAATATAAAAAAGCCATAAAAAAGAGAGCCGGATATTTTGTTCGGCTCTTTCTTTTTAGTATAGAAAAACAAGGATGGTATTGAAGAACCACAGATAGACACAGATAAACACAGATAAGTTATTAAATAACAAATTGTTTTGTAGACACATGACCCGCGCGTCTCAGCTCCCGAGGGGCGGTCAGGGAAATATGAAGCCCCGGCAAAGGTTCATTGTAAAGCCTTATTCCATGATTCCGAAAAAATGAAATCTCATCTCATTCCAAAACCTTGGAAGATCACTCACATTATCGACATTCCACAACAAACAAGAGGGTATAGCTACAGCAAGAAATGTTAGTATCAGTCCATATATAAGAAATCTTTCAACCTCTGCCTTTGTTATCTTTTTAGAAAAATCTAAATAATCAATATCATCATCTCTTTCATTTATTATTATCTTTACCTTTTTGTAAATACATAACATCGCATTAGATATAAAGCCCGCAAAAGCACCTAATAAGACATAATATGAAATGCCTACAATAACAATAAACACGAAAAGAGAAATATAATCAGGAAAATAAAAAGGAATATCGGAGAAAAAATTAAGGAAACGAAATTCAGGCATATCACTACCTCTTCTAATACCCAAAACAAATTTCAATGGAAAGGTATTAAAAAAGAAAAAACCTGTAAATGGCATTGTTACTCCAAGAGCAGCGCCAAAAAGTCCACCCTTCCTCAGGAAGGTACGTAACAGCCATCCTTTATCATATCGAACGTATAATGGATTTATTTTTTTCACAGTAAAATTCACCAGCGTCCATAAGTATATGGAAAATTTATTGTTTTTTATAGTCTACACTCATAAGCTAACCACATGAAAAACAACGACAAAACAACACGCGATCCTTATACAAATTTTAAGCAGCTTATGCAACACATTTCGGATAAAAAATTTTATCTGTGCTTATCCGTGTCCATCCGTGGTTCTTTTCTCTCCTTCCACTCAAAGTAGCGAAGAAGCATTTATTTTTTCTTATCCTTTTTAAATTCAAAGCATTCTGTTATCATTTTTTTCAAATTAGTATATTCAATTTGTCCATTAAATTCTTTCAATATATCTTTCACTCTCTCTGTTACTATTAGCAAGGGGGAAC
>JAEEGG010011848.1_pt1 | contig 18912 bp, 19 predicted proteins | sample 9134161 | NCBI WGS metagenome assembly JAEEGG01 (sample SAMN16246543, study PRJNA631951) | gut metagenome | biome: gut microbiome; feature: rumen; material: CR-attached | host: Bos | place: Iran: Karaj | collected 2018-10 | reverse complement strand
GTGGTGTTCGTTTCAGCCATATTTGTGTGTTATTTGTGGTGGAGTGAGTGTCAGAAGGTCCAGCGGATACCGGCGCAGGGGTTGCACATGAAGCCCTTGTTGCCCGCGAAGTTGTAGGAAAGCTCCAACTCGCCGCCGAGGTCGAGGTGACCGTCGAACGCGTTCCCGAGGTTGATCCAGAGCTGCGGCTCGGTAAGGAAGGTCCACTTGGTCGTGGTGCCGTCGGCGAGCCAGAAGGTGTTGTTGCCCCAGAGGTCGGCGAAGCCCTTGAAAGTCAGGCCCTTCACGCCGAACAGGTTATTGAGTCCCCAGACCGCGGTGAACTTGACGGGGATGTCGGCCTTGCCGAAACCACGGAAGGTCTCGTACATGGCGTAAAGTGAAAGGGTCTTGGAGAAGTCCTGAGAGTGGAAGAAATACTTCGCACCGAAGCACCAGGTTCCCTGTCCCCAGGTGGTACCGTCATACTCGATATGTCCGCTGAGATCCTTCAGGTTGCTGTCCTGCCAGAAGTTGATCCCGCGCTCGATCTCGAAGTAGCTGCCGTTGATTGCGCCGCTTGCATTCGGGACCTTGTAATTCTTGTCCGTGCTGTTGTAATAATGGTCAATGAAGAAGAACGTGTCTCCGAACTTGTCTCCCTTGAACATTTCGAATGTGGTAGTCACATAGTTACGACCCTTTCCGAAATCGTAAAATGTCTGTACGTTGGTCTGGGCCTTGACTCCTTGAGCCAAAGCTAATGCTGCAATAGCCACAGCAAGGATAGTTTTTCTTGACATAGATATTGTATTTTGACAGTTGACACAGTAATTCTAGTCACAAATTTAGCCCTATAGTCAGATAAAATCCATATCTTTGTTATAACAATAATCCACAAAGTTTTCAACAGCCATGTTCGAAGAATACCTGAAATTTTACCAGGACTTTCCCACACCGGGTATCAAGTTCGTTGACATCATTCCTTATCTTCAGGACCGCAAGGTTTTCGCGGAGGTCACCGCTGAGGTGGGACGCCTCGTTACGGCTCCGACAGTGGCCTGTCCGGAAGCCCGAGCCTTCCTTTTCGCATCCCCCCTCCTGCTGGCGGACTGCGATGTGGACAATATCGTCCTGTTCAGGAAGAGAGGAAAGCTCCCATATAGCGGGGATGACCTCAAGACCATAGAGATAATGAAGGAATACGGTGCCGACAAACTGATATACCGTAATTCGGACATCGCCGCCGGACGGGCTGAAGACGGTGTGTTCCACGTCTCGATAGTCGATGACGTGCTGGCGACCGGAGGTACGGCCGAAGGGATCGCAAAGACACTGTCAGCCACCAAGCTGGTCGTCGACGGCAAGGAATACGGCGTGAAGGTCAACGAATTCATATTCATCGTCGAACTCGACGGGCTCAACGGCCGTGACCGCCTGGCCGAAATCGCGCCCGTCTATTCCATAGCACACGTTTAAGATGAGAGTTATCAAAGCAGTTGCCGCCACAGCATTGATGGTGCTGATGGCCGGTTGTTCCGACTACCGTCCGGAAGCGCTCAGATGCGAATACCAGGATGGGCTTGTGCTGGTAGATACCGATTCACCGAGGCTGAGCTGGATCAATTCAACTGACCAGACTGCCTGTCAGATAATCGTTTCCACGGACAGGAAGATGTCCGGAAAAGGGCTTGTATGGGATTCCGGCAAGGTCGCTTCCGGAGAGTCGCATCTTGTCCCCTACGCTGGACCCGCCCTGGAACCCCTGACTGAATACTGGTGGTCCGTGAGGATATGGAACGGTAAAGGGAAAGCATCAGCCTGGAGCAAACCTGCAAGGTGGGTGAAGGGGCCTTCTCCGGACGGCTGGGATGCCGAATGGATCGGAGCGCCCTGGCAGGAAGATGAGAGAGGTAACTGGTATACCCGGTATCCGATGTTCCGCAAGGAATTCAACGTCGGATACGGACTCGAAAGTGCAAAGATATTCATAAGCGGCCTTGGATATTTCGAGGCACGCCTCAACGGCGAAAAGATCGGTGACGACTTCCTGGCGCCGGGACTTACAGACTACACCCGCAGGCCCTTCCTGGGTGAGAATCCCAGGATTCCCCTCGACCCTGACGTCACAGCATACCGTACCTTATACCTGTGTTATGACATCGCCGGGATGCTCAGGGAAGGCGGGAATGCCATAGGCGTCACCCTGGGGAACGGATTCTTCCACACCCGTCCGACTGCCCAGTCAGCGCAATGCGAGCCTTACGGGGTTCCCCGCCTGATCGCACGCATCGAGCTTACCTACAAGGACGGTCACAGGGAGCACATCAGCACCGATACTTCCTGGAAGGCGGCAGAATCGCCCGTCACTTTCGGAGACATCTGGGCCGGCGAGGTTTACGACGCCAGGGAGGAACAGCCCGGATGGGACCGTACCGGCTTCGATGACTCAGCCTGGGATGCCGCCGTCGTGCGGACCGCCCCTGACGGCCGGCTCACCGCCAACAACGGTCCGACGGACAAGGTGACCGAAGTGTTCGAACCCATCTCGTTCGAAAAGCAGGATGACGGATCCTATAAGGTAGACTTCGGAAAGGTTATTTCAGGATGGGTGCATTTCAACGGGATTAAAGGCAAAGAGGGTGACACTCTGAAAGTCAACTACATAAGCGAGTACCCAAGTCCCAGATGCGAATATGTCTTCGCCTCTGACGAGCCGGTCTCCTACGCTCCCCGTTTCACCTGGTTCGTATTCAGGGAGGCGATTGTCACCGGAATCGATGACCTTGCGGCCGACCAGCTGACAGCCGAAGCAGTCAACACGGACGTCCCCGTGAATTCCACCTTCACCAGTTCCAATCCCCTCTTCGGACAGATCCTGGAAATCTTCCAGCGTTCCCAGATGGACAACATGCACAGCGCAATCGCTTCAGACTGTCCGCACCGTGAAAGGCTTCCTTACACCGGAGACGGAGAGATCGCCATGGCCGCAGTACTCACCTCATTCGATGCCGCAACCTTCTATAATAAATGGATTGGCGATGTCCTCGGAAGCCAGAACCCCAAGACCGGCCACGTACCAAACGGAGCCCCCTGGGAGCCGATGTGCGGAGGCGGTCCCGCCTGGGGTGCGGCGATCTGTGTCATGCCTTGGGAGTTCTACCTCAGGTACGGCGACAGGAATTTGCTCGAGAACAGCTTCGAGGGCATGAAGGCATATACGAAGTTCTTCGGAAACTGGTTGCGGGAGGACGGAACCGTCTATGTCCAGAAAGCTGCCCCCGACGGAGCGGAGACCATGTGGTTCAGCCTCGGCGACTGGGTCCCGCCTTTCGGGCATCCGGATGCATCCCTAGTTCACACCTTCTACTACTGGCTCTGCGCACACAACACCTGCCTTGCGGCCAAGGCCCTCGGAAGAGAACAAGAAGCGGAGGAATATGCCAGGCTTTGCGAGTCTGTCAGGGACTCATTCGGCAAAGCCTACTATAATCCTGAAGAAAAAAGCTACGGAGACTTCGGAAGCAACGTTTTCGCCCTGTACATGGGAGTACCGGAAGAGCGTCACGCCGACGTCTGCGCCACGCTCAGGAATGAGTTGGAAGTCAAATACAAAGGGCACGCCAATACCGGTTTCATAGCGACCAGGTTCCTGTTCGAGACACTGTCGATGCACGGAATGGGCGATATCGCCTACACCATCATGAACCAACGTGACTACCCCAGCTACGGGTGGTGGATCGAGCAAGGTGCCACGACCACATGGGAAAAATGGAACGGCAACGGATCCAGGAACCATCCCATGTTCGGAGGCGGACTCACCTGGTATTCACGAGTGCTGGCCGGGGTTGACACAGACCCGAAGGCTCCCGGATTCAAACATATAATAATCAGGCCGATACCTACCAAGGAACTTACTGACGTAAGTTATTCCACCATGACTCCGTACGGCAAGGTAGCTTCCCACGTCAGCCATGACGGAAGCAGCGTGAAGATGGAAGTCGATGTTCCTTTCGGTTCGACGGCCACGGTGTATGTCCCGAAGAGCGTTGAGGCTGCCGCTGCAGAGCCTCTGTCGGATGAAAGCTATACCATCCACGAAGCCGGTCCCGGACACCACAGTTTCTGATTGAGACTACCAGATGATGTTCAACCCTGCGGCGAAATTGGGAGTCCCCTTGCCGGAGGGATAGAAAGTGGATATGCTGGAGCCCAGCAGATTGTCGGTACCGGCAAAGATGCTCAGGAAACCGAGACGGACGTTGGCGAAGGCGCCTGCCGTGACTCCCATACTGCCCATTCCAAGGCTTCCGATCAACTCTACCTTCTTGACCGGCCTGTAGTTGACATTGCCCCTGATATCCCAGAAAGGACGGATCGGGTCATACCGGAATGTCGCAAGGCCTCCGAATGACAGGTCCGACAGATAGAGGTACTGTGCACCGAGCCGGAGTGTCAGCGGAAGCAGCACCAGGCTCTGGTATTCATCTTCCTTCAGGAAACCGAAGGCATCCCCCAGCAGTGCTCCCATGTCGGAGAACTCGTTGTCGACCCTGGTCCCTCCGTGGTGATGCGGTTGATACTCGGTGGAATACTCCAACGCCTGGGAGGGCGAATGGCCGTAGAGGTTATGGAACCAGAATACGCATCCGATGTCGGAAACCGATGCCGAAAGCTGCCACGAACTGTCATCATACAGGAAACCGATATCAGCTCCAACACCGAAACCGTTCATAACACCCTTTGGCTTGCCGAAGACCGTTTTCCTGAAATCGATGAGTTCGACAGTCGGATCGAACGGAGCCGGGGCGGTCTTGATGTCATAACCGTCGTATGCGGAGGCGATTACACCGTCAGCCGTCACCGACCAGTCGTTGCCGGTATGCCGGATATTCATCCTGTCCATGTCAATGTATGAGTTGTTCAAGCCGAACACTCCCTTGAAACGCATCCCGATCCTCAGCTTCCGGGTAAGTTTCCAGGAGGAGGTTATGCCTATGTCGGCCAGGGACATGGAATGGGCGCGAAGTCCTGACAAGTCGTAAGTACCGTCCGACACAGCCCCATCCTTGAGGAAACGCATGAAATCAGAAGGGAACCAACCGCTGGAATAACTCCTGATATTGACGTCCACGATGTTGTACATCCCTCCTGCCTTGAAACCGATCGCGAACAGGTTGCTGTATGACTCCGTGCCGAACCTTGCGGGGCCGTCCTTGAAATGTCCGAGGAACTCGGAAGATGGAACTGCATCATTGATGAACGTAACCCTTTCTCCGCCGACCTTGTAGAAAAGGTCGTTGATGGCGAAATTACCCTTGTATCCAACTCCGGTAGAACCGATGAAAGGAAGTCCGATGAAACCGGTCTTCGGATGGAATGCCGGGTTCAGCCTGTAGGAATATGCAAAGTCTTCCGAAAAGTAAGAGGTCTGAAGGGTCTGCGCATTGACGGCGCTGATGCTCAGGATGCACAGGATGGGGATCAGGATCTTTTTCATTTTCTATTCTTGTCTTTCTTGCGTTATTATCTTAGAAACCTTTCGAGATGTTGGCAGCTATCGCATCTACCAGGCGGATACGGGCTTCTACGCTCGACCAGGCGGTATGCGGGGTAAGGCTCAATTTCTCCGGATGGCGGGTATGGAGGAGAGGGTGGGCTGCGGGCAGCGGCTCGGTGACATACACGTCCAGGCCTGCTCCGCCTATGATTCCTTCATCTATCACCCTGGCCAGGGCCTGCTCATCCACTATTCCTCCGCGGCCCATGTTTATTATGAATGCCGTAGGCTTCATAAGCCTCAGTTCCCTCTCCCCTACCAGGCCGGATGTCCTGGCATTGAACGGGGCATGGACAGAAATCACATCCGATTCAGCCATAAGCCTGTCGAGCGGGACGGAAGGGTATTCCTTGCAGTGGGAAGTGCCTGAAGTAGAGAAGTATATCACTTTCATTCCGAAGGCCTCCCCGACCTTGGCCACCTTGGAACCGATGGTTCCCATCCCGATTATTCCTAGAGTCTTGCCGGTAATCTCGAGGAAGGGCTTCGAGACATCGGTGAATATCCCGCCCCGGGAATATGCCCCTGACTTTACGGCATGGTCGAAATAGGGTCCGTTGCCCATCAGGTTCAGGATATGCATGAATGTTTCCTGGACTACGGAATCCGTCGAATATCCTGCCACATTACGTACCGGAATCCCTCTCTGTGCGCATGCCTCAAGGTCTATATTGTTGACCCCTGTTGCGGCCTCGCAGACGAGCCGGAGCTTCGGGGCGGCAGCAAGGAGCTCCGTATCCACCTTGACCTTGTTCACTATCAGGACCTCGCAATCACCGACGCGCTCACGGGCCTCTTCCGGGGTCGATGTCGGCCAGCAAACCAGGTCACCGAGCCTCTCAATCGGAGCCAGGGACGTGTCTCCGACTGTCGCTGCATCCAGGAATACTATCTTCATGTCTAATGGATTATCATCCTTCTAATATAGCAATAAAAACACAAAACGAAAAAAGGATGGCAACTTGCCATCCTTTTCCGTGCGCGGGATGAGAGTCGAACTCACACGTCGCAATTGACACTAGCTCCTGAAACTAGCGCGTCTACCATTTCGCCACCCGCGCTGAAGTGGATTGCAAAGATACGAATTGTTCGCGAATTTGCAAACCTATTTTGCATACTTGTTGAAAGCCTGCGTGATCACCGTCTTCTTAGAAGGGCAGGCGGAAACCAGCTCCTCCTTGAGAAGGTTCAGGTCATTCACCCCGGTCTTCAGACAGGAGAAGATCACATCCCTGCCTATCCCGCCGCTCTCCAGGGATGAGAGCAGCTCAGGATGGAACCAGTTCGACTTCCCGTAGCCGGGATTGGTGCCATACCTCTCCTTCAGCATCATATTCTCGATATGATAGGCCCAGATCTCGGCAACCGCACAATAACCGGCGTTTTCACCGTTACCCGTTCCATAAGTTAAACCCGTCATCAGGAAAGAAGAAAGGATATACGTCGCGAACGTATCCCAATAGGCTGTACCGGCGTTTACGAAATGGGAGGCGTGGGCCATCTCGTGGACAGTCGACGCATAGAGCTCAGGATAGTTGCCGTTCTTGTCCTTGGCGCCGATGGTGATGTCCGGAGAGAATACCCTCAGTATCACACTGTATACTCCCAGATAGTTGCTGACAAGCTTGGTATCCAGCAGCGCACCGTGGTGCATCATCAAGGCGCAGGACGGCCTGACAATATTCAGGATCCAGAAACGCAGGTTCTTCGGAGGAGTGGAGACTCCCCAGGCCGGGCATTTCCGGCAATAGTCATAGGCTGCATTGTTGACCGCACATCTGCGGAACAGAGTGTTGTCCGAATTCCTGTCCACAGTTACATCTATACCGTCGGGATCGTCCTTCCCGAGCGTGGAGACGGAGGCCGGTACAAGGATCAGGTTCATGCCGATCGTGAAACCAAGCTTGTTCTGGAAACAGATGCTGTAACGCGGCCTGGCCGAGAATTTCGCCGGGAATGCATACTTTCCGTCAGCATCGGTGTAGGTCGTAGAAATCTTCACGAACACATTCGCGACCACCTTCACGCCGGAGACCCCTACCGCCTTGCCCAGCTTTTCATCCTTGATGGTGATCCTGCCGGAGGGCTTGACCTTGGCCCGCGTTTCCTCCGCCAGGATGCCTGCATTACCCGTGGATTTGAATGACTGCCTCTCTACGGCATCCCAGTCCACATCTTCGAACCCTCTGGTCGCCATCCCGTCCTCCGGGATAAAACAGTCTTCCAGGATCTCATACCTTATCCCTGAAGGAAACTCGAAACCCGAAGGAACCACCGCATACTGCCAGGTGATTTCATCGTCAGGAATGGAAGGGTCGTGATAATAATCCCCGTCCGTGAGGATTTCATAGTCGAGAGGATGGTCGAAAAGCTGCAATCCCTTCCCTTCCAGTTCCGAATATTCATCAAGATCCTTTGGAAGGAAACGGACATAGAGTGCGGATACCGGGACGGAAGCCACAGCCCTCGTAGGATAAACCGAGGCAAGGGCATTGCCGATGTTGTCGACTGAATACGGATTCTCGAGCCTGGAACCCAGTTCTATCCGTTCGTGGCCTGCCACCTCCACTTTCTCACGTGTGCCTGCGGGAGCGGTCTCTACCAGAGACCCTCCCTCCTTGCTGCAAGACGCCAGCACGAGCGCCGGCAGCATCAGTCTGATTAACCATTTCATGATAGTTTAAGTTTAGTGACGAAGGCAAAGTTAGGGTAGCTTATCCGTAGGTTGAAATAATCAACGGATAAAAATAAAAAAAGCCCTCACACGGCTGTGCGAGGGCATATTACAAGACCAATGGATGGGAATAATCCTAGAAATACACGACTGTTTTCTGCTCTATCGCCGACATCAGGGAATTGGCGAGACGGCTGACTCCGAAACGGAAGAGGTCCTTACCGGTCCACTCTTCCCCGAGGATGGTCTTGACTATCGAATGATAACCGACCGCATCCTTGGCCGTAGAAATGCCGCCTGCAGCCTTGAAACCGACCTTGCGACCGGTCTTTCCATAGAACGCCTTGATGCATTCACACATCACGAAAGCAGCCATGGGAGTGGCGTTCACGCTTACCTTTCCGGTGGATGTCTTGATGAAATCAGCTCCTTCTTCCATTGCCAGGAAAGACGCATTGGCGATATTCTCAGGCGTCACGAGAAGTCCTGTCTCAAGGATGACCTTGAGGACGACCTTCCTGCCGAGCCTGGCAGCGACATCATCGACCGCGCCCCTCATGGCCCTGATCTCCGACCTGGCCTGTTCGAAGTCCCCTGCCATGAAAGAATTGAGAGCCAGGACGATATCTATCTCGTCAGCCCCGTTCTCAACGGCCAGTTCGCATTCCTTGACCTTGACCTCCAGGAAACTCTGGGATGTAGGGAAACAACCGGAGACTGCGGTTACATGGACGGACTTGTCAGCCAGGGCATCCCTGACCACGGACGCAAAGTTGGAGAATACGCAGACAGAAGCCGGAAGAGGATAGTCCGGAAAATCTTCCGCGAATGAATTGACCTTGCCGACCAGTTTGGTGACCGAGGCAACGGTATCCTCACTGCGAAGGGTCGTCAGGTCCATGATGGACATGCAATCCTTCAAGATGGCCGGGCTGGTGACGTTGTCGATATTGGCTGCTATTGCATCCAGCCTCTTTGCGATTTTCTCCTTGTCAGGAGTGTAGCCGTACTTTTCAAACAATGCTTCCATTATTCTTGCCTTTTATGATTATTATCTAGCCTCTGACCTGTACCTTGAATCCTTCTTCGACCAAAGGACGGACAAGCGATTCCATTTCCTCAAACGTAAATTTCTCAAGTCCCTCGGCAGGAGCCTCCCTGTCAAGGGTGTATACCATTACTTCACGGGGCCTCAACTCCCTCACGATTTCCATCCACGCTGCAAGTTGCGCAGGCTCGGAAGAATCGAACCAGTCAGACTTGAGGAACATTGTCTGAAGCACGAAGTTCCCTTCGAAACGCTTCAGGTTTTCGACCACTTCGGCGACGTGGTATGCACCCTGCGGCTGGTTGATCAAAGCCACCAGTCCGTCCGTAGGTGCATCCAGCTTCAGGATCGGATTGTCCACCTTCCTCAATGCCTCGAAAACAGCCTTCTTACCGATCATCGTAGCATTGGAGAGGACTGATACCACCGCCTCGGGATAATACCTGTCCCTCAGTTCCAGAGTGATATCTATGATCTCGGGGAAATCAGGATTGATCGTCGGCTCCCCGTCTCCGGAGAAAGTTATGGAATCGATGCGGATACCTTCCTTCCTGCATTCCTCCAGCTTGGCCTGGAGAGCGTCCCTGAGTTTGCGGGCAGTCGGCAGGACCTTGTCTTCCCTGCCGTCCCTGTTCCACCCGCATTCGCAGTATATGCAGTCAAAATTGCATATCTTCCCGTTTTCGGGAAGAAGGTTTATGCCCAGCGAGGAACCCAGCCTTCTCGAATGTATAGGACCGAATACTATCTTTTCCCTCATCATAGGCCTAAATTATTCTGGATGAAAAACTTCCGGCTGTAAGACAACCATCAGCCCCGAGGTTGCCGATATGGACGAGTCCGGGCTTCCTGCCAGTGGTGATCGATCCGAACCGGTCCTGTATTCCGAGGAACTCCGCTCCGTTGAGGCATGCCCAGGAAAGGAGCTCTCCGAGTTCGATTCCCTTGAAATTCTCCTGCAGGCAGTATAATTCCCTTACGATATCAAGGTCGTCGTTACTGGATAATGAATCAGTACCTACGGTAAGCTTGAGCCCGTTGGAGCGCATCAGCCATACGGGAGGAAGCGCATTGTGGATGAAGAGATTGGAACAGGGACAAAGGGCGATGAATGGGTTCTTCATCTTCTCCTTTACCGCATCGATCCCTTCCTGGTCCATGCAGACCTCGTGTACAAGCAGTATATGTTCATCGAAAGGTGCAGGATGGACCTTCTCCAGCCTGTCCAGGAAATACAGCAGGGAAGACTTACCCGTCACGGGGGGAACGCTCATGCCGGCCGCCTTGCGGTTATCCCACATGGCTCCGCGGCCGAAACGGACCATATCCTCCTCCTCTGGTGTCTCCTCCGAATGGAAGGACAGGAAGCCTGTCTTCAGGCCTTCCGCAGAGACTGCGGTCACCAGTTCCGGGCTCATGGTATAGCATGCATGAGGAGTCGGCGACACGTCAAGTCCAAGGCTCTCCGACTCCGACTTGAGTTTCAGGACTCCTTCCATGACCGTCCCGCAGTCCTCCGGTTCCGTACCGAAGACTTCAAGGAAAGTCCTGGTATACATCGGGGACGCCTTCTTTATAGCAAACGAGTCGGAACAGTTGCTGATATCCGCCATCGCGGACACTCCCCTGTCCCACATCGTTCCCATCCAACGGCGTATGTCATCGAACTTTTCCTCCAGGGGTTTCGTATCCCTCAGTTCGTTGATCTGGTCGATGAAACCGGCCATACCTGTTCCCTTGCGGAAGAGCTTCCACATATAGGACAGTTCGACATGGCAGTGTGTATTGACGAATCCGGGGACGATGGCTCCGTCAAGGAAATTGGGCTCAGATGCAGGATCTGCGCACTCGCCCACCGCAGTCACCGTACCGTCCCCGTCATATTCGACGAAGCCGTCCAGCAAAGGGGCTTCCCTGTCAAGGGTGTACACGTATCTGGCCGCTACTCTTTCCATGGGATCCTTAAAGGTTCCGGCGCCTCATCCGGGATGCTGTCCCTGATGATGAGTTCCGGGCCGCTGAAAATGGTATCTTCAATGACTGGTACGGGCGAATAGACTCCCTTGCCGTTCGTCCTGAACTGCACCCTGTCAGTCATGGATTTCATATAGAAGAGGTCTCCGTAATAGACGAAATCATCAGGGGCATAGGTCTTCATCGCATACGCGATTGAATCGGCCCTGGCCTTCATCTTGGCCCTCTTGTCGATCGACCGGTTGATGGCATCGGCCTCTGACTGGAGATCGTAGACGACCCTCCCCAGCATCTCGGCATAACGTTTCGGATCGCTCAGGTAATGGTCCACGCTCTTGCGGTAATCCTCAACGTCATAGCCGTATTTCTCGAATATGGGCTCGTAGAACCAGGTAGTGTCAGCCTTCCTTCTCCTCGTGGCATTATCCGCGACCCACTGGTCGGCAAGGAACATCTCCCTGTAGATCTTTTCCATCTTGCGCACCGGGATGACCTTTGCCTTGCGGGCACAGGAGACGGCAACCGTGGAAACCACGGCTGCGATGATTAGTATCCCGAGCGACCTTTTCATATTCCTATCTCAGAGCAGCTCCGTATTCGTTCTGGAAGGTGGACAGAAGCTTGTTCATTATCCTCTCCACATCGGCGTCCGTAAGGGTCTTCTCCAGGTCCTGGAGGACGAAGCCGAGCGCGTACTGCTTCTTGCCGGCAGGGATCTTGTCTCCCCTGTAGACATCGAACAGCGTCACGCTCTTGAGCAATTTCCTTGCCGCCTTGAATGAGCTCCTGTAAAGGTCGGAATAGCTTACGCTTTCATCGAGCAGAAGGGCGAGGTCCCTCCTTACCTCCGGGAACCTTGGCAGTTCCTTGAAGGCCACCTTGTCCCTCTTCACGAGCAGGAACAGGGTATTCCAGTTGATCTCTGCAGCAAAGACAGGCTGCTTGACATCGAATTTCCTTGCAAGGGCCGGAAGCACGGTTCCAACCACTGCGAGGGGAATATGCTGTCCCGGAAGGGAATATGCGACTCCTTCACTGAATATATCGGCAGGGGCGGGTGCGGTCTCCATCTGATAGAGATCGGCGCCGAAACGTCTCAGGAGCAGGTCCAGATAGCCTTTCAGTTCGAAGAAACTGCTCTTGCCGGGCTGATGGTTCCAAGTTTTCTCTGGTGCTCCGGTGATGAACATCGCGAATGCCGGATGTTCTTCATACGAATCCAGGGTCTTGCCGTCCCCTTCAGGCTTGCGTGAATACACAGAGCCATATTCGAAGGTCCTCATCGAAGGAATCTGGCGGTTGATGTTGTATGCTATGACCTCCAGGCCGTTGAACAGCAGGGTCTGCCTCATCACATTGAGGTCGGAGCTCAGGGGGTTCACGATGGTAGCGCATCTCTCTTCCGGATAGGTGGTGAGACCCTTGTAATACGCTCCCTTGGTGAGGGAATTGTTCATCGTCTCCACGAAACCGTTGGCTGCCAGGAAGTTGGATATTCCGTTACGGATGGCTTCCGGCTCAGGAGTCGGCGTCGCGTTGACGGACATCTTCATATGGCGTGGCAGGTCGATGTTGTTGTAGCCGTAGATCCTGAGGATTTCCTCGACCACATCGCATTCCCTGGTGACATCGATCATATAGGTGGGAGCCGCTACCCTGGCACCGCCGGGGCGCTTCTCCAGGAATTCATAATTCAGGCTCTTGAGGATGCTTTCGATGGTATCGTGTCCGATCTTCTTGCCGATGAAGGATTCGATGCGGTCATAATCGAGATCGATCTGGCACCTCTCGATCTTCACGGGATAGAATTCCTCCATACCTCCCACGATCTCCCCGCCGGCCACCTCCTTGATCAGGAGGGCGGCACGCTTGCAGGCGTATCCGTTGATCGAAGGATCGCAGCCCCTTTCGAAACGGAAGGAAGCGTCGGTCTGGAGGGTATGCCTCTTGGAAGTCTTGCGGATTGAACCCGGATCGAAGTAAGCGCTCTCTATGAACACGTTGGTGGTCGACTCGGTCACGCCTGAATCGATGCCGCCGAACACACCTGCGATGCACATCGGGCCTTCGGCGTCCGCGATGACTATGTCTTCCGCGGAAAGCTTGCGCTCCTGCTCGTCCAGGGTCACGATTTTCTCACCTTCATTCGCCCTCCTGACGATTACCTTGCCTCCCTTCACCTTGTCGGCGTCAAAGGTATGCAGGGGCTGTCCCAACTCCCAGAGGATGAAGTTGGAGATGTCAACGACATTGTCGATCGGCCTGAGACCTATCGAAAGGAGCTTCTTGCGGAGCCATTCCGGGGAAGGCCCCACCTTGACACCCTTTACGGTGATGCCGCAGTACCTGGGAGCAGCCGTAGGGTCCTGGACCTCGATCGGGAGGCCTTTTCCTTCACCTTCCTTCCAGCCTTCGATTGAAGGATAGGCGAAGGAACAAGGAATATCGTTACGTACCATCCAGGCATAGAGGTCGCGGGCCACGCCGATATGGGAAGATGCATCCACCCTGTTGGCCGTGATCTCATATTCGATGACGGCCTCTGTCTTCAGGTGCAGATATTCCTTTGCAGGGGTACCTATGACAGCATCCTCAGGAAGCACCATGATTCCGGCATGGTCATCACCTATTCCGAGCTCGTCCTCGGCGCAGATCATTCCGAACGACTCGACTCCGCGTATCTTCGACTTCTTGATCTTGAAATCGCCGGGAAGCACGGTCCCGATGCGTGCGAAGAGGACCTTCTGTCCGGCAGCCACATTGGGAGCGCCGCAGACCACCGTCAGCGGGTCTCCTGAACCGTCATCCACCTTGGTGATGTGGAGATGGTCCGAATCCGGATGAGGGATGCATTCCAATACCTTCGCCACCACGACTCCGGCAAGTCCGCCGGGAATCTCTTCCTGCTCCTCCACCGAATCCACTTCGATTCCTATCGAAGTCATCGCGTCAGCAACCTGCGTCGGAGTCAGGTCGAATGTGAGATAATCTTTGAGCCAATTGTAAGAAAGCTTCATAATTATTTATTTTTCAATATCTTCCCTTGAAAACAGCGAGTTCACGAACTCCTTCTTGTCAAACACCTTGAGATCGTCGATACCCTCTCCGATACCGATGAATTTCACGGGGACCTTCAACTGGTCCACTATGCCGATGACGACTCCGCCCTTGGCCGTCCCGTCGAGTTTGGTGACAGCCAGGCAGGTTATGTCGGTAGCCCTGGAGAATTCCTTGGCCTGCTGGTATGCGTTCTGGCCTGTGGAAGCGTCCAGTACGAGCAATACTTCGTGAGGGGCGTCAGGGATGACCTTGCGCATGACATTGCGTATCTTGGTCAGCTCGTTCATCAGGTCCACCCTGTTGTGCAACCTGCCGGCAGTATCTATGAGCACCACATCGGCTCCCCTGGCAACTGCAGACTTGACGGTATCGAAGGCAACCGAAGCCGGATCGGAACCCATCCCCTGCTTGACTATGTCCACACCTGCCCTGTCCGCCCAGATCTGAAGCTGGTCCACGGCAGCAGCCCTGAAAGTGTCGGCGGCGCCGATCATCACCTTCAGTCCCTTTGCCCTGTACCTGGCGGCGAGCTTGCCTATGGTGGTGGTCTTGCCTACTCCGTTGACACCGACGACCATTACGACCAGAGGTTTCTTGCCAAGGTCGAAAGGTTCCTCAGGGGCGGTCTCACCTTCGACGTCGAGCATCTTGCCTATCTCGTCGTGAAGGATGTCGACCAGTTCGTCGAAGGACATGTACTTATCCCTCTCGACCCTCTCCTCAAGACTGTCGACCACCTTCAGGGTCGTATCGACACCCATGTCAGAGGCAACGAGAGCCTCCTCGATGGCGTCCAGGACATCATCATCCACCTTGGATTTACCGACGACGGCCCTGGAAAGCCTCTGAAAAAAGCCTTCCTTAGTCTTGCGTACACCTCTGTCAAAAAGTCCCATGATGATTCAGAATGTTATCTTACAAATATACACAAAAACATAGCCGGAAGCAAAAAAAACACGATGTCGGGACTGATGCCCCGACACCGTGTCAAATATCTATTCCGAAAGGCTTATTTCTTGCCCTCGAAGAAATCCTTGGTCTTGTCAGCCTCGACAAGCTGCTCGGTGAAGACATAGGCTCCGGTCTTGGGAGACTTGTCCATACGGATGCACTTCACCATGCTCTTTGCGCCGGCCTTAGCGGCGAACGTTGCGACTGCTTTCTTTGCCATAACTTATTCTCCTTTATTTGATTTCACGATGGAGAGTAACCTTGTGGAGGTAAGGATTGTACTTCTTGCGCTCCAGGCGTTCCGGCGTGTTCTTCTTGTTCTTGGTAGTGATGTACCTGGAGATACCGGGAACACCGGTAGCCTTCTGCTCAGTGCATTCAAGGATGACCTGCACCCTGGCGTCTTTTGATTTCTTTGCCATAATTCAATACTTTTTAAACAAGGCCGACATATCCTTTGTCCTGAGCCTCCTTGAGAGCGGCGTCCAGACCTTTCTTCTCGATGGTTCTCATTCCCTTAGCGGAAACTTTCAGAGTAACGAACCTCTGCTCGGCCTCTGACCAGAACTTCTTGGTCTTGAGGTTGAGGGAGAAGTCGCGCTTGGTGTGAAGCTTCGAATGAGCGACGTTGCAGCCGATCATCCTCTTCCGTCCTGTGATTTGACAAACTTTTGCCATGATATTTTACTTTTTTATTGATTCAAAATAATTTGGGGGTGCAAATTTCGCTCAAAAAATTCAGAAATGCAAGAGCTCTAGACTATTTTGAAGAATCTGCGCCACCTGATATTATTAGGGAACTTTCTGGTTGCGTCGGTGGAGAGCCAGATTATCGAAGGCTTTCCGACCACGTGGTCCTCAGGAACGAATCCCCAGTACCTTGAGTCCAGGGAATTGTGCCTGTTGTCCCCCATCATGAAGTAGTAGTCCTGTCCGAATGTGTAGCTTGAGGTTTCCTTACCGTCAATGAATATCCTTCCTTCCTGGTCGACCTTGAGGTCATGACCCTCGTACGATGAGATGATCCTTTCGTAGAGAGGCAGGTTGTCGGCACCCAGAGTCACCGTGGCACCCTTGGAAGGGATCCAGAGGGGGCCGAAGTTGTCCCTCGTCCACCTGGAATCCTCCGTGAAGGGGAAGATGCTCAGGTAGGAATCGGGATAGTCCGGCGGGAAGACATCGAGATTGGGTTCGATGCTTGTCACAGCGGCATAGCCTTTGACCTCTTCGAGCATTTTCTCAGTGAGAGGCATGGCCGGGTATCCGGGAAGGTCATTGTCGTAGTAGAGTTCGGCCGTATTGAGCCCGAGCTTTTCGACTGTGCGGGAATTGATCTTCTGCCCGTTGGTCACGACCTTGTAGGTGAGCTGGACACCAGGATAGACTTCCTGCTGTTCCCCGTTGATCCAGACAAGGCCGTCACGTACTTCAAGGGAGTCGCCTGCAACGGCAACGCATCTCTTGACATAGTGGTCTTCCTTGTCCATGGGACGCACCTTGATGGGACCTCCGTTGGCTATGGTATATTCCCTGCCGGCATTCCTCACCCATGCGTAGTAGTCCTCCGCAGGATAACGGGACAGAACAGTGTCACCGTTGGGGAAGTTGAACACCACATAGTCGCCCCTCTTGACATGGCCGCGGCCCTTCAGGCGCCTGTAATCATTCTGGATGAGGGTCGAATACGACTCCTTGCCGAATATCACATTGTGCGTGAAAGGTACCGTGAGCGGAGTCTGGGGGACCTTGGGTCCATACGCCAGCTTGCTTACGAAAAGATGGTCTCCCGTATAAAGGGAACTCTCCATCGAAGATGAAGGAATCTTGAAGGCCTGGAAAAAGAAGATGTTGATGAAGGTCACGACGACGGTCGCGAATATGATCGCGTCCAGCCAGTCGAGCCAGACATTGTGCTTCTCGCCCGGTTTGTAGTCCTTCTTCCAGAAAAGCCATTTCACCTTGCGGGTGATATGGTGGTCGAAGATTACGATGAGGCCGAGAGCCCACCACCAGTTTCCGAGCCAAGCCACCCACAACAGATATAGAATGGCCCAGAAACTCATCCTGACCCATTTGTTGTGGTATATGGCGCTCAAGTTCACTTTCGGAGAATCAAACTATTTGACGGAATTGACGATTGCCTCGAAAGCCTGCGGATTGTTCATGGCGAGGTCGGCAAGGACCTTGCGGTTCAGGCCGATGTTCTGCTTTGCAAGCTTGCCCATAAACTGGGAATAGGAGATACCGTACTGACGGGCGGCGGCGTTGATCCTCTGGATCCAGAGGGCGCGGAAGTTGCGCTTCTTGGCCTTGCGGTCACGGTAAGCATAGGTCAAACCCTTCTCATAAGTGTTCTTTGCTACGGTCCAGACATTCTTTCTGGAGAGGAAATTTCCGCGGGTTCTCTTGAGAATCTTCTTGCGGCGAGCCCTGGAGGCTACTGAATTGACTGATCTTGGCATAATTTGATCTTTTTCTGGAGGGAGCGACCGCGTATTGATGCGATACTTTAGCGGCTGCGTTCCAAGTTAAACATTAAATGACTAGAGGACCAACATTTCCCTTACCCTCTGCAGGTCGTCCTTCTCGACGATTGCGAAGTGGTCAAGATTTCTCTTGCGCTTCTTGGTCTTCTTGGTGAGGATGTGGCTGTGATAAGCATGCTTCCTCTTGATTTTTCCTGTTCCGGTAAGCGTGAAACGCTTTTTGGCACCGGAGACGGTCTTAAGCTTTGCCATTTTTTAATAAATTAATACTGTTAATATTGTTCACCGCTACTCAGCGGATCTCTTTTACTTTTTCTTAACGGGGGCGATCATCATGGTCATCCTCTTTCCTTCGAGGGACGGCATGTTCTCAGCCCTACCGAATTCTTCCAACTCAACCGCAAACCTGAGAAGCTGTTTCTCCCCCTGGTCTGCAAACATTATGGAACGGCCGCGGAAGAAGATAGTCGCCTTGACCTTGGATCCCTCCTCAAGGAATTCCTGGGCATGCTTGAGCTTGAACTGGAAGTCATGCTCATCGGTGTTGGGACCGAAGCGGATCTCCTTGATGGTAACCTTGGACGCGTTCTGCTTCATCTCCTTGGCCTTCTTCCTCTGCTGATAGAGGTACTTCTGGTAGTCGAGGATCTTGCAGACAGGCGGATCAGCCTTAGCGCTGATCTCAACGAGGTCGAGTTCCATCTCGTCGGCCATCATCAGAGCCTTGGAGATAGGATAAATGCCAGGCTCGGCGATATTGTCGCCGACAAGACGGACCTGAGGAGCGATTATCTCCTCATTAATGTTCAATTCATCATCCGCTTTCTGACGGACAAAAGAGCGTTGGCCACGAACCCCGGGAGCGGGCTTTGCTCCTGCAGGCTTGAAAGCGGGTTTTGAACCTCCGTAACGTTTCTTGTAAGGCATTCTTCTTTTTTCTTAATCTCCTGTTAATAATCCACAATTATGCCAGCTCCTTAGCCATTTCGGCCTTGAGCCATGCAATAAAATCTTCAACTTTCATAGTACCGGCATCGGCACCTTCCCTTCTGACAGAAACCGTTCCATCAGCCACTTCCTTCTCACCGACAATTGCCAGCACAGGAACTCTCAGCAACGAAATTTCACGGATTCTCTTTCCGAGAGTTTCGTTTCTGTCATCTATGGAAGCGCGAATATC
>JAEEGG010011847.1_pt1 | contig 18912 bp, 17 predicted proteins | sample 9134161 | NCBI WGS metagenome assembly JAEEGG01 (sample SAMN16246543, study PRJNA631951) | gut metagenome | biome: gut microbiome; feature: rumen; material: CR-attached | host: Bos | place: Iran: Karaj | collected 2018-10 | reverse complement strand
CGGTGAGTGTTCAGAAGTCACCTTATAGTGCCCATACAGAGCTGATTGTGACGGGCGGTTATAATAAGGCGTCACCGACAGAACGGCATCCACGCCCGAGAAGTCGGTCTCATCTATCTTATTCAGAATATCATAGGTTGAAGGGCCTCCCAAGCCCATCACCACAGGCACACGATGGTTCACCGTCTCAACTACCGTTGCAACGACGGCCTGTTTTTCCTCTTCCGACAAGGTAGGGCTTTCGCTCGTAGTTCCCAAGGCCACCACATAGTCAACACCATTGGCGATAATATCGTTCACCAGTCTTTTCAGACCCTCGAAATCAATTTCTCCTGTACGGGTAAAGGGGGTAACCAACGCTACGCCTACCCCTCTGAACTTGTTTTTCATAAAGCTTCTTCTCCTCCAGTTAATTGTTTAGTATAAAGCGAGATCTGTTCGAGCAGCGTAACATGGTCATAGATGTTTTCTCCTTCAATATACAAATCGTATAAATCTGCATTTTCTTTAGCCGAGCCAACAATAAAATGAGCTTGCGTCAAGGTCAGCATGTAGCGAATGACGGGGAACGGTTGTTTCGTAAAATCTATCAGCAGATCGAACTCACGCTCCATAAAGTCGTCAATCTGGACTTTCTCAGGCTTGCCATACCAATTTAAATCCTTGTTACAGAAGTAGTCGGCAGCCAACTGCTGCAAACAATAGAAAGGCACCTCCTTATCGTTAATATAGCCCATCAACCAAACGGTGCGCCCCGCATGCTGCAGTTTTGAGAAGACAGAAAAGATGCGCTTGTAGGAATCCTCGTCGGTGATATCACAAAGGATGCCTATGCTTCTTGCCTTCTGCAGTGCGGTAATATAGATATTGCGAGGATGTTTATTCTCCTCTAAGGCCTTCCGTAAGAAAAATTTCTTGATAAAAGCAAACATATTTATCGCTTCCTATTTAGAATGCAAAGATACAAAAAACAAATTCATAATTCACAATGCACAATGCACGATTCAATTTATCTATAACTCGATAATTCTATAATTCTTAACTCAACAATTAAACACTTCAACAACATCTTAGCTCCTTAGTTCCTTAACTTCTTAACTTTTCTCACTTCTCACTATTCACTTCTCACTTCAACCCTCAACCAAAAATGATCTCCACCGTGTCATCCACTTTGATGTCGGCCAAAACAGCCACATTGCTGCGGTACATGGCAATTTCGACGTAACCAAGCTGATTGTAAACCAGAAAGGCCTCCTTCTCGGTTTTGTTGTAATGCTCGTAGCACTTGGTAATCCGCAGGTAAGGCGATGACGGCAATGTAGCCACAAAGGGACGGCCGTTGCGCACCTCCTCGAACATCGACACGGGAATGTCGGTCACCGCGTTGCACACGGCATCAATATAAGCCACACGTCCTGTAATCTTGTTCAGTTGCGGCTCGTACAGGGCCGTGCGTTTCAAGCTGAGTTTGAAAGAGGAATAGGGCGATGTATGGTCCTGCAGCTGGTCGGTGAACAGCCAGCGCGCCATCTCCAAAAGTTTGTCCACATAACCGCTATTGTCGATGGTGGGATGATACTGGCAGGCCCTCAGCTGTTCGGGATTGTCGAACATCATCGAGAAAATGCCATTGTCCTCACCCAAGAAATAGTGCTTGTCGTATTCCACCAGGACGGGAAAAACATTGTTCGCCATCGGCGCATCGGTCAGTATAATATGCAGTGTATGAGCAGGAAAGGCCTTATACGAATTCTTCAGGATAAAAGCGGTCTGCTCAATGTTGAACAGGTCGATGGCGTGCGTGATGTCGTATTGCTGCGCCCCAGGCAACATCGAAGCCAATTTAGCCTTGAACATCGCCACGTAGGGGTCCTTCAATTTCCAGTCGCTGATAAGGGTTACGGTCTTCATGAACAGATGGTTTTCTTGGGATGAAGTCTCTTTTTCATCATTACGATTCAAAAGAAAAGCAAAAATAAGGCTTTTATTTGTATAAAACCCAAAAAACAACAAATTATCAATGAAAAATATGCGTACTTTTGCCTTCTGTACCAAACGAGTTATCATGTATCCTTTCCCTTTGTCGGCCATAAATTACACCTTGCGACGGCTGTTCGACATCGCCGGCCTGCCGGCCAACGAGCCACTGCCAGCGATTTTCGACATGGAACGGATGCAGGTCAGCACAGAGCCTGTGGAGGGCAAACACGTTGTGTTTCACCTTCTTGACGAAGAAAAGCTCAACCATCTTCTGCAAGGCCAGCTGACACCGGCGCACATCAAGAGCCACGACGGGCAGAGCGATTGCCCCATCTTCTACTGCGGGCAAAGTCAGAATGCTGCTATCCTTGAGGGTGATACGCTGCACATTCATGCCGACCTCCTCTCCCTGCCTTTCATATTGCTCTCGCGCTACGAAGAGATGATTTGCGCCGACCGCGACAGCCACGGCCGCTTCCCCTACCAGCGGAGCCTGGCCTGCCGCTATCAGTTTGTCGAGATTCCCATCGTTGACGAATATGGCCTCTTCTTGCGGCAACTGCTGACCGACTTCATCCCCAGCCTGCTCATCACCCCGCGACAAGGCCGCGTGGTACCCACCCACGATGTAGACCTGCTCTTCCGCTTCGGCGGCTTCATGCAAAACCTGCGCACCGTGGTTGGCGGCGACCTCATCAAGGCACACAATCTGAAGCGTGCGCTGCGCTCGTGGAGCGAATGCAGGGCCACCCTCCGCAACCGCTGCAACGATCCGCTGGTACAAGCCATTGAACAACTCTGCATAGCCTCGAAAGAGGCTGGACTGACCTCCATCTTCCATTTCAAGGCTTTACACAACGGCGAAAAGGATGCCACCTACGACATCAGCCAACCCGAGTTGAAACACTGCTTTGACATCATCAAACAACAGGGCATGCAACTCGGCCTGCACGGCAGCTACGACAGTTACGACGGCGGCGACACACTGCGACAAGAGAAAGAAGCCCTGGAGCACGCCTGCAACCAGCCTATCGACTGCGCACGCCAGCATTTCCTCCGCTTTGACGTGCACCAATCCTTAGCGGCATGGCAAACTTGCGGCATTCGGCACGACTCGACCCTGGGCTTTGCCGAACGCGAAGGGTTCCGCTGCGGTACCTGCCACCCCTACCCGCTCTACGACTGGCAACAGCAGCAAGAGAGCAGCGTCATCGAGCACCCGCTGATTGTGATGGACGGCACCCTAATTGAATACCGACAGCTGGATCCGCCCACGGCGCTGGCACAAATTCGCAGACTACACCACCAATGCATGGCCGTGGAAGGCGACATGGTCATCCTGTGGCATAACCACACCACAATCAGAGAGTTTGAAGAATATTACCTGAAAGTTTACCTTGCGTTTCTGCAATCACTGTAATCAGACGCCATAGATGGTACCCGAGCAATGGTCTTTCGGGGCACCCGTCACGTCGGCCAGGCAGTTCGCCTCACCGCGAAGGCGCAACACGCCGAGGAAAGCGAAAATCAAAGCTTCTTTGTAATCCACCGTCATCGCATCGGGCACGATGAGTTGATGCGTGCTATGTGCCCGCACACGCTGCAACAGGAAACTATTCTTGGCTCCGCCGCCAGTCACCAGCACCTTGTCGCCCTGAACCTGATTAATGACGGCTGCCAACTGTATGGCGATGTGTTCCGTCACGGTGCGCAACTTGTCGTGCACCGAAGCATCGCAAGCAGCCACAAGGGGCTGACATGTCTGCTCGTACCACTCGCGTCCCAGCGACTTGCTGCCCTGCACAGCGTAAAACGGCAGGGCATTCAGCTGTTCCAACAGTGCCGGCACCACTGCTCCCTGTGCGGCCATCACGCCATCCTTATCGAAGGGCTGCCCTAACTGGCGGGCCAGGTCGTTGAGCGCCATGTTGCACGGCGAGACGTCGAATGCCACGCGGTGGCCCCGCTGGCGGAACGAGATATTGGAAAAGCCGCCTAAATTGAGGCAGGCGTCATAGTCGGCAAACAGCAGTTCATCGCCAACCGGCACAAGCGGAGCACCTTGTCCGCCCAGCGCCACATCGGCAGAACGGAAGTCGCAGATGACGGGAATGCCCGTCTGTGCGGCCAGCACAGCGCCGCTGCCAATCTGCGTGGTTATGCCCTGGTCGGGCCGATGGAAGATGGTATGCCCATGCGACGCGATATAGTCGGGACGGAGCACGGCATGAGCCAGAAAGGCATTCACCTGATCGGCCATAAACTGCCCCAAGCGCTGGTCGGCCACAGCCAAATCGTATGCTGTGCCGCTATAAGCAGCCGCCAAACGATCGATGAGCTCCGACGGATAGGGCGCTGTCTCGCACTGCAACGTCTCGTATTGCCACTTCGAACCGTTGTACACAAAGCGGCACAGAGCCATATCCAGCCCATCGAGCGATGTGCCAGACATCAGTCCGAGAAGATGATAGACCTCAGCCATCACCTTACTTTTGGATAATCAGTTTCTTGGAAACAACAGTCCCTTCGTGTGCCACCTTGAGGATGTAGAACCCTGCGGGGATTTCGGCCACATTGAATTGAATCTCTGCACCAGCTTCACCAGCAGCCGACTTAAGCAACTTGCCCGTCATATCGAAAAGCGACAAGTCGCATGTACCCATCCATTGCTCTGGCAATCTGACCGTTACCTGATGTTCGGCAGGATTAGGATAGAGGCTGATTTGGTTGGTCAGACTCTTCGTATCTTCGACCGAAATATTGTAAACCGCCTCGTACGCCAACCTAAATCCATCACCTTGTCTATAATTATCTGAGCAGAAAACCACTTTCAGCCGTGTCAGGGTGTACACTTTGCTGCGCGGAAGCGTGTTGCCAGTGTATAAATCCAACAATTTGGCAGGAGAAGAGTGTACATCGTAAATGGCCACAAAATCTTCAGGGCTGATATCCAATTTAAGAAAATCAATTTTGATGCCAGTACCTTTTCGGGGATATAACAACCAACTGCAGGTCGTATTGGAAGCATATTGGCTATCCCCACTACCATCGGAAACGGTATCTTTTTCATTGAGCATCAACTTGTTATTATAACACATCATCACATCGCGAAGCACATTATAACTAATACGCCAACCCTCATCAGTCACCGAATCGTTGGTCTTGAAGATCACATAAGCCGTGTCACCATAAAAGTTAACCGACTGTCCGTCACATTCCGAACCTGAAAAGGTCTTCACCAGTTTCCCTTTCGAAGGATGACCATTCCAGAAAGATACAGAGTCGCGACCTTCCTCAGTCTTCAGCGACAATATCTTGAAAGAAAACTGATTGGCTTCTGGCGGCGCAATCACGAAAACACACTCCTGATTGTCCCGATAATCATAGATGCCGCTGCCATCCTCCAAAACTCCCGAAACAGCCTCGATGGTTTTCGAAGAGCAATAGGTTGGATAAATGTTGCTGCGAGGATAGAGGTTCCTGATGATAGCCTGCTGCGAATGGTAATCGCCCACACCGCTGTTCAGGCTGCTGGCCTCAAAATAACCGTCGCCAGAGCCACCCCAGCCCCAGTTAAAATGGAAGAGTCCCGTCGTATCATATCCGTCACAAATGAAGGCATGGCAACCTTCTTTACTGCATCCTGAATAGAGAATCGGCTGTTTGGCATCCAACATAGCCTTCAATGTCGATGTCCACGTCATGGTATTGAGCCTGTTACGATAGTGCAATTCAGCATCCTGCTCGAACAAGAAGTTGTTGACCATAGCATCACGGCAAGTCGCCATAAAAGCACCCGAACCATCGGCACCGTAGTTCATATTAACACTAACACCAGCATGATATATCAACTTGGCTACCTCATTATTGTAATTGGTTAACACATCCTGCATGAACTCGTAGCGGTAGTTTTGCATCGCAAAGTTCACCTCGTGTGTACCATAATTAGAAGCATAGCTGTTATAGCCAGAGCCTACCAACGGGTAATTGTAATAATACATAATCATGGCCATAGCCAAAGCCACACAGCCGCAGGGAACATGCGAGTCGTAAGTTGCCGGTGCTTGATTGTCCATGGGACAGAGAAAATTGTAGTATTGATTCTGATTCCAATGGGCAGGCATCAACGGAGTTACAGCAGTTTCGTAGCCTTTGGAGTCAGCTGTGGTGGCCTTGCCCGTCATCACGGTCTTCCAGGCCGAAGCAATCTGGGCGTCGGCGGGCAGGTTATTGCGCTTCACATCGCGCAGTTGCTCTTTCAGATAGTCGAGCCAATAGAGGGCAGCCGGAGCCACGCTGTCGAGGTCGAAGGAGCCCTCGGTAGAATAGCCCAGCACGGGCAGAGCGGCGTCATCGGCACTCATGATGATGAAGCCGTTACCTTCGAAATTGATGACCGCCATCAAAGTTTGACCGTTTTCCTCTACGTATTGCACACGATTAACGGCTGGCATGGCAGCTTTTTGCTGCAAAGCAACACCGGCACGCATCTTGTATGCATTGCAACCATATTTTACAAGTTGTTCTTTATCAATATCTTTAGCAAAAAGAAATATAGGCAGACAAAGGGCAAGGAGTAATATTATTCGTTTTGAGCAAAGCATAAATCTCTATTTTATCCTATTTATAAAAACTTGCAAAGATACATTTTATTGTTGTATTTTTGCCCATAAAACCGAAAAAACGCTATGATTACCCTGATCAAGAACATTAAACTTTTGGGACAGACTGAGATAAAGCCCGTCTCGTTTCGTGCTGGCAAAGATATGCAGACGATGCACAACATCGAGAATGCCTATTTGATTGTCAAAGATGATAAATTTTACGCCTTCGGCCCCATGAGCGAGTGGAAACCCTCGCTGCTGGAGGGTTTGGAAGGCCCCTGCACCGAGATTGACGCCACGGGGCGCATGGTGTTCCCTTCGTTCTGCGACTCGCACACACACCTGGTCTATGCCGGCAGTCGCGAGATTGAGTACATCGACAAGATTCGCGGACTCTCGTACGAGGAGATTGCCAAGCGTGGCGGCGGCATTCTCAACTCATCGGCACGCCTCCATGCAGCCACGGAGGAGGAATTGTTCGACAGCGCCTGGCAGCGGCTGGAAGAGATTACCGCCACGGGCACGGGAGCCGTTGAGATCAAGAGCGGCTACGGTCTCAACACGGAGGACGAGCTGAAGATGCTGCGCGTCATCCGCAAGCTGAAGGAGAAGTCGCCACTGACCATCAAGGCCAACTTCCTGGGTGCCCACGCCGTGCCGCTGGAATACAAAGGCAAACAGAGCGAATATGTGGATCTGATTATCAATGAGATGATACCGCTGGTGGCTGCCGAAGAGCTGGCCGACTACATCGACGTGTTCTGCGACAAGGGCTTCTTCACGCCCGAAGAGACGGAGCGCATGCTGATGCAGGGTATCAAGTACGGACTGCGTCCCAAGATTCACGCTAACGAACTCGACTATTCGGGCGGCATTCAAGTGGGTGTCAAGTATGGCGCTTTGTCAGTTGACCATCTGGAATATACTGGCGATGAAGAGATTGCTGCCCTGTTAGGTTCCGAAACCATGCCCACCCTACTGCCCGGTGCCGCCTTCTTCCTTGGTATGGTTTGGGCGCCCGTGCGCAAGATGATTGACGCGGGACTGCCTGTGGCCATGGCTTCCGACTACAACCCCGGCTCGTGCCCCTCGGGCAACATGCAGCTGGTACTTTCCATGGGCTGCATCAAGTACAAGATGCTACCCGAAGAGGCCTTCAACGCCGTTACGCTCAACAGCGCCTACGCCTTGGGCGTGAGCGACACCCACGGCACCATCGCCAAGGGCAAAGTGGCCAATTTCTACATCACCAAGCCCATCTCCACGCTCGAGTTTATGCCCTACGCGTTTGGTAACAACAAGATAGAGAGAGTTTTCCTAAATGGAGTGGAAAACTGAAAGTTGAAAACTGAAAACTGAAAAGAAAAAATCGCCGGCTGCAAAGCAGTCGGCGATTTAGTATTTATTCATCACATTGTCAGTCACGGAGACAACGGACAGAGAAAGCATCCGAAATATTTATTGTTCCCGCATCCTCAAGTACTGAATCTCCATATAGCATATAATAACTCTTCATGGACGAACTTGCAAAGAGAGCATATCCACCAAATTCCCAGTACTTACCATTAAACAATCCTGCTGGCATGGCCGAAAAACCTGTGGTATTATTGGCACTTGGAATGAAACCTGGAGAACACGTATTACTTGCAGCTTTCCATCCCGTAGTCGATGCCAACGCTTTCGCAACATTCACACTATCACCACCACATACAAAATGACTTTGCGACTCTACATAACTATACAACGACTCCCATTCGGTTATGCTTGGCAAGTGCCAACCTGACGGACATATAGCATGCTTATTCAAATAAGCAACACTATTATAGAGATAGCCATAAGAAGGGACATTCAATGAATCCTTTCCCGGCGCATAACGCACAGCATTATATTCGGTCACACTCACACCAGCCGCTATCGGCGTTCCATCTGCAAAGTGGGTTGTGCGCAGATTCTCCTTCATCCAACATTGCGAGCCTATTTGCACTGTATTATACACATTGTTGTCATAATCCTTCATCGTAGGCATTCCTTCACAGGGTTTCCCATCCTCTGTTTCAACCTCTTCCAAGGTCACAAAACTTAATTCATTCCCATAAACAGGTCCTTTTTCGCTGATGGCATACGCACGAACATAATATTTCGTATGTGGTGTCAAATCCGTCAACACACTTGTAAATCCATCATTGTGTATTTCATTAACAGTAAAAGTATCTGCAATCGTTGGACTGGGAGATGTACTCCAACAAACACCTGTCGAATAGAGACCTAAAGCACCATATTCTACAATTTCACCACCTGTTACAGCTATATTTTGCATCACCATACTGATAGGACTGGTCTTGACAGTTAACTGGCGGTATTCATCCAAATAAAATGAAAGACCGAGTTCTTGTGATAAATAGAACTGGTTTTGCCTAATCTGGTCACTGCTGACTTCCTCTTCTCCCATCATCGTATATCCCACAAACGCCATCTCATCTCCCAAACGGAAAGGTTTATTAACCATCCCTTTGGTGCCACTTTTTACCTCCTTCGACGCAGAAGAGAGACTTTTTACGCCCAAATAACGAACCACATCAGCACCTGCTCTTCCTGTGTTGACCATCTTGATGGAAGCGGTTTTTCCACCACTTTGCACCGTCAACAAATAAATTTGAGGCGTACTAAGGGCGATTTCAAATTGATGAATGCCAAATTCCAAAGTTTTGACATAATCTACCACCTTCTTGCCATTCATATCATATACACCTATCAAAACCTCACCATCTTCAGGCAATTGAAGTTCCACAACTGACTTTCCTTCAAACGGATTGGGTACATTTTGAGACAATTTCATCTCACGAATATCCTTCCAATCGTCAACCCCAGTGGTTCCTCTCATTATCAATACTGTATCAGGATAGTACAGCGTTTCTTGCCAATTTTGTGAAATATTTTCAATTTCAATCTTTGACAAAGGCACACGCTTCTGCTTAGACACATCCAAGCCCCAAAATTTTACCGTAACTGTTTGAGCTAATAAACTGAAAAAAGAAAGCAACAAACATGTAATTAATACTATTCTTTTCATGGCTATTAATTTTAAATTATCGTAACTCGTTGAAAAAAAAAACGTTACAAAAGTAATATTATTTTACATATAAAATTGGAGCAGATTGTTTTTTAACAAATTTTAACAAAAAAAAACAGCATTGCACGCAACAAACAAGCAATAAAACGAAAAGAATTCTTCTTCATAGCATTAGTTTTTTATTTCAACAACTTTATAAACGGGGTATAACGCAGCACAAGATCTTGGATCTGACGGAGAACCCATCATAGGAAACATTGTATGAAAGGTTATTATAGCTGTTACATAACATTTTTTTGTAAAGTCTATCCCGTTTAACAGGGCTTTGTCTGTACCTTCCAAGCTCAGAGAAGCGATTTGATATTCTGTATCCATAGCCTTCAAAGAGTCTATTCCCATATCACATGTCCAATTGTCACCATCATAAATTACTGTACGGTTATGAGAGTGCATGATAAAGCCTTTTATCTTGATGGTATCCCATTCGTTGGCCTCGTATGGATTGGGGTGTCGATTCAGGTATCTCTCAGCATTTTTATAACGGTAAAAATAGACGAAATTTATAGCCACTTTATCGCAATCGTTATAGTCATTCTTACTTAATGCTGGCAACGTATGGTGATCATACACTTGCTCGCATTTGCCATAGTATTCCTTGTTGCAACTAATAAGAAATAGTGTAACAACTAATATTAAGAAGATTCTTTTCATGTTGTCATTATTAATTGTGAATATCTATGATTTTAAAATAGAATGGCATTGTAAAGCATTGTTTGGAAGGCTCAACACTTGCTGGAAATTGCAAGATACCCGTAGCAAAGCACTTCTTCCGAATATTGAGTGTGTCGAAAACGGCTTCATCAATGTCAACCCCAACAGAAACATTACGTGCTCCTATCGCCATCTTGTCAAAATGAGACATTTTATCTGCAAAAAATGTAGTATCTGTCTGTGATATTGCCACATAAAAGTATCCATAAAATTTTACTGTATCTCCTGCATGCGAATAAAATTTATACTCTGACGGATTCTTTATGCGTTGGGCATATTTGCTATGCACTTGCGCAACAGATTCATATTCACCTTCGGTCTTGCAGATAAACATTTCACTCTCAGATAGACATTCACATTTTTTTGTTGAACTATCATATTGCTCGTCATAGCGACATTCATGGTTTTTGTTGCAGCTAACAAGAACCAAAATCAAAGTGAATAAAAGCACTAATCTTTTCATAGCATTAAATTTTTAGATTATCATAACTCGTTGAAAAAAAAAACGTTACAAGATTAACGCTACAAAGTTACATTTATTTTATATAAAAATGGGGGGATGATATTTTTTTTAGTTTTTTCAACGAAAACGGCGTTGCACGCAACGCCGCCACAACTTATGATTTGACGGACGCAAGCGTTGCGTCCCTACAATCTCTCCATTCCGCAAGCATAGCGCAGCGGAACCTCTCAGTTCTCCGTTTCCCACACCGTTCGCAGGCGGCAATAGTCGTGCCCGTCGGCGGCTGAACGGATAGCGGTCTCGATAGTGCCAGGCGCTGTTTCATCATATACCACGCGGTATGAATCGCCCAGTTTGGCTTGCGTCACAAAGTTGATAACCAGATCTTTAAGCATGTGCTGTTCTTGGAATCCTGCGGGCAGGTTGTCGAGCGTCCATTGCACATACTTCACATTATTAACATGCTGGTTCACATCTATATCCGAAAAGAGCACAGCATGCACAGGACCCTCGTCAGGCTTTTTCATCGGCAGAATCTTGGGCGCGGGCGTTTCCAGAGCGTGCTTGCCAGCCACACAGGCTATCTTGTCGTTGAAATGCTCCAAACGCTGCGGCCTGAAGGTCGTGAAATCGAGAATCACCCAGTCGCTGGTGGCCTGCATCAACAGGTTGCCATCAGCGTCATACATCTCAAAATCACGCGGTTGCACCACAAACGGGCCAGGTTTGCCCCATGTGTGCAGATCAATGGTCTCAAGCCACTCGGGCATGCGATGTATGCGGATATGCATCTTGGTCAGTGCCCAAAAGCAGTTCTCTTTCTTCAGGTCTTGCCAGCCGGCGCCGCAAGAAGTGGAGTGCTGCCACGCCACCTCCTGCATCAGGTTAAGCAAATAACTTACCGTCAGGCGTTTATACCTATCCACCTGATACGATGGAATAGTAAACTGCTGAATAAAAGGATCGCTAACTAACATCTTGATTTAGTTTTCTTTAACCACAGTTTCTGCGGCTTCGATAATGGTTACAAAATCCTCGGCTTTCAGCGAAGCGCCACCAATAAGTCCACCGTCCACATCTGCTTGGGCAAAGAGGTCGAGGGCGTTCTTGGCATTGCAGCTGCCACCGTACAAAATGTAGGTGTTGTAGGCCGTTTCGGTGCCATACTTCTTCTCAACCAGCGAGCGGATGAAAGCGTGCATATCTTCGGCCTGTTGCGGCGTGGCCGTCTCGCCCGTACCGATAGCCCACACGGGCTCGTAGGCGATCACCACCTGCTCGAACTGCTCTTTGTCGAGGTGGAACAGCGATTCGGTAATCTGTTTCTCCACCACTTTGAAATGGTTCTCGGCCTTGCGGTCCTCAAGCTGTTCACCGCAGCAAACCACGGGCACCAATCCCTCCTCGAGCAGTCGGTCCACCTTGGCGGCGATAGTCTGGTTCGACTCGTTGAAATATTTTCTTCTCTCGGAATGGCCTACAATGCAGAACTCAACACCCAACGAGGCCAACATCTTGGCCGACACCTCACCTGTATAGGCGCCCTTCTCATACTCGCTGCAATTCTGTGCACCGGCGTGAAAGTCGTTCTCTTCGGCATGGTCGGTAGCCAGCTCCAAATAGGGGAACGGAGGGCACATAACCACCTCTGTTTCAAGTGTTAACTTTTCTAAAGATTCGGCAATGTTTATAATCAGATCTTGAGCCTCATCAAAGGTCTCGTTCATTTTCCAGTTTCCAATAACTAATTTTGGTTTCATCTTTTTATTATTAATTAAAGTTAATTAGCTCGCTGATTTTTAGCGGGCAGAAATATATATTCCAAACAAATTATGCAGAACGATGTAAAGATAGTGTTGGCGACGGCTGAGCCGAAATGGCGCCAGAAGTTGTGGAAGGTGAACACCTCCAGCATCGTCACGGTGAAGTGGTGTATGAAGACCAGCACGGCGGTGTAGGTCGCAATCCAACTGAAACTCTTGATACCAGGCAGAGGGGCATTGCCCAGTTCGGTGGCGCGGGTGCCGTCGAGCATACGTAGGAAGAACGGCCGCAAGAAGATGATAAGTGTCGATGCCGAAGCGTGAATGCCGTAGCTCATCGAGAAGATGTCGATGATGAGGCCAGTGGCAAAGGCAATGACGTACTGCAGCGACTTCGGCATGTTGAAGGGCAGCAGCAGCAGTGCCATCAGGTAGAGATAGGGGTTGAGGAAGCCGAAAAGATGAACATAGTTCAAAATCAGTATTTGAACCGGCACCAAGATGGCGAAGCGAAGCAGGTTGTCTCTCAGTATCTTATTCATCTTTAAACTTCGTTTTTAACGTATCCAATTCACTCTTATAGAGATTCTTAACCACATATACCGTATTCAGCCGACTGAAATTGGTCGACAGTTGGATCTTCAACGTATAGAAATTGGAATGGGCATCTTTGGAGGCCTCAGACACAATGCCCACCATGATATCCTTGGGATAGACATTCGAGAAGCCGCTGGTCACCACGGTGTCGCCCACATTCACCGGCCAGTGCTGCGGGATGTCGTGCAAGTAGGCGTACTCGGCGTCAATCTCATCCCAGAGCACCGTACCCACCTGATTAACAGGCAGTATGCGCGCGCTGATACGCGAGTCGGGGTGCAGCAGTGAGATGGCCGACGAGAAGTGCTCCGACACATCGTTCACAACGCCCACCACACCCTCGGGCGAGATGACCGCCATATCGACATCTATACCGTCGGCGCGACCTTTGTCGAGCAGCAGGTAGTTGTTTTTCTTGTGGATGGTGTTATGAATGACATGAGCGTGCATATACTCGTACAGCTTCACCGTGCGTGCGCGGCGGCCACGCCCCTCCTTCCCTTCCACACTATAGGTCGAATCGTCCGTCGTGATGAAATTCTCGGGCATGGCACGCATAAGCTGCTCATTTTGCATCACAAGCGCCTCATTTTCAGACTCTAACGAAAAGTGCTTCACAAAACCATGCCATCCCTTATAAACCGGCCCGATTACTGCCTTGCTATGCGTTCCCATCACAAAGTGGGGATAGTTCATATTGTTATATATCAACACAATAGCGATAACCTGCAGAATAAAAAACAGGAGAAAATGAAAATTCTGCTTTAGGAAGGCTATCAGATTGTTCATCAGGTTTGGATTCTGAAGCGCAAAGGTACAAAAAAATTCAGAATTTAGAATCCAGAATTCAAAAAGATATAGAGAATTATGGAATCATGGAATTATGGAAACATCTATAACTCAGTAATTCTATAACTCCATAACTCTTAACTCCTTAGTTTCTTAACTTCTTTGTTCCTTAACTTCTTAACTTTTCACTGCTCACTCCTCACTATTCACTCCACAAAATACAATTCAAACAACCTCTTTTCCGTTAATATCAGAAAATTTACTATTTTTGTAATTTCAAAAAAAGAGAACCTTTTTCACACTGGAAATTGATTATCAGCTACTAATGAAAAAATTATTCCTCATCATTTTCGCTTGTCTTTCATTGCAGCCCATCTTCGCCCAGAAGTCGGAAATTGGCTTTATGCTAGGCACTTCGTTCTATTTGGGTGATTTGAACCCGTCGGGTGTTTTCAAGCAATCGCAATTCGCAGGCGGCTTTGTCTATCGTTACAACTTCACGCCGCGTTGGGCGCTGAAAGCCAATGTCTATTTCGGTAAAGTGCAGGCCAGCGACGCCGAAACGAACAAGGGGTACGAGCGCAACCTAAGTTTCAACTCGCCCATCACCGAGATTTCGGCGCAGGTGGAGCTCAACTTCCTGAAACTTTACAACGTGCCCTCGAAGAACCACTTTGCCCCCTACATTTTTGCGGGCATCTCGCTCTTCTCGTTCAACCCGCGTGCTGAACTGGACGGCCAGTCGTACGACCTGCAGCACTTGGGCACCGAAGGACAGGGACTGGAAGGACAACGCAAATTCTACTCCCTGTGCAACGCCGCCATCCCGTTCGGCATCGGACTTAAGGTGAACATCGCCAAGTTCATGTGCATCGGCGTGGAATGGGGCATGCGCTACACGTTTACCGACTACTTGGACGATGTGAGCGGCACCTACTACGACAACTTCCTGTTGCAGGAGGCCCGCGGCGAGTTTGTGGCCAAGCTGGCCGACCGCTCCGCCACGCTACACGAAGCCGGCGCCGGTCGCGGCAACTCCACCACCAAGGACTTCTACTCATTTGCAGGCGCCACCATCACCTTCAAGATTGGCAATGAGGACCGCAGTTGCGACATCCGCTACAACGCCCGCAAGAAAGTGCAACACAGATTAGGAAAGAAAAACTAACGGAGGCATCATGCGTACCATAAATTTAAACGCCCAAATCAAGGTTTACGAACGCCGCGAGGAGCTGCCCGCCGAGCTGGCCGACTTGCTGAAGCAGGCCGACGACGCCGCCCGCAACGCCTACTGTCCGTATTCCCACTTCCAGGTTGGAGCTGCGCTCCAGCTCGTTGACGGTAAAGTGTTTAAAGGCAGCAACCAGGAGAATGCGGCCTTCCCGTCAGGACTCTGCGCTGAGCGCACCGCCCTCTACTACGCCGTGGCCAACCACCCCGACACTGCCATCCGCCGGCTGGCCGTCGTGGCCGTCAACCCCGCCAACCCGCTGACAGAGCCCATCGTGCCCTGCGGCAACTGCCGCCAGTCGCTGCTTGAGTACGAACATAAGTTCGGCCAGAACATCGAAATCATCATGGCCGCCGAACACGGTCCCATCTACGTCGCCAACAGCGTCGCCGACCTGCTACCCTGTTCGTTCACCAACGACTATTTATAGTAAACAATAACAATGAGATTCCGCTGCGCTACGCTTGCGTAATGGAGACCAAAGGAAAAAAATCAAAATACTACCATGTTACAGATACAAACTATTCGCGAAAACCCGCAATTTGTTATCGAGCGACTTGCCATCAAGAATTTTGACGCCGCCCCTATCATTCGCGACATCCTCGAATTGGATGTTGTCATCAGAAATACCAAGAAGAAACTTGACGAGAACCTGCAGGAGCAGAACCGCATAGCCAAGGAGATTGGCAACCTTTTCCGCAACGGCCAGGCAGCCGAAGCCAACGAGCTGAAAGCCAAGACCGCCGAACTGAAAGCCGCCGAGAAAGATATGCAGACTGCTCTCGCCGAAAAGAGCGCTGAGATTGACCGCAAGATGGTGCTGCTGCCCAACATGCCGCACAGCTCGGTTGCCCCGGGCAAAGGCGCTGAGGACAACGAGATTATCTACGAAGAAGGTGACGCCTCTAACTTCGACTACGACGCACTGCCCCACTGGGAGCTGGTGAAGAAATACGACATCATCGACTTCGACCTTGGCAGCAAGATCACTGGCGCCGGTTTCCCCGTCTATAAAGGCAAAGGTGCCCGCCTACAACGCGCCCTCATCAACTTCTTCCTCGAGTCGGCTATCGACCATGGCTTCACCGAAATCCAGCCTCCGTATGTGGTAAATGAGGACTCGGCCTACGCTACAGGGCAGCTGCCCGACAAGGAGGGCCAGATGTACCACGCCGAAGTGGACAACCTCTACCTCATCCCGACGGCCGAAGTGCCCGTGACCAACATTTACAGAGATACCATCCTCAAAGCCAGCGACTTCCCCATCCGCAACTGCGCCTATTCGGCTTGCTTCCGCCGCGAAGCCGGCTCGTACGGCAAAGACGTGCGCGGCCTCAACCGCCTGCACCAGTTCGATAAAGTGGAAATCGTGGAGATTGAGCACCCCGACCGCTCGTACGAAACGCTGGAGAAGATGAAGGACTATGTGGCCTCTCTGATTCGCCAGTTGGGATTACCCTTCCACATTTTGCGTCTCTGCGGCGGCGACATCAGCTTCACCTCCGCCCTCACCTACGACCTGGAAGTTTACTCTAAGGCACAACAGAGATGGCTGGAAGTAAGTTCGGTATCGAATTTCGAAAGTTTCCAGGCCAACCGTATGAAGTTGCGCTTCAAAGACGAGAACGGCAAAACCCGCTTAGCCCACACACTGAACGGCAGTGCCCTCGCCCTCCCACGCATCATGGCCGCCCTCATCGAGAACAACCAGACTCCTGAAGGCATCGTCATACCAGAAGTGCTACGGAAGTACACCAATTTTGACATCATCGGCTAACAAATAGCGCACTATAAAAGTAATAGAGGATGTGTTTTCGTTGACACATCCTTTTTATTTTGACCTTGTCACAAACTTTGATAGTTATTCGAGAGGGGGCGCGCCGTAGATGTCCTCGAACACTTCGCCGACCTGCTCCTGCGTCAGTCCGCGGCTGTATTGCGTCCCAGCCAATCGCTCGCACTCATCCTCCTGGTCGCGCAGCATCGCCAGTATCGCCGGATGAAAGTTGCCGTAACGGTCGCGGGGGATACGGAACGACAGCACACGACCGTTCCCGTATGTCCATCCATGAGAGGCAGCGGGGCGTTAGCAAAGAGGGGCAATATGTGCGCGTGAGGTTCATGGGGCGAAGATAGGAAAAATGTGGAAATATTTCGTGTTTCATTCTATAGACACACTGGATGAAACACTATCTTGAGAAATCATTGCTTCTGCATTCTATCAGACATCGGTATTAAAATTTTTATGTACATCATATCACGAAATGATTTGTCACAGAACAAACATGCAGGTGGATCTGTCAGAACATAGCGTGAGAAAAGTTCATTGTAGTATGATACATTTACTGAAACCTCCAAAAAAGAAGACGTAGTATAATGATAGATAAAATACGGATATCCGTTGTACTTTTTTTCTTGTACACCTTTATCTATCTGAATATAGTCCAATATCATAGGCAAATCTAATATTCTTTTTTGCGTCACGGAATCCGTTAGAGGAAAGACCATTTCTTTTATCATATCTACATAAGGGCATAAAATATAGGAGTCTGGTAACAATTGAAAGAAATCATAATCTCCAAAGAATCTCGGACAAAAAAAAGTAGAATTGAAATTTAAATTAAGAAACCCTCCTAAAGAAGAACTCCTAAAAGACTTTTTCCATAAATTATTTTGACTTTTCGTTTTAATAAGCATAGGGTCATTCACAAGTGGATTCCTAAAATAGAAGAGCGAATCTATATGCTTTTCATTTAAGATTATTACATTTTTGGATCTGCAACTCTCATTTTGTGAATAGGAAAGAAATGGTAAACAGTATGTTGTCAGTAACAACATACATGAAATTGTTTTAATACGTTTATTTTTTTTCATTTTTTCACTTTTTTCAATTTTCCAAACATTTCATATTGAGTTTTTGACCTAACATCAACCCCTTCTAATTCGCTTTTGCCGACATAAGTGCCTATGCGCATCATGCCTGCACCTTTTATTGACGACGATATGTTATCTATTGTAATAGCAGATCCATCTCCTCCTGTCTGCATAACACCTTCTGAAAAATGTCCTATTCCTAATGAGTGTCCAATTTCATGGATTGTTGTCCTGTCTGGAGCATCGGATTTTACCATAATATTTTTTCCATCTTGTATTATTCCCCTATTGGATTCTCCAATATTATCATTTATGGAAAAAAGGTTGGTTGATCCATCTAAAGGCATTGCAGCTACGGCATCTTGCGTTGTTTCAAAATCGCCTGAGGCTATTGTTAACTCAAAATTAATAGTATAGGACCTTTTGTCTTCCCTTTCTCCGATTTCAAATGAATATTTCCCTGATTGACTATTCCACGCATCCAATCCTTGCTGAAGTTTTTCCTTGTTCTCATTAGCTGTATAATATGTCGCCCTGATAGTTATGGTCATATTTTCATCATTCACTACAACATCGTAGTCCTCCCCATTCGGGTCCACCAACTTCACTGGATTATTCCCACAATACGCATACGGACTCAAACTCGGATACTTGTCCGCCATCGGGTCAACGGAGAGCCAAATGGAATAGCTTGAGTTATAATATCTTGCGCCAAAGTAGCTAAAGCCGGTTTCTTCGTCTCGCTCTTTTCCGGAGAAGGTATAGCGGGC
>JAEEGG010011845.1_pt1 | contig 18913 bp, 11 predicted proteins | sample 9134161 | NCBI WGS metagenome assembly JAEEGG01 (sample SAMN16246543, study PRJNA631951) | gut metagenome | biome: gut microbiome; feature: rumen; material: CR-attached | host: Bos | place: Iran: Karaj | collected 2018-10 | reverse complement strand
TGATGAAAAAAGCAGTTGCAGCGGTGGTTTTCGCCACGGTGGCGTTTGTTGCGGCGGCGGTTACGCCGCTGGAGGAGTCTGTCGCGAAGGGCGTGAAGTTCCTTCTCGCGAACCAGCAGGCGGACGGACACTTCTCCGATCCGCAGATGCCCGCGCTGACGGCTCTTCCCCTGTGGGCGCTTAGCGGATCCGGCGACGCCGGCGAGGCGGTCGCCGAGGCTAGGAAGAAGGCCGCGGCGTTCGTCCTCGGGACGCAGCGCGAGGACGGCGGGTTCTATGTTCCGAAGCCCGGCCGCGGCGGCTCGGGCCTCGGCAACTACAACACGTCCGTATGCCTTTCCGCGCTCTTCGACTCGAAGCTCGCGCCGTCCGCGCCGCTGCTCAAGGCGCGCGAGTACGTCGCGTCCTCGCAGCTCACTGGCGACGACACGATGGCGGGCGGGTTTGGATACGACAAGGTCTCTCGCAGGCGCTACGCCGACCTTTCGAACACGTCCTACGCGCTCTCCGCGATGGCGAAGACTGCATCCCTGGAGGAGTTCCGCGAGGGCGGCAAGCGCGTCGACCTTGACTGGGACAAGGCGCTTGAGTTCGTCGAGAACCTGATGAAGAAGGAGGGGCCAGACGCTGGCGGCGCGGCGTACAACGAGCGCACGCCCCAGGGCGGCAGCACGACGAACGCGCAAGGCAAGGTCTCGCTCAGGGCCTACGGTGCGATGACCTACGCCGCCGTCCTCTCCATGTGCTCGGCAAAGCTCGACAAGGGCGATCCGCGCGTAAGGCAGTCCGTGGAATGGCTCGACAAGAACTGGTCCGTCGACGAGAACCCCGGCATGGGCAACCAGGGGCTCTACTACTTCTACGACATCATGGCGCGCGCTCTCGACGCGGCGAAGATCGAGAAGGTGGGCGAACACGAATGGAAGAAGGAGCTTTCGTCCAGGATCGTTTCCCTGCAGCGGGAGGACGGCAGCTGGGCGAATGAGAACAACCGCTTCTGGGAGGCGGATCCCGTGCTCTGCACTTCGTTCGCGCTTCTTGCTCTAGAGCTCTGCCGCTGAGCCAAGCGGAGCGTCGCAGTCACGGACGGGAAAATATCGGAGGGACGGAAAGAATGATAGAGTTTACTGACGGACAGCGGAAGACGGTCGCGACGGGCATCACCGTGCTCGCGCTTTCGCTTGTGTTCACCTTCGTCGCGGTGGTGGGATGGGTGGTGCTCAAGGTGCTGTCATTCGCGTCCAACGCGATAGTGCCGGTGGTGCTCGGCTTCTTCCTGTCGCTCTTCTTCAAGCCGTACTACATCTGGTGGAGGCGGCTCGTGAAGAACCCCTCGCTCGCGCTCGCGGCGATGCTGCTGACGATATTCGTCCCGCTGGGGTTCTTCCTCTGGTACGCCGGTGCGGTTACGGTGGACCAGATATCCAACCTCATCCGGCAGGGCCCGACTATGGCGCACCAGGTCCTCGACTGGCTCCGCACGACATTCCCAAAATCGGTCGGCCTCATGGACCAGCTCGGCATAAAGTACGAGAACATCGGCGAGCTCTACACGAACTACGGCGGCGCGGCGCTCAAGGCGGGGTCGGGTGCGCTCAAGTTCTTCAGTGGCGCGGTGCAGGCGCTTGTCACGCTCATATTCTTCGTGTTCTTCCTCACGTCGAGGCCGAGGCGCGGAAGCGACATAGTCGCGCAGATGCCGTTCCTCAAGCCGGAGACGCGCGCCTTCGTAGCCGAGCAGATCGACGCGTTCGTGGACATCCTCGTGAGCTTCTTCCAGCGCCAGACGGTGATCTGCCTCATAGAGGGCGTCTATTACGGACTCGGGTTCGCTCTCGTCGGGCTTCCCTACGGCTTCCTACTCGGCTTCCTCCTCGGCGTCCTCAACCTCGTGCCGCTCTTCGGCACGGTCGTGTGCCTTCCGATAGCGCTCCCGCTCGCGTACTTCAGCGGCGGGTCGGTGACGCGGCTCGTGCTTGTGCTGTCCGTCTGGGCGATAGGGCAGCTGCTCGATGGATACTGCATAACCCCGAAGATACAGGGCAACAAGACGGGCCTCGGATACGCCGGTGTCATCTTCTCGTTCTTCTTCTGGGGGACTGTTCTCGGGCCGGTGCTCGGGCTTCTCCTCGCGATTCCGCTGTCCGCCTTCTGCGCCGTCCTATGGCGCGCGCTCAAGTCGAAGTACATCCGTCCCGTCGTCTGAGGTAGGGGGCTGAAAATGGTCATACTCGGAGTCGACACGTCGCTTCGCTCGACGGGCTTCGGCGTCGTGGAGTCCGCCGGCAGCCGCCTTCGCGCCCTCGACTACGGGAACATCCCAAACGCGAGGGACGTTCCGCTGTCGGAGTGCCTCAGGCGCATCCACGCCAAGATCGCGGAGCTGATCGCCTCGTGGAACCCCGACGTCCTGAGCGTGGAGAAGGTCATCTACGGCAAGAACGCGAACACGATGATGGTGCTCGGCGAGGCGCGCGGGGCGGTGATCGTCGCGGCGGCGGAGGCGTCCAGGAGCGTGTACGAGTACGAGCCCCGCAGGGTGAAGATGGCGGTGTGCGGCAACGGCATGGCGGAGAAGGACCAGGTCCAGCGGATGGTGAAGACTCTCCTAGCGCTGCCCGAGCTTCCGCAGAACGACGCCGCGGACGCGCTTGCGATGGCGATCTGCCACGCTCACTCCCAGTCGCGCATCTCCGCGTCCGACCCGATATAGCGCGCGTCCGCGGAGGCGCGGATTTTGGTATAATATCCCCATTATGTTTCCGATGAATCTAGACAGGCCGCTCGTCGTCTTCGACCTTGAGACGACGGGACTATTCCCTAAGAAGGACCGCATAATCGAGCTCGGCGCGATAAAGGTGATGCCCGACGGAACCGAGGAGGCGAAGTGCTGGCTCCTCAACCCCGGGATTCCGATCCCGCCGGAGTCTTCCTCCGTGCACGGAATCACCGACGACGTGGTGAAGAACTGCCCGACGTTTGCGGAGCGCGCGGACGAGATATTCGCGTTCTTCGAGGGATGCGACCTCGGTGGATTCAACTCCGACCGCTACGACATTCCGTGTCTCGAGGAGGAGTTCGCGCGCGTAGGCAGGAACTTCGGCGTCTCGCAGCGCCGCTGCATCGACGTCCAGCGCATCTACCACAAGATGGAGCCGCGCGACCTGACGGCCGCGGTGCGCTTCTACCTCGGGCGCGACCACGCGGGCGCGCACGGGGCGGAGGCGGACACGCGCGCGACGCTCGAGGTCCTCAAGGCGCAGCTCGTGAAGTATCCTGAGCTGCCGAAGACCTCCGAGGCGATGTCCGAGTACCTCTCGCCGAAGGATCCGAACGCGATCGGGCGCAACAAGGAGCTCCTGTGGCGCGACGGGGAGCTCTACGTCAACTTCGGTAAGAAGAAGGGCTCGAAGATGCGCGACATGCTCTTCCGCGAGAAGAACTTCCTCGAGTGGATCCTACGCGGAGACTTCGACACGGAAGTGAAGGCGGTCGTGCGCGACCTCCTTCAGAACGGACGGCTTCCGCCGCCGCCGAAGGCTAAATGAACGAAGGCGCGTTTTTCCGCGACCTGGCGCTGCTGATGTCCGTCGCCGGACTTTCGGCGGCGCTGTTCTCCCGCCTGGGGTGGCCGAAGGTGATCGGCTACATCCTCGCGGGCGCGCTGATGAGTGAGCACACGTGGGGCGTGCGGTTCTTCGGCGACCCGCAGTCCATAAGCACCGTCGGACAGCTCGGCGTCGTCTTTCTCATGTTCTCGATGGGCCTGTCGTTCTCCGCCAAGGAGATGAAGAAGATAAGGTCCGTCGCGCTTCCGGCAGCAGTCTTCGACACGGTCGTTATGATATGGCTGGGCTACACGGTCGGAACGCGCGTGTTCGGATGGTGGTCGGTCGAGTCCGCTTTCCTCGGCGTCGCGATGTGCGATTCCGCGACGACTCTGCTCGCGAAGGTAATCGACGAGATGGGCTGGGGGAACCGTCCGTTCGCGAAGTACGTCCTCGGCACTTCATTGTGCGAGGACATCGTCTGCGTAGGTGCGATCGCCGTCGTTACTGGATTCGCGACCGGCGGCGGCATGTCGGCCTCGGCGTTCGCCGGCTCGCTCGGATGGCTCGCCGTCTTCTTCCTCGCCGTTCTGGTGTTCGGGATGGTCCTCGTTCCGAGGCTCCTGCTCTCCGTCTCGTCGCGCAAGGACGACGAGGCGCTCGTGCTCACGCTTCTCGGCGTGTGCTTCCTCGTGTCGTTCCTCGCGTACCACTTCAGCTTTTCGCTTGCGCTTGGCGCGTTTCTCGTCGGAATAATTGGCTCGACGAGCGACGTGCGCGAAAGGCTCGCGACGCTCGTGGATCCGCTCAAGTCGATGTTCTCCGCGATGTTCTTCGTCTCCATCGGACTCCTCGTCGACCCCGCAGGACTATGGGCGAACAAGACGGCGATCCTGGTCGTCTCGCTCGTCGTCGTCATGGGCAAGCTCTTCAACGTCACCTTCGCGTCGCTTCTCGCGGGGGTCGACGTGCGCACTGCGGTGCAGAACGGCTTCGCGCTCGCGCAGATAGGCGAGTTCGCGTTCATGGTCGCGATCCTGTACGCCGGCATCGTCAACGACACGTCCATCCCGATGTTCCAGATCGCAATCGGCGCGTCGCTCCTGACGACGCTGCTGAATCCGTGGATGATACGCCTGTCTGGCCCGGCGGGCGATCTTGCGGAGCGTCTCGTGCCGGACCGCTTCCGCGTGGTCCTCGACGCATACCGCGCCTGGCTTGCGAAGATCGGCGCGTCCGAGGGCTCGCCTGCGTTCAGGCGGCTCAAGTTCGCCGCGATACGGCTCGGGGTCTACGCCGTGCTGATGTTCGCCGTAGCCGCCGCGTGCACGCTTCTCTACAGGATTGACTACGGCGGGCTGTCCGAGTTCTTCGAGACGAACGACCAGATATTCTTCTTCTGCCTCGCGAACCTGTTCTGCGTGCTGATGCTTCCGCTGTGGACCGGCGCGGCGCGTCCGCTTGCGGATTCCGTGACCGAGCTGCTGTGCGGCGAGGGGACGACGCGCTGGCAGGCCGCGATACAGCCGCTCGTGAGGTTCGTAGCCTTTGCCGCCGTGTTCGTCCTCTTCCTCGCGGAGTGGGGCGCGATAGCCGTCTCGATAGCGCCGGCGAAGGGTCCGTCGCTCTGGATCGGCATCGCCGTCATCGTGCTCGTCGGGGTCTTCGGATGGCGGCGCATGGTGAAGGCGGGGCACCGCGCGTCGAAGCGCCTGCACGAGGCGCTCACGGCGGAGGAGAGGCGCGAGGGGCTGAAGCGCACGATGACGGTGACGATTCCGGAGGGGACCATCTCCGAGGTCGTCATCCCCGCGACATCGCCCGCCATCGGCGGAACCGTGGTGACGCTCAACATCCGGGCGAAGACGGGCGCGTCCGTCGTCTCCGTCGTGCGCGGCGGTAAGACGACGAGGAACATCGGCCCTGAGTGGGAGTTCCGCGCCGGCGACAGGATAGTCGCGCTCGGCGACCACAAGCAGATCGCCGCCCTCAAGGACCTCATGGGAGTCACCGCGTAGCCGAGCGGCCCGCAAAGGGCGGGAAATCCGAAAATTTGCCCGCTATGCTGCCCCCTTGGCATTGTTGTCCCTTTGCCGTCGCCCATAGGGGGTTCCGTCGCCTCAGCATTTGATTGCTTTCGCTGCGGGGAGTGTCGGAGTCAGAATCTCAAGTTCTCCAAAACTCCAGAACTCCAAGTAGCGAAAGCAATGGTTAAGAATTTTAGTTAAGTTATAGGCAAGAACGTTTAGGGTCAACGCGGCGAGACGCCGCGCTACAGGGGGTTCCGTCGCTCCGCGACGGAACAATGTGAGCGTCGTGTTCAGAACTGAATGCAAGTTCTGGAAGTAAACGCAAGTTTATCCGATAACTTTGGGCAAATTCTTCTGTCGCTGCGTGCGGAAGCTCGCCACGGTCACCGCTCCAACTCCGCCCTTCGGGCTTTCGTCGCTTGGGAAGAGTGACGACTGTGCGACGCGCCGCATGGTGCAGGCCGCGCTGAGCGTCACTCTTCACATGCCCGAGGCGACTTCCGCCCTCCGCTCCGTGCACACCCGCCCCCTGAATTTTGATATAATGCTCCCGCTGCCCGGTGCCAGACGTGAACTTGCGGTTGCTTTGCTGGCGTCGGGTTGGTCCTAGGCCCTTTAGCGAGGGCCTATTTTACTTTTCCGTCTTCTTCGGTTCGAGCACTCCGTTCTTCTTGAGCACCGCCTTGTCTGCCGCCTTCTGGAACTTGCGTCCGAGCAGGAAGGGATGCAGCGTCACCCGGTCCTGCGGGATGCGGACGATGCCGAGCTTGTCGAGGAACCTCTTTCCCTCGCCGCCGAACTCTTCGACGAACAGGTCGTACGGAGCCCTTCCTCCGAGAGAAGGCCTTGGATAGCTGTTCAGGTGCGACATGATCAGGTTGATCTGCTCCTGGCTGAGCGGGTTGAACGATACGCCTTTCTGGAGAATGCGCCTCAGGTCCAGGTGGAAGCGCTCGATGTGCGGCTTCTGGCACGAGCAGTATGGGTCGCAGTAGAACACCCTCACGCCGCGCGGCATTAGCTTGTACGGGTTGTGCTCGGGGTCCGGGCGGTAGTTCTCCACCATCTCGGGGTCGCTGAACTCGGTGCCGTTGTCCGGGACTATGCAGCGGAACAGCTTGCGGAAGAGTTCGGGGCCCGCGACCTCCCAGAGCATGTTGACGATGCGCGTGAAGGTCTGCGACGTCTTCGCGTCCCTGAGGAACGCGAGGGGCAGTTTCCCGCGGATCATGAAGGTGAAGAGGACCTTGCCGCTGATCGAGCCGATGACCGTGTCCGCTTCCGTCGGCACGACGCCGGGATTCGCCTTGAGCCATTCGAGCATGTCCGCGTGCGTGCGTCCGACGCGGCATTTCGCATTGGTCTTCGTCTCTGGCCTCTTGTGCGGCTTGCGGCGCGTGCCCGCGAAGGGCAGGTCGTGCTTCTTCGCGGCGAAGAGCCCGTCCTCGATCCATCCGTAGACCGTGCTTCTCGCGTATCCGCCGAACAGCTCCGGATTGCCTGCGATTATCGCGTCGACGGACTGGCCCTGCCGTGCGGCGGGGGTGAGGACATCGCTCATCCTGCGGACTGTCGCCTCGTCGGGATGGACTCCGCTGCGGCAGTTGACGAGAATGCCCCTGTAGTTGGCCTGGGCGCCGGAGGCGATGTAGTAGCGCTTGCGCATCGGGCAGTTGTGCTCGCGCTCGCATCCGTTGCAGACGTAGGGGGCCCTGTTCAGGCGGACGCACACTGCCTCGCGGAAGTCGGGGCACGACTCGAAGCATCCGGGGGAGTTCCTCCTGCGGATGTCGCGGAAGCCCTTGAATGCCGTCCGTGCGCAGTCGTCGAAGCGGGCGCACAGCCTGTTCGAGCATCCGTAGTGCTTGTCGCTGTCGATCCTGCGGTTCAGCAGTTCGCGCGAGATGGTCGACTCCGACCTCCCGAGCGCTTTGGCTATGGCAGCCACGTTGTTCCCGCAGCCGAGCATGAACTCGATGCGGTTCCTTTCTCCTTGTCCCATGTGTTTCATGGTTTCGTTCCCTTTCTGTGTTCCGGCATCGACCGGCGGCACCCGCCGCCGAATCCGTCCGGGTACCGCAAGGGTACACAAACCTAGTCCAAAAGTAAACGCGGGTTTCCTTCCTAGGAAGGAATGATGGGAAATATCCTGCCTTTCAATCACGTCCCGCAATCTCAAGGACTAAACGCAAGAGAATCTTGCATTTGCTTCTGGACTTCACACGGAACAATGTGAGGTCCCGAATGCCCGTCTATTCCACACAAGCTGTTGGGATTTTGGTATAATAATCATGTCGTTTCTGGAACAGTCCTCGGGGCTCGTTGCGGAGGCGGCAGTTGATCTTTGATATCGGCCGGGAGTTCCGGTAGGGCGCGATCACCGAGCGCGCCGCAGCCCGAACCCCGACCACCGGATTTGCGCGCAAGCGCATTTTTGGCTTCTGTTGAAAACTAGCAATCTTCTGCAGTGAGGCTTGAAATGTGGCTACGCAGGGTGTCTTTGCACACTCTGCGTGCCCGTTTCCTGTATTTCACTGCGGGCTTTGCTAGTGCCTCAACAGAGATATCGGAAACGAGGCACGCTTTTTTTTGTCCGGCGAAAGCGCGCCCTCTGGCAATGTCGGATGGAGCAAGGCGATCGACGCAGCGATGAAGATTGACGAACCCAAGACAATCGACAACGTTAGTTGCCGGTTGGGCGACGACATAGCCGGATTTCTCGGGCCTGATTCGATCGTGTATGTCGCTTCAAGCGGTTTTTCGCTTTCGGCGTTTGAACATCTTGCAGCCGAGCTGGAAAAGGTCAAGGCCGTTCGTTTCATATTCACTGCCCCCGCGTTTGTACCCCAGACTGCCGTCAAGGAGAAGATCAAGAAGGAGCGGCGCGAGTTTTTCATCCCCGGCGTGGGCGAGGCAAGCCTTCTCGGAACGGAATACGAAATCCGTCTTCGCAACCGACTCATGCAGAAAGCCGTCGCCAAGAGGTGCGGCGAGTGGATAAGGAAGGGCAACGTCAAGTTCGCCTCCGTCGCCGAGTTTGGTCAGATTCAGGATATGCTCATCGTTGAGACGGAGGCGGGCAGCGTTGTCTATCTTCCGTTCAGCGGCTTTACCGTCGATACGCTCGGCTACGAGCGCGGACAGTTCTCGTCGGCTATCTCCACCCGCATGGGCGGAGCCTTTGCCGTGCCGTTCAGGACGCGCTTCGGCGAAGTGTGGGCAGGCGGAAATCTGCGGGATGTCACCGAGCAGCTTGCTGAGCACGTTTCTAACGTCTATCGCGACAACGAGCCGGAACTGGTGTACTTTCTCGTCCTGAAGCACCTCTTCGAGGAGGCCGTAAGGGACTTCGATGCGGACTCTATGCCCAACGCCGCCGTTGGATACGAGGACACGCTCGTATGGAAGAAGCTCTTTGACTTCCAGCACGACGCCGCAATCGCCATCATCAACAAGCTGGAGAAGTATTCCGGCTGCATACTCGCGGATTCCGTCGGTCTCGGCAAGACATTTACGGCTCTCGCCGTCATCCGCTACTACGAGCTTCGCAACAAGAACGTCCTTGTGCTCTGCCCAAAGAAGCTCGAGGCGAACTGGAACGTGTACAACAAGCCGATGTACCGCAACAATCCGTTCGCATCCGAGAAGCTGCGCTACGACGTCTTGTGCCATACGGACATCCAGCGTGAACGCGGCCAGTCGAACGGGCTTGATCTCGCGCGGGTCAACTGGGGCGGATACGATCTCGTGGTGATTGACGAGTCGCATAATTTCCGAAACGACAAGAGCGACTACCTCGACCGCGAGACGCGCTATCAGGCGCTTATGCGGAAGGTGATGCGCGAGGGCGTCAAAACCAAAGTGCTGATGCTTTCCGCCACGCCAGTGAACAACCGCTTCAACGACCTGCGCAACCAGCTCCGTCTCGCCTACGGCGGCGGGTCGGACGAGATGAACCGCGTTCTCGGATCTGGCAAGCGGACGGTGGAGGCGATCTTCCGAGATGCGGAGCGGGCGTTCGAGGAATGGTCCGACAGTTCGGCGGGTCCACGAACAGCGGAGGCGCTATTCAAGGTGCTGCCGTCGGACTTCCTCGAACTCCTCGACGCCGTGACGATTGCCCGCTCCCGCAAGCACATCGAGCGGTTCTACGACACGTCCGCCGTCGGGAAGTTCCCTGCCCATCTTCCCGCGCAGAGCGAGCAGTGTCCGATATCCACCGATCCGAACGCCGTCAAGATCAAGGAACTCAACGACGCGCTCATCGCGCGCTCTTTCTGCGTCTATACGCCGACGATGTACATTCTCGACAGCCGCAAGAAGCATTACGACGACCTCACGGCGACGCACACGCGGCGCGGCGGCACGATTCACCAGGAGGGCCGCGAATACACGCTCAAGAACCTCATGGTCATCAATGTGCTCAAGCGTCTTGAAAGCTCCGTGTTTTCGTTTCGCAAGACGCTGTCCGGAATTCTCGCCAAGAACGAGAAGCTCTTGCAGTTGCTGGAAAAGGGCGGCAGGATAGACATCGGCGCCGGTGCGGATATGGAAGGGTTTGATGACGACGATGAGATTTCGTCTCTTTCCGTGGGAGCCCATTCCATTGACGTTAAAGACCTCGATGTAGAGTCCTACAAGCGCGACCTGAATGCCGACATTGCGGCTTTCAAGGACATTCTCGCCAAGATAGCGCCAATCGATGCCGAGCATGACGCGAAGCTGAAGCGGCTAAAGGAAATCATCGTCGACAAATCCGCCGCGCCATTCAACGACGGAAACAGAAAGCTGCTCGTCTTCTCCGCATTTGCCGATACCGCCGGCTACCTCTACAATGAACTGGCCCCCGTTCTGAAGTCGGAACTTGGACTCGAATGCGGCATCGTCACGGGAAAGGACGCGCCGAAGGCGACCGTCAAACTCGAGGCGTACGATTTTCAGGAAGTCTTGTCGCGCTTCTCGCCTGTGTCGAAGGAGCGGTCTGACTTCGCAGATGGTAGGGCGGGCGCGCCGCGCACGCCGCAAGAAATTAACATCCTCTTCGGTACGGACTGCATTTCGGAAGGCCAGAACCTGCAGGACTGCGACTGCGTGGTCAACTATGACATCCACTGGAATCCCGTGCGCATCATTCAGCGCTTCGGACGCGTCGACCGCATTGGCTCGAGAAACGAATCCGTCAAGCTGATCAACTTCTGGCCGGATATCGACCTCAACGACTACATTGACCTCACCGACCGCGTGAAGAACAGAATGCAGGCGGTTAACATCGCCGCAACGGGGAACGACAATCCGCTCGCCGAGGGAGACGACGTGGGGTTCCGAGACGAGCCGCTTGGCCGCATGAAGAACGGCGAGATCGTCGATATGGAGTCGCTCAAGACAGGCGTCTCGATAACGGACCTCGGCCTCAACGAGTACGCGCTCGCGCTCAAGAAGTACATGGAGGATCATCCCGGACTCTCAAACGTGCCGCCGGGAATCAATGCCGTCATCGAGGCGAAACCGGACGAAGGGCTTGTCCCTGGAGTGGTGTTCTTCCTGCGCAACCGCGACGAGAAACTCCGAAACGAGGCAAACTACTTCCACCCGTTCTACACCGTGTATCTTGCGAAAGATGGTAGGGAGCGATCACCGAGCGCGCCGCAAGACTGGTTCGTTTACAAGGACTCCACGCAGGGAAAGCAGGTCATCGAGCTTCTGCGCAAAGGATGCGAGGGCAGAAGCGAGCCGATTGCTTCTCTGTGCAAGGCGTTCAACAAGGAGACGAAGGATGGCTTCAAGATGGACGCCTACTCCGCGCTCCTCTCAAAGGCAATCGATGCGATTTCCGAGCAGAAGACCGAGAGCGATGTTGAATCGCTTTTCACGTCGACTGAAACGAGCGCGCTGCAGGGCGACTGCTCGCACATCGACGCCTTCGAGCTTCTTGCGTTCTTCGTGGTGAAGGAGGCCGTGTCTTGACGGAATTCCCCCAGAGCGCCGCTTACGGCAAGAAGATACCTTTCGCCACGTTGAGGCGGCAGGGAATCGCGCCGCGCTACGGTGACTTCATCAAATCGCTCGTCTGGGCGTACAAGCTGAGTCCCGAGACGATGCAGCTTGCCGCGACGGATTCCGTCAGGGAAATCGAGGTGATGGATCTCTCCGTGAAGGACCAATGCTCCGCTCTGCGCTCGCTCGCCGCCGTCATTTCCGCCCTCGACAAGATCATTCCGAGTCCGCTCATCTTCCGCGTGTTCGACGAAGAGGGGCGGGCGCTCAAGATCGCGTTCAACCTCAAGACGTCCGGCGGCGCGGCACATGGCGACAGCGAAGTGTTCCGGCTGTTCCACACGGACGAGACCGATCTGCCCCTGCCGCAGGGGCTCACCACGCTGGAATCGTTCTACAAGCACTTCGCGGCGGCGGTCGGTGGCATGACGACATCGGCTGACGAATCGCTGCGCGAGCTCGACGCGCGGCACTACCGCCTTGAGTCGCTGAACGCCGAACTCGCGGATATCGAGAAGAAGATTTCAAAGGAAGTGCAGCTCGACCGGAAGTATGCACTCGCCAAGGAAAAGCAGGTAATTGTGAAGGAGATCAAGCAATGCCAGAACTCGAAAAAGTGAAATGCTCGACGCCTGATTTCGCGAAGGAGAACGCGAAGAAGCTGCTCGCCTTGTTCCCTGAATGCGAGGGACAAAAGGGAGAGGTGGACATCGACAAGCTCCGCCAGGTACTGTCATCCACGGCCATCGAGGGCAATGTGGAACGCTACCAGTTCACATGGCCGGGCAAGCGCGCGGCAATGGCGGCGGCGAGCGCGGCAACCACAAAGACCTTGCGCCCCTGCGCGGCGGAAAGCGTCGGCAGGGATGGAACGCCCGGCGGCTTCGATTCGGAGAACCTCTACATCGAAGGCGACAACCTCGAAGTGCTGAAACTCCTCCAGACGAGCTACGCGGGCAAGGTGAAGATGATCTACATCGACCCGCCGTACAACACCGGACACGATTTCGTCTATCGCGACCGCTTCTCACTTACACAGAAGGAGCTTGATGACAATGCCGGCGCGTTCGACGAGGACGGCAACCGCTTCGAGGTCAACGACTCCGCCGAGGCGCGTTATCATACCAATTGGTGTTCGATGATGTATCCGCGTTTGAAACTGGCAAAAGCTCTTCTGCGAGATAATGGTTTTATCTTTGTCAGTATTGGGGATGAGGAATTCAGCAATATGAAAAAATTGCTTGATGAAGTATTTGGTGAGGTAAATTATCGGAATACGATAGCGACTCGGCGCTATGACAAGAATTTGAATCGTCAATTTATGGACGAGGGGCTCTCAACATTGAACGTTGGATACGAATTCATATTTGTATACTCAAAATCCCCAGACAGTAAATTGCGCCCTGTGTTCCGAGAAGCCGATGCGGAAAGGAGTACAGAAGGATATTGGAAAGGCTTTTGGAATGCCGCTGACAGACCCACGATGCGGTATGAGATACTAGGTGTTCAGCCTGACGAGGGACAATGGAAGTGGCAGGAATCTGTAGCGCGTGAGGCAGTAGAGAATTATAATGTCTATAAGAGAGATTTCTCCGCTACAATGACAATTGAAGAGTACTGGAGAAGCACAGGAGAATCAAAACGATTTTTGCGCAGGGAGAAGGATGGTAAAGGGAAAAATCGGGGTGTCGAACATTGGGTCGCACCTACAGATGAGATATTACGGACATCGAATTGGACGGACATGTTGGCATCAAAGCCATGTGGCCTGCCATTTGACAGTCCAAAAAACCCTGATGTCATTCTTGAACTTGCGTACCTTGCGGGGGTTAATAATGAAGATATGGTTATTGATTTCTTTTCAGGGTCTTCAACTACGGCTCAATCGGTGATGCAATTGAACGCGGAGGATGACGGGAACCGTAAGTTCATCATGGTACAGTTGCCCGAGGTGATTGATCCGGAGAAATTATCGGGTGATGCGAAAAAAACTGCTCAAGCCGCCGTGGAGTTATTAGATTCTATCGGAAAACCACATGTGATTTGTGAGATTGCTAAGGAACGAATTCGCCGTGCGGGCAAGAAGATTGCCGAGGAAAACGCGACCACCGCCCCTAACCTCGACATCGGCTTCCGCGTTTTGAAGCTCGACACTTCATCCCTCCGAGACACTTCCGCAACGGTGAGCGAGACGAATCAGGAGTTCGCCAACTTTGAGCGCATCAAGTCCGACCGCTCGCCGGAGGATCTGCTCTTTCAGGTGCTTCTTGAAACGCGCATTCCGCTTTCGGAGCCGATTGTAAAGAGAAAGGTGGCGGGGAACGAGGTGTTGTTCGTGGGATACGACGGCGAGGACGATGCCGCCACATCTGGTGCGCCGCTGGCTGCATGTCTTGATGCGAAGGCGAAGATGACTACAGATTTCTTCATCGAGATCGCGAAGCTCAAGCCGGGCATCGCGTTCTTCCGCGACGATGCCTTTGTCGATGATTCCGCGCGAACCAACCTCCAGCAGGTCTTTGCCCAGTTCTCGCCTACGACGAGCATCAAGGTGATCTGACAATGAAACTTCAATTCAAGAACCAGGCATTTCAGGAGGCGGCGACGGCCGCTGTGTGCGACGTGTTCGGGGGGCAGCCGTACAATGACCCCAATGTGTATACGGTCGATCCGGGTAGAAGCGGGCAGACGGCACGTGCGACGCTACCGGAACAGGGAACTTTGTTTGGTGGAGAATTACGGCAAGGAACGCTTGCATTGCCGGATGACCCGCCGGATGTGGGTTACAAGAACGCGGAGATCGAAATTCCTGCGGAGGTCATGCTGAGTAGTCTGCATGCAGTGCAGGACCGGCAGAATCTCGAACATTCGAGGGGCGGCGCGGCCGGAGTCCGCGCCCTACCGGAACTGGAAGTGGAGATGGAGACCGGCACGGGCAAGACGTTCGTGTACATAAAGACGATCTTCGAGCTGAACAAGCGGTACGGCTGGTCGAAGTTCATCATCATCGTCCCCGGCATAGCCATCCGCGAGGGCGTGAAGAAGTCCCTCGACATCATGGCCGACAAGTTCCAGGGCGACTACGGCAAGGTGGCGAAGACGTATGTGTACAATTCGGCGCATCCGCAGGACGTGCTGGACTTCTCGACGAACGCGGACATCCAGGTGATGGTGATGAACGTTCAGGCGTTCAATGCCAGGGGCGAAGCGGCGCGCCGCATCTACATGGAACTCGACGAGTTTGCCAGCCGCAGGCCCATTGACATGATCGCGGCGAACCGTCCGATCCTGATTCTCGACGAGCCGCAGAAGATGGAAGGTCGGGCGACTAACGAGATGCTGCCGAAGTTTCATCCGCTGATGATCCTGCGCTACTCGGCTACGCACAGGACAATCCGAAACCTCGTCTACCGGTTGGATGCCATCGACGCATTCGAGCAGAAGCTCGTGAAGAAGATCGAGCCCGTGTGCATCGACGTGACGAACCGGGCTGGCATTACCGCCTACGTCTATTGCGCGGAGATACGCCCCGGCAAGGACGGCCCGGAGGCGCTCCTGGAGTTTCAGGTGCAGCGCAAGACAGGCGAAATCGTCAACGAGACAAGGGTCGTCAAGAAAGGGGACGACATCTTCAGGCTTTCGAAGGAAGTTTCCGCCTACAGGGACCGCTTCCGCGTAGTGGACCTTACGGCCAAGGACGGCTACGGAAAGATAGAGTTCGAGAACGGCCTTGCCCTCATTCCCGGCCAGGTGAACGGCGACATCGAGGAAAAGGAGCTGCGGCGAATACAGATTCGCGAAGCAATAAAGGCGCATCTCGACAAGGAGGTGCAGCTCTTTTCGCAGGGAATAAAAGTGCTGACGCTTTTCTTCCTGGACAAGGTGGCCAACTACAGGGTGTATGGCGACGACAGCGCTGGAACGAGCGGCGAATACGCGAAGATATTCGAAGAGGAATACAAAAAGGCGATAAACGAGCGGCTGTCCGTTCTTGAAGGCGTGGGCATCGCCCCTGCCCTGAAGAAATACTGGGAGGGGATAGACGCCGCCAAGACGCACGCCGGGTATTTTGCCGAAGACAAGAAACACCGTCTCGTGGACTCAAACGGCGAGAAGGAAACGGACACGAGCGCATACGACCTCATCCTCAAGAACAAGGAACAGCTCCTTTCGCTTTCGGAGCCCGTGCGGTTCATCTTCTCCCACTCCGCGTTGCGCGAGGGATGGGACAATCCGAATGTGTTCGTGATGTGTCCGCTGAAGAAGCCTGATACGGGGAACGAAGTCTCCAGGCGACAGGAGGTCGGACGCGGGCTGCGCCTTTCGGTGAATCAGAACGGCGAGCGGCAGGACGATCCTTCGACCGTCCACGACGTGAATGTCCTAACCGTCGTGGCGAACGAGGAGTTCTCCTCTTATGTGCATGGCCTTCAGACGGAAATCATGGAAGCCTGCGCGAGACGTCCCGTGCTTGCGGATGCCAATTTCTTCAAGAACAAGGTTCTCAAGGCGGAGGTCGAGGTCAAGAAGTCCGTTGTCGAAAACGGGAAGCCAGTCGAAAAGACTGTACGGGAGACAGTCAAGCACGTCATCACCGAGGTCGAGGCGAAGGCCATCAACAAGTGGCTATACAGAAACGACTTCATCGACGACAACGACAACATCCTGCCGGCATGGAGGGAGGCGCGTGATGCAGGGACCATTCCAGACCTTCCGCCGACGCTTGAGAGCCTCAAGCCGTTTGTCGAGGAGGTCAAGACGCTTGTCGATTCCGTGCGCGATCCAAACGCCGCCAAGAAGTTCATCCAGCCAAACCGCCCCAAGCCGCTCGCGCCGAACAAGAACTTTGCCAAGGACGAGTTCAAGGAGCTGTGGAAGCGCATCAACCACAAGGCAGCGTACACCGTGGAGTTCGCTAGCGACGAACTTATCAAGAAGGCGATCGAAGCCCTCGACAGGCAGATCGACATACCGAAACTTACCTACACCGTCAGGAAGGCTACGCAGACAGGCGGCGGCACTTTCGCCGCAGGCGTTCACGAGTCGCACAAGGTCGATGAACACTACACCGACACCGGCGTAAAGTACGACCTAATCGGCAAGGTGGCAGAGGGAACCGTCCTCACGCGCAAGACCGTGAGAGACATTCTTGTTGGAATGCAGAAGTTCCGTTTCGATCAGTTCAAGAACAACCCAGAGAAGTTCATCGCCGAGGTCATACGCATCATCAACGAGCAGAAGGCCACGATGATCGTGGAGCATATTCAGTACCACATCCTTGAGGACACGTATTCAAGCGACATCTTCACGAAGAACCAGATGATCCTTCCTGCGCAGATGACTCCGATCCGCGATGACGGCAAGCCGCTCCAGAAGCACATCTACGACTTCCTCACGACCGACTCGTCCGGCGAAAAGGCTTTTGCGAAGGATCTGGACAACTCGGCTGAGGTCGTGGTGTACGCCAAGCTGCCGGGCGGATTTGCGATCCCGACGCCGCTGGGAAGCTACAACCCAGACTGGGCGATAGCCTTCAAGGAGGGATCGGTCAAGCATCTGTACTTTGTTGCTGAGACGAAGGGTTCGCTTTCTGAACTCCAGCTGCGCGAAATTGAGAAGGCGAAGATCGCCTGCGCCAAGAAGTTCTTCGTATCCCTCGGCATTAAGGACACGCGGTGCCATGTGACGTACAGAAAGGTCGCCTCGTATACAGACCTAATGAACATGGCCAATTCGGAGAGTGGTGATTAGCGGTTGGCGGAGGAATATGGGCAAGAAACTCGAAAACAAGGATAAAAACAACTTCCAGAACCTTGCGGATGAGCTCAAGCCCCGCGAGCAGATGGCGTCGTTGCCTTCGGTAACGATGATGTCATCCTCCTCGCTTCTTGCCATCATGCTTGGCCACGGCGTGAACGGAATCAACGTGCTGGAGCTTTCCAACCGCCTCATCACGGCGTTTGGATCTGCGACGGAGCTCGCCAAGGCGGATTGGCGCATGGTCATAGAGCATATCCGCGTGTACAACCTGGAGCATCCCCGGTCTCCAATCAAGGGGATCGGGAAGGTGCGTGCTCAGACCTTGTGCGCGGCGTTCGAGTTCGTCCGCCGCGCCTACGACGCGCACGATGAGGATTTCAAGACGCGCCCCGTGACAAGCTCGGACATCGCCTACGACCTTTTCAGGCGGGCGTTGCCGCCAAACACAAGGCAGGAGATATTCTTCGTCTTGCCGCTTGACGTGAAGGACTTTCCGCTCAGTTTGCCCATCCCGGCCACAAAGGGCGTGGTTGATCAGGCGCCCGTCCATGCGCGGGAGATCCTCAAGCACGCCATCAGCTGGGGCGCTAAGTCCATCATCGTCGCGCACAACCACCCGACGGGCGACCCGACGCCCAGCGAAGAGGACGTCGCTGTAACGGCGCAGCTCAAGTCTGCTGCAGGCATTGTTTCAATTCCGCTAAAGGCTCATCTGATAATGGGAAAGGATTCTTATCATGTATTGTGAATCAGGCTATAGGGCGAAACCTCATATATTGCATTATGTGTGTCATGGGCTCCATCTTGATTCTGCAAAAGAAGCAGTCCTGTAATCATAAAGAGAGGATTGAATGCCATGCTTAACCACAGTAGAGATATGTCATTCAACAGGGGGTTCCTGAAAGAGGATGCTCTGCAATCCATGCGTGACGAACTTGAGCATCGGGACGGGGGATATCAGAAACCGCCGAAGACGATCCATGAGCACAGGATGGTAGGCGAGGCCCCGAGAGATTTCAGCAAGCAGGAGATACTTGATGGACTGATTGCAACTGCAAGTAATTCAAAGTTGCCGATAGCATATTGCAGTCTGGGAAGATATTATTGGCAGGAATTCCATGATGCCGTAAACGCTCTGTGGTGGCTGCGAAAGGCAGCTGATAGCAATTTCCCCGACGCAATTGAACTAATTGGGGAAATCCAAAACGCAGAGCGCAATGCGGCGATTAGTCGCAGTGCTTCACCTGGTGCGTCGACCACAACGCATGAGGCTGAAACGCGCAATAGGCATGAAGCTATTGAGTTCAAGGTTCTGGAATTGGCACTTACGTCGAATAGATCGTGTTACCTTCTGCTTGTGCGTGAAGTTGGCGAGTCTGAGTGGATGCATTCCGGACTGTATTGCCGCATGAAAGGAAAGGATTTCCGCTGTAGCTACCCAGACATCGAGACCGCCAACGAGGCGGGCAAGCGCCTCTGCGCAGAGTTCTGACACATCGCGCCAGTTTCCGCGGCAGATCTGCCGCCGCGGCAAATCCGAAGACGAAGGAGATACTATAATGTTCCACGGCAGGATGAACG
>JAEEGG010011844.1_pt1 | contig 18913 bp, 10 predicted proteins | sample 9134161 | NCBI WGS metagenome assembly JAEEGG01 (sample SAMN16246543, study PRJNA631951) | gut metagenome | biome: gut microbiome; feature: rumen; material: CR-attached | host: Bos | place: Iran: Karaj | collected 2018-10 | reverse complement strand
CGCCGTCCGCATCGTTCCAGTCGAAATCGATGGTGGAGCAGGCGCCTTTCTCGTACCCGTAGCCGTCGCCCTCGTCCTCATAGAGAGTGAAGGAACCGTCCGCGCCCGGATAGATGCGGATCTGGAGGTCATCCCAGGGCTTTTCGGTCGCGTACTGGACTTCAGGTCCCATGGGCAGGACCGTGCCGGCCTTCACATACAAGGGCAGTTCGTCCCGGGCGAACGTCTGGGTGAAGCTGACGCCGCCTTTCAGGCGTCTGCCGTCCCAGAAACCCATCCACCTCCCTTCCGGGAGATAGATACTCCGGGTGTCGTCCTCCGTGGACACGGGGGCGACCAGGATGGACTTCCCGTACAGGAACTCCGTGTCCTCGTCCCAGGTCCGCTTGTCCTCCGGATAGTCCAGGAACAGGGCCCGCATCAGGGAGGCGTCCTCCCGCGTCACGGCCGCCACGGCGCTGTAGGTATAGGGCAGCAGGCGGTAGCGCAGCCGGATGTATTTCTCCTGCAGGTCGAAGTCCGGGTCGCCGGGACCGCCGAACCGGAAGATCTCCCGCGGGGTGTTCGTCCCGTGCGAACGCATCATCCCCGTGAAGGCCGCGAACTGCATCCAGCGGCCGTACAGCTGCCGGAATCCCGGGTTTTCGTACCCGCCCGGCCAGGACCCGGCGAAGAAACCGCCGATGTCCGCGTTCCAGAAAGGAATGCCGCACAGGGACAGGTTCAGCGCCTCCTGGACCTGTTCCTTCAGGGAAGTCCAGGTGGACTCCAGGTCGCCGGACCACACGTGCGCGCCGTAGCGCTGCAGGCCCGCCGTAGCCGAACGGGTGAGGATGGAGACGCGGCGGTCGGACGTGAGCGCCCGCTGGTGGTCATACACGCCCCCCACGGTATACAGCGGGAAGGAATTCCGCATTTCGCGGTAGGTCCCTTCCGGGGAACGGTAATCGTAGTCCTCCGGACGGACCGGCTGGTGCTCCGGCTCCGTGGCGTCCAGCCACCAGCCGTCGATGCCGGCCGACCAGAGGTTCTTTTCCATATAGTTCCAGAAGATCTCCCGGGCGCGCGGGTTCCAGGGGTCGTAGACCCGGACCCCGTTCCCCTGCGGGAACGTGCTCTGGCCCAGGAGCAGGTTCTCCGCCTGCAGCTCCTGGAAAATGTTCGATTCAGGGCCGAAGGACGGCCACACGGAGATGAGGGCGTGGGCGTGGAGCCCATGGATCCCGTCCATCATCGCCTTCGGGTCCGGATAGGCCGGATTCAGGAACTCCACGGCATTCCAGTGGGCGTTGTCCCCCCAGTACTGCCAGTCCTGGATGATGCCGTCCAGCGGTATCTGCAGCTCGCGGTACTTCTTGACGACGGAGACCAGTTCCTCCGCCGAGCCATAGCGCTCCCTGGACTGCAGGAAGCCGTACTGCCAGAGCGGGTTCATCGGCGCCCGGCCGGTCAGGGCGCGGATGTTCCGCACCACCGCGTCGCCGCTGCCGCCGCCCAGGAAGAAATACGAGCAGTTCTTTCCGGCCTCCGACGAGAAGGAAACCCCCTCCTCGCCGCTCTTGAACTCCGTCGGGGAGTAATTGTCCCAATAGACGGCGTATCCCTTCACGGAATGGAAGAGCGGGATGGCGATCTCCATGTTGACATTCTCCAGATGATAGTTCTTCCGCCGCTGGTCCAGGCCGCCGCCCCGGTGCTGGCCCAGGCCGTAGACGGCCTCTCCCGGCTCCAGCAGGAAGCCCTGGTAAATCTCCTCGTGGGAGACCGCCTCCGGCTGCTCCTGCAGCAGCAGCGTCCCGTCCGGACGGTAGAAGGAATAGACCGCTTTCACCGGATCCAGCTCCACCCGGAGCGCCTCGGTGGTCAGGCGGACGATCCCGCCGTCCAGGGTTTCCAGGTCGAAACGGACCTTCCCGGGCGCCATCGTGACGGAGGCCGTCGGCGCGGTGTCCACCTCGCTGTACAGGGGGGCTTTCACCACCTGGACGATCTCCGGGGCATAGCAGACGACCTCGAAACGGGCGGCGGGCCCGTCGGTCCGGAAGCCGTGGGCCGTCTTGCGGACCGGCCCGGCGCAGCTGCTCAGCAGCAGGGCCGCCGCGGCAGCGACATACAGACAGTGTTTCATATTCCCCAATTCTTGTCGGGCTGGTCGCCCATCACGAACACCAGTTTTCCGCCCTTGACCACGTCGTCGTGGCTCAGGAACGGCCGCGTGAGCGGTTCCCCGTTCAAGGTGGCGGACTGGATGTATTTATTGTCTTCGGAAGCGCCCTTGGCGACAATCTCGAAGGTCTTTCCATTCGGGAGATGCACCACGGCCTCCGGGAAGACCGGACTGCCGATGGCATATTCCGCCGATCCGGGCGTGACCGGATACAGGCCCAGGCAGGACCAGACCACGAACGAGGTCATCCCGCCGCCGTCCTCGTCGCCGGGAACGCCCATCAGGTCGTCCCGGAACCAGGTGCGGAGGAGCTGGCGGATCCGCTTCTGCGTCTTCCACGGCGCCCCGGCGTAGTCATACAGGTAAGGGATGTGGAGCGAGGGCTCGTTGGCCATCGAGAACTGGCCCACGTTGCCGGTATGGTCCGGCAGCATCGCGTAGAAAGCATATTTGGACCGGCCCAGGGGCGTGGAGAAGGTCTCGTCCAGCTTCTTCACGAAGGCTTCGGGGCCGCCCATCAGGGTGATCAGGCCGGGGATGTCCTGCTGGACGTCCCAACGGTACACCCAGGCGTTGTTCTCGCCGTAGTACTCGCGGGCGCCCATCCCGCCGGAGAAGCTGTAGTCCAGCGGTTCGATGAAGTACCCGTCCTTGTCCTTGGGATGGAAGAAGCCCGTCGTCCCGTTATACAGGTTGCGGTAGAACTGCGAGGCGTTGCGGAAGGCGATCCCTTCCGGATACTGCTTCACCGCATCGGCAATCACGCTCATGCACCAGGAATCATAGGCGGTGCCCAAGGTTACGGCCACCGGCTGGCGCTTCTCGAAAGAATGGACATTGGGGTCCGTCTCCGGCTCGCCCGGCCGGAGCGCCGGGATGTAGCCGTTGTGCCAGAAGAATTGGTCGATCCAGCCGGCGGGATTTCCGCACCAGGGTGCCAGGGTCTTCTCCAGCAGCGCCTTCCGGCAGATTTCAAAAGCCCTTTGCTTGTCCACGTCCAGGCCCTTGACGATGGCGTCGGCGAAGGTCGCCACCGTGTGGTTCGAGTTCATCCGGCGGGAGTCGCCCGTCACCTCCGGGAAGGTGGGCGCCCAGTCGTTCCCGGTCTGCTCCGCCATCCGGATGAAGGAGGCGAGGATGTCTTCCTCCACGGAAGGGTTCATCACCACGCGCAGCGGGTGCGCCGCGCGGTAAGTGTCCCAGATCCAGTCGTCCGTGTAGAACGGCGTGCCGCCGTCCTCGTGGACCTGGTTGTCGAAGGCGCTCCAGTAGCGGCCGTCCTCGCTCAGGCACACCGGGCGCTCGAAGGTCCGATAATAGGAGGTATAGAACACAGTCTTTTCCTTCTCGCTCCCTCCGCGGATTTCCATCCGGCCGAGGGCCTCGTTCCAGACCTTGCGGCCTTCGGCGGCCACTTTCTCCACATCATACGTATTGATTTCCCGGTGGAGATTGGCGGCCGCCTGCTCCTGGCTGATGAAGGAGACGCCATAGCGGACATGGACCTCCGGGACATTGAAAACCATCGCCACGCAGGCATTCCGGCCGCTGTCGGACTTGCCGTCCACGAGCTGGCCGTGGCGGAGGATGCCCTCCTGCACCGGCTTTTCCTGCACTTCCATATAGACATACACCTTCGTCTCCCCGTCCAGGACCTGGTAGCCGGCGAAAACCCCGTCCGCCAGGCTCACGGCCCCGTTCTGGGAGGTCAGCAGGAGCGTTCCACGCCCGTCCCGGAAGCGGATCCGGTACGCGGCGCTCTGGTGCGAGACTGCATAGTCGGCGTGGACCGCCCCGTCCTCCAGGTCGATGCCGAACCCGTAGGGAGTCAGGTGCTCATTGTCATAGGAGACCGGAATGAGCGGACGGAGCGTCTCCCCCGTCGTCACGGACAGCTTGAAAGCCGACCGCTCCCGGTGGTTCGTGACGATGACCGGCAGGCCATTGACATACTCGGACGTGTAGTCCGCGCGCTCGGGATACACCCGCAGCATCGAGTTCGGAAGCTGGACGGTCGGGAACGTCGGGACCAGCAGGTGGCTGATGTTGCCGATATACGGGTTCACATAGTCCACAGGTTCCTTGGGGGCCGGGCCGCATCCGACGGCGAGGAACAGCAGGGCGGAAAGAAGGTTTCTGCGTCTCATTGATAATAGTTTAGCATATTGTTCATCAAGCGGCCGGCTACGGGATCGGTCCCGGCCTTGTCCGTACACATCGTGGAAATGAGGGCGTGCCCCTTTCCCACCGAAATCTCGACAAGCGGAAAGCCACGCATGGATTCGATCCGCTGCAGCCGGTCTTCCTGGGTTCCGCCGTCGATATAGGCGTGGATTTTCATCTGACCGGCCAGTTCCCGGACTGCGGAACAACGTACGGTTTTCAGCGAGGCGGTGCACACCAGCGGAATCTCGCGTTTTCCGTTATTGAAATAGCGCAGCTCCAGCGGCCCGATCCCGTCGAAGACCGGATCCTCCGGCCGCTCCATAAAGGCAATGTCACCCTCGGTGGGGATGATCCAACCGGTGATATATTCCGGGAAGACCTTCCGGGCCAATTCCTTGCAGCTGAGGAAAACCATGTTCTCCCCCTCCTCAATCCGACTCCGCAGTTCGGCGGGATCGGCCGTACAGGATGATGTAATGACGGTAGCGTCATTCCCGGCACTTTCGTCATTCCCGGCCCAATCCCGGGTCGCAAGGAGAAGGTCATACTCGTTCTCGGAAACGGAAAGACCGTTCTCCGTGAGCCGGAGACGGAGCCTGACGTTCAGCTTCGGAACGGAAATCCTGGGGAGAAGAATCTCCGGCTCCAGCCACAAGCGTCCGTAATAATCGACCCCTGAAGTTCTTATGGAGCCGCTGCGGAGAACGTTCCCCGTTTCGGAAACGATCTCCCAACGCAGGAGCATGGGCTCCAGCGGACGGCCGTCATGATGGTCATTGACAATGCAGACGCGCACCGGAAGACGCGTTCCGTCATAGAAGTGCCGCCCCCAGAGCTCGGCGCTTACCAGCACAGGCTGCAAGGCCTTCTGAAGGCCGTAATAAGTCGGATACGGCTCAATGTTCTGCGCATCGTAGCACTGGCGGAACCAGGTCATGTACGAAAAGTGCAGGATGCCGGAGGCGTCCGGGCAGGAACGGCGGATCGCCTCCGCAAGCTCCTTGGTGATAAAGCATTGCGTCCGAAGGAAAGCTGTCGGATCGCACCAGTCGTAGCACTCGTAGCCCACGAGCGACATCGGATTCTGGTGGATAAGCTGGTAGGAGCGCGTCGGATGGCCGGTTTCGTTGTTGGGATAGCCCGTGGACATCTCCTGGGAGATGAGCGGCCGGCCGGGCATCTTCAAGCGCTGGAATTCCCCGTTGAAAAAACGGAAGAGCGAGTAGTCATACCAGTTGTAATAACCGTGCACATCGTCGATGTCCCCGTCGTCCACGCTGTCCATGAACGCCTTCCCGAACTTCTCTTCCTTGCCCATGGACTGGTAATTGGAATCAAAACAGACAGGATGCGTCGGGTCCAGCGCCCGGATTTCCTTCACCACGTCGGAGATGATCGTGAACTTTTCCTTACACCGCTCGAAATCCTCATCGTTGTCATAGAACTTCATTTCGTTGTTGACGGTCCACAGCATCAGCGAGGGGTGGTTCCGGTATTTCCGGATGAGGTCCATATACTCTTCATGCCAGAGCTGCAGGATCCTCCGGTCCGGAATGGGCGTGGAATGCAGGAACAGCCAGGTCCAGGTACCCTCGAAACTGATGCCGATACCGTTCCGGTCGGCCGCGTCCATCCAGATTTCGTTCCAGGGACTCGTATGGGTGCGGGTCACTTCCACGTTCCCCGCCTTCATCAGCTGCATGAAGGTGTCGGCCAGTTCCCGGTCGTTCGGACGGATGGCGAAGGGAATGTGGTTGCCGCCTCGAAGCCAATACTTCCGCCCGTTCAGGTAGAAGTGCCCGTCCTCCCGGACCTCAAAGGTTTTAAAACCAGAAGTGATTGTCTTACAGTCGCTTGTATTTTTTCCTTCCACGCGGAAACGAAAGTCGTACAGGTTCGGATGCCGAGGGCTCCAGGGACGGGGCGAGAGACCGTCGACGGAATACGTCTCCGTGTTCACCCCCGGGGTGAGGGTCAGGGACAGGCTCTTTCCCGAATACAGGATCCCTCCGGTCTCTCTGTCCACGATCTCCGTGAACACGTCCACCTTCTGCTTCCTCCCGCTGTAATTACCCACTGTTAAGTCAAAGGAAGCTCCGTCCAGAGAAGGCCGGATGAACACGTCCTCCACCTTTACCGGATCGGTGACCGTGAGGGTAACCTTCTGCCAGATACCGGCCGGATCGTTCCCGTACATGCCATGGGCGAGGTCCTTCAGCATCCGGTTGGTGACGAACACCGAGGCAGCGACATCCACGACCTTGTCAGCTTCGTCGATATGGTCCACATAGTCGCGCGTCACCTTCACGGCGATAAGGTTCCGGCCAGGATGGAAAGCCGACCCATCCACCTCGAAGGGGCCGAACATGCCGATATGCTCCCCGGCCTTGACTCCGTTGACATATACCTCGCCGATCTTGGAGACAGCGTCGAAGGTCAGGGTCACCCGTTTGCCGCGGATCCCCATCGGAAGATCCACCCACTGGCGATACCAGGCGGATTTCACCCGGCGCCACTCGAAACTGTAGCCGTCGCAGCGGTCGGTCTCGCCCTGGTAGTACGTATCGGAAACCCCTTTCGGCTGCGCCCCGCGGGGAGAAGGCATCGTCTCGCCGTGAAGCCAGATACGGATCGGATTCCAAAAAGAGGGGACGGGCATCACATGCCAGCTCCCGTCGGGAATGTCCGGACTTGCCAAGGTAATTCCATCTTCCTGATAATCAGGCATAAAAAGCCAGTTTCCATCCAGACTGACCTCGGTCCTGGGACCCGTGAGGACAACAGGGACCGTGCGGTACTCCGCCCGTTCCCGGATCCGCTGCGCCTCCCGTTCAGAGGGCGTACGGCGGCGGGCGTATTCTTCATCGGAAACACCGTCCAGGGCATTTTCCGGGAGCGGTTCCACGCTCAGGTCGGCATATTCGGTTTCTATCCATCCGCCTCCCAACTCCACCGGACCTTCGGAGGCAAGTTCCCAGTCAGGATCCGTTACATCCATGTACGGAAGGGGGCTGTCCCCCACGAACACGCGGATCCTCGGGCCGCAGGCCTCGACCCGCACCCGGTACCACTGACCTGGCAGCGGGTGAAAGTCCAGCGGACGGACCCCCATCAAGGCATCCGTTCCCATGTAGCCCTGCCGCATCAGATACACATCGTCCTGCAGTCCCCCTCTGATCCCTACCCAATAGCGGTCGAAACGGTCGGCGACCCGGAAAGACGCCCAGATCTGTACCTGGCCGGCATCCGGCGCGGACCTTGCCCGGAACGAGAAGGCATAGTCCCCGTTTCGGGCTCCGGCCGGCGCGGATACTCCCCAACCAACCAAAACCATTACAAACCCTAACCAAAATCGAAGTATCCGCTTCATTTTCTCGGAAGATAACTGTGATGACGCTGACGGACCATCCGGATGGTCCCGTCCTCGTTGTAATAGAGCCGGTCCACGCAGATGGAACGGAGATTGCCCATCTGGGAGAGCTGGCATCCGTGATAGAACAGGTACCACTGCCCCTTGTACTCCACGATACTGCCATGGGAAGTGTCGCAGTCGGTCGCATCCAGGAAGATACCCTTGTATTCCCAGGGGCCCAGCGGGCTGTCGCTCATCGCATAGTGCATCCGATTGTACTGCTTCCCGTTCGCGTCGATGTAATTGTCCGGATAGGACAGGTAGTATTTGCCGTTGTATTTGTGCACCCAGGTGCCCTCGTGGAAGTCCACAAGGCCCTCCATCCGCTGCGGCTTGGAGGCGAGCTGCGTCATGTTCTTCTTCAGGCGGGCGCCGTAACACTGGCCGCCGCCCCCGTTGTAGATATAAGCCTTCCCGTCGTCATCGACAAAGACGCACGGGTCGATGTGGGAGGTCATTCCCTTGATGTAGCCGCCCACCTTGAAGTCCGAAGCCGGCTTGTCGGAGGTGGCGATGCCGATCTTCCAGGTGGAGCCGGTGTGCGTCCCGGACGGATGCGGGAAATAGAAATAATACGTTCCGTTGCGGTATGCGCAGTCCGGGGCCCACATGAAACCGCCTTCCTTGCGTCCCCAGGGCACATCCGAGGCCCGGAGGATCTCGCCGTGGTCGGTCCAGTGGATCATGTCATCCGTGGAGAAAACATGGTACTGGTCCATCAGGTCGCAGCCCCGCGGCGGGTCGATGTCATGGGAAGCGTACACGTACAGGCGGCCGTCGGCCCAGACGTGGGCAGAAGGGTCGGCCGTGTACAGGTGGGTGATGAACGGATTGTCCGCCATCCCGTCGATGGTCATGAATTCCGCCGGCTTCCCGGGATAGGCCTTCAGGTACCAGGCCACCTTCTCCGCCAGGAGTTCCGCGCCCCGGTCGTCCGGGTGGATGCCGTCACCCTCAAGCGTTTCCGGGGCGTCCTGTAGCACCGGGTACATGTCCAGCACCTCGCAGCCGGTGCGCTTCGCCGCCTCGTAAAGGGCTGGACACACTTTCTTCTGGCTTACTCCATCGGAGATACCGTAGGAATCCTTCGTGAACAGGGTCGGGGTCATCAGGATCACCCGGGGATGCGACGGAAGGGCCTGGAACATGGACACCAGCGTCTCGGCGTCGTCCACCAGTTCTCCCTTGTCGATGGCCGGTTCGTTCCAGGGCTTGCTGTCGTTGCCGCCCAGGTCGATGAGGACGATGTCCGGATGACTCGTCAACGCCTCGCCCAGCCGTCCACGCGTCCAGTAAGGGCAATCCGAATGGCGGAGCATCGTGCAGCCGCCGACGCCGTAATTATCGATGTGCCAGGCGTCTCCGAGCAGGGCTTGCGTCCGGGCCGGATAGGACCGGGTGGCCGGATCGGAAGTGCCGGCGCCCTCGGTGATGCTGGCGCCCACGAAGGTCACCCGCACCTGGGCGGAAAGGATCCAGGAAATGAGGAGGAAAGCAAGGGTTATCAGTCGTTTCATACGCGGGTTATTTGATGGGTCGGGTCAGGATGCCGGGCTGGTAGATGCCGTCGTCAAACCGGCTGAAGGACGACGGGGTGGCGTCGGCGCAGGGAACGCCGGCGTTCAGCAGCAGTTTATGCAGCGTATTCCATCCCTTCTCGGAGGACAGGAAGTCGTCCAGGGTGCTCACATAGCGGTTCCCGTTCTTCACGAACACCGGGAGCGGCGCGGTGCATTCGTATTCGCTGCGCAGGAGGGAGGCGGTTTTCATCTCCTCCGCCCGCTTGTTCCAGCGACGCCAATCGGTCCGGCAGGCCTCCACAAGGACTTCTCCCTCCTCCACGAACGGACCGGAGAGCGTATATTTCGCGGCATCCTGCCGCTGTACTTCGCAGAAATAGAAATCGGCGTTGGTCAAGCCCCGCGTCCAGGAGCGCTGCGCGGGCAGGAAAGAGGAACGGCGGAGCGGGGTGAGGACGATGTCCAGGCCGTACGCGGCGGCGGTTTCCGGGGTCACGCCCCAGTACCAGACATCGGAGCCGTCGGCGGGCGGGAGCGCGCCGGAAGCTGCGTCCACGATGTTCAGCGTCCGTCCTTTCGGCTTGTCAGACAGGACGACGCCCTGCGAGCGCAGGATCCGCCCCGCACGCCCGTCCGGAGCCCCGTACAATACCACACTCTGATAGGGCTCCGGAACAGCGTTTTCAACCAACTTAACCTTATGATTTGCCTTGTCTTGTTCTTCCCAGCGGCACCAGGCGGCGCCTTCGGGGGCGTTCGCCGCCCGCATCGCGTCGTACAGCGGCCAGGGGTCCCACAGCGGGAGGGCCGGGTCATAGCCGGGGTTGAAGGTGGTCCCGTAGGGGCCCAGCCGCTCCGGCTGGACGCCCGGGACCCCTTCCTCGTACGGGCCGAAGAAGATTCCGTCCTCCAGCGTAGGGGCCGTGGTGAGGTCCTTCTTCCCCAGCGGAAGGGGCTTCAGGGCGTACCACGCCATATTGAAAACCGTGCTGTAGGAGGCGCCGGCTTCCCGCATCGACTTGATCAGGTGATAGGCTTCGTAGGCGAGGCCTTCCATCCGCCCTTCGGCGGACTCGTAGGCCCGGTCGCCGTTGTATTTGGACACCTCCTCGGGGGTGCCGTAATAGGCCATGCTGTGCTCGCCGACGCCCCAGGGCTTGCCGATGGCTTTCCATTCGCGCATCGAGCCGGCATCGCCGTAGTGGCCCACGGTCACCGGCAGGATGCCGGAGCCGTCCTCCTCCCCGTCGGAAGAGATCCAGGGCCGGGACGGGTCATTCTCCCGGACGATGGCCGTCCAGTCGCGCCAGGCCTGCTCCTGGAGCGGCATCAGGTCCGGCCGATGGTGGACGTGCAGGATGACAGGCTTGTTCTCGTTGGACACGCTCCAGCCGAAGACGGAGGCGTGGTTCCGGTCGCGGAGCACCATCCGGCGGAGGTGGTCCTTGGAGTGCTCCCAGAACTGGGGGTTCTCCAGGGCGGGACCGCCGTCGCTGGCCCAGTTCGCCGTCTCCGCGAGAACGCAGATGCCCATTTCGTCGGCCAGGTCCAGGTAGAAGCGGGGATAGACCTGCGCGTGGGGCCGGACGGCGTTGCCGTTCATTCCCTTGATGGCGGTGTACCAGGCCCACGCATAGCGGCGGGTGAGCTGCGGGATGCCCATGAAATGCCAGGAATCGCCCCGGAGCGGATACGGTTCCCCGTTCAGGCACAGCATTCCGTCCCGGAGGGTCCATTCCCGCCAGCCGAAGCGTTCGTATTTGTTGTCGATGGTCTTTCTCCCCTGCGACAGCGAAAGCTGGAGGGCATACAGGTCGGGGTGTTCCGGCGTCCAGGTCTTGAGATCCGCCGGGACGCGGAGGGTTTGCGTCAGGGTGTCGCCGGGGGCCACCGAGAGCTTCACTCCCGGGATGTCCAGCGCCTTTTCACCCAGTTCCCAAGCTGGTACGGGGGCCTCCTGTACCGTCTTTCCAGAACGGTTCAACCAACCATCAACCCGACCCGCGAGACGGACGGAAGTTTTCCGGACTCCGTTATTCCGTAATCGGACCTTTATTTCCAGGAGACCCTCCGATACCAGGGGATGGATATACACGTCGTCGATGCGCACCGCCGGGCGGCGCAGCAGATACACGTCCTGCCAGATGCCGTCGATGTAGTAGCCCCACATCGACCCGGCCGGGACGATCCGGCGGCCGACGCCTGAGTGGTCTTCGAACAGCTTCTGGGACTGGACGAACACGCGGATGTCGGCTTCCTCCCCGGGACGGACGAAATCGGTGACATCGGCCTCGAACGGGAGGAAAAGGTCGAAGTTTTCCGCCACCTTCGTCCCGTTCACGAACACCTGCGCCTTGCCGGCGACGGCCTCGAAGTGCAGCAGGACCCGGTCGCCGGCCCAGTCGGCCGGGACCCGGACCGTCCGCCGCATCCAGGCCTCGCGGACGTTGTTCCAGGCCGCCGGATAGGACGGGAAATCGCGGTGATCGGGCCCTTCCAGGCCGTTCCAGGCGAAGCCGTTCACGTTCCATGGAGAAGGAATCTTGATGCGGACCGCATCCCAGTTTCCCCGGTCCTCCGCCCCGGCTTGGAACTGCCAGGAACCGTTGAGGCAGATTTCGTCCCGCCAGGGCTTCTCCAGCCGGTTCGTCAACCCCTCGGAGGGGGCGAAGCGGTCCGAGAACCGGACGCCGGCCCCGAAGAGGAGGGCGGCGTGGAGGCCGAGGAGGAAAAGCAGGAGGGTTCGTCTCATTTTGCGCGCATCTTTAACGCAAAATTACGAACCCTCCCTTTATTCCTTCTTAAATGGAAAATTAACCGACCTTAAAAAGGACTTAAAAACCGCTATAAGTCCGGAGGAACGTCCTCTGCGGCGTCTCCGTTCAGGCGATAGGCCTTGATGAGGCGGGAGATTTCCGGATCCAAATTGCCCCGGTGCACATAGGACGGTTCCTGGCGGCAGGCCGTGAGATAGCGCCGGACGGCCTCCTGCTCGTCGCCCTGACGGGCGTACAGGATGGCCAGCAGATAATTCACCGACGCCGTCGGCTTCAGGCGGGACAGGATCGCCATGGCGCTCTGGTTGCGGTCCAGGCCCATATAGGCGATGGCCGTGTTGTAGTCATCGTACGGCCGGAGGAGGGCCAGGGCGCCGTCATAGTCCATGTTCGTCAGCGCCCGGACGCCCCGCATATAGGTGGAATCCAGCACGGTCGTATGGATCGTGTCCTTGACCATATCCTTGCGATGCAGGTGGAAGTCGAACGCGACAGTGCGGAGTCTCGGATACAGGCGGTCACGCAAGTATTGATAGAAACGCTCGCGACCCAGCAAGGCCTCCCGGTCGTCCAGGCCGGGCACGCGGCCCAGCAGTTCGTAGCGGGACTTGTCGCCCTCGGTCAGATAGTCGTCTTCGTCCACCAAGAAGTCCAGGCGGTCCCAGTTCTCCCCCTTGTAACGGCTGATGAACGGGATGCGCGGCGGAACCGCCTTGATCCGATGCCCGGCCGCGTTGAAGCGGAGACCGTTGCGGCGGTCCAGGGAATCCCAGAGGACCTTGATCTGCTCGTCCAGGTAGCGGGAGATGGACTCGCTGCGGGAACGGGAAAGCCGCCAGTTGAGGCTTTCGCTTCCCTCGGGCGACGCCGAGGCGGTCACGATGATGGAATCCAGCAGGAACTCCTCATTCTCCAGCAGGGCGGTCAGCGTGCGGCGGATCCGGCCCAGTTCCCGGCGGTTGTCCCCCAGGTTCAGGTCGATGTTGCTCTTCCCCACCTGGAAGTCGATGCGGCTGGTCGTGTTCGCGTCGGCGTGGCGCTCGATGATCTTGGTCATATAGTGCTCCGTGCGGTCCGCGAGGCCGGAGACGGAACTGATGTAGAAAGTCAGCGGCGAACTCTCGGGGATGGCGTACAGCTTCCGGTCGGACTCGTAGATGTCGCCCGACAGGACGATGTCCACCTTCCGCAGGCGCGGCCGCGTGGCGATGGTCTGGACATAGTTGTAGATGAAATCGCCGTTCTCCCCGACCATCACCGTGTCCAGACGGATGCCTTCCGTGACGATGGGGACTTTCACGTATTTGCGGTACACCTCGTCCAGCCGGTTCTTCCGCCGCTCGTTCATCCGGCGGGCGATCTTGTTCGTGTAGTGCTCCACGGCCTCCTGCTCGGAGACGCCGTAGATCGTGTAGAAGTGCTCGTCCGTCACGTATGTGCTGTCCGTCTTGAAGGCGTACAGCTGCGGAATGTTGCGGCGCAGGAAGATTTCCAGCGCCTTGACGTTCACGAAACGGGTGGTGTCCGAGACGATGCGCGAGAGGAACCGGTTGTATTGCTGGTACCCCCGCAGCTGGGCCTTCCGGTAGGCGTTGCCGGTGATGATGACCGGTTCCAGGCGCTCGACGTCGCCCAGCATGTACATGTCGGGATAGAAGCGGAGCTGCCACCGGCTGTCCTGCATCGCGCCGGGGACGATGATGGCAAAGGAAAGGTCCACCTGGCCGTGCCGCTCCGCGATGTTACGGAAGCGGGCCGTGATCTTGGCCGCGTCCAGGGTCTCGGTCGCCACCATGTCGCCGGTTTCCTCGTCCCGGATGGCCTTCATCAGCAAGAGTTCCCGGCCATCGTCATCCTTGATGCGGAGGGTGTCGCGCAGGACCTTCGCCTCTTTCACTTCGGGCACGTAAACGTCCTTGCCCAGGACCAGAGAGGCCGCGGGATTGCCCCGCTTGATGGCGGCCAGCTTCCGCTGCGAACTGCAGGAGCCGGCCAGCGCCAGGGCCGCCAGCGCCCCGATGAGTAGATAGTGCTTCGGCTTCATCTAGAAAACGTATACAAGGCTGAGGGACAATTGATCGGGATAGAGGAAGGTCTTCCGGCCTTCTTCCCGGACGAACCGTTTTTCCGGGCTGCTGTAGAACCCGTAATGCTGGAAGACACCCGCCCAGCCGCCGGCACCGATTTCCAGGTTGAAATGCTTGGAAAGCATGAAAGTGTAGCCGAGGGACAGGGCGCCGCCGAAGCCGTTCCTGCCCTCCTTGAGGGCGGCCCGCCAGATACCCGTGTTGGAGAAGGAATGCATGTACTGCGCCTTGGCGGCCACCCAGAAGCCGGAATTGACATACCAGGTCCAGTAGCGGACGCCCAGGTAGGCGGTTTCCTGCCGGTTCTGGACGAGGGCTTCGGGATTGTGGGTATGGAAGTCCCACGGGTTGTACCGCCCGCCGACCATCAGGGAGAAATGCTGGGAGACGGACATGCCCACCTCCGCATTGACGGTGCCGAGCGCGGCCCAGTCCAGGACGTTGGTCTGGACCGTCCATTTCTGGGCGGCGCAAGTCAACGGCAGGACAAGGCCCAGGAGTCCGATGAGAATCAGTCTTTTCATCGCGGTTCCTCCTTAATTGCCGGGCGCCGGCTCGGCCGCGGCCTGATTCACCGTAACGCGGAACATCTCGAAGCCGGGATGGTCCTTCGGCCCCACAGAGATGACGCCCGTGCGGGCTTCCGCGGCGGCATTGGCGGCCACGTCATAGGTCAGCACGCGGACGCCTTCCACGATTTCCGTCTTCACGGTCAGCCAGGGTTCCACGCCGTCGGGGAAGACGCCGGCCGCCTCCAGGTCGAAATTGGCCTCGAACGTGAGCATGACGCCGGTCTCGCCGGCGGCGGGAGCGGCATGGACCGCCTCGCCGTACAGGACCTTGAGCGTCCGGCAGACGAACCGGAGCACCCGGACATCGGAACGGCCGTTCCCGTCATGGACAGTGAGGTAGACATAGCCCCCTTCCGGGAAAACATCGGGGCAAGTGACCTCCACCGTGCCTTCCGTCGCCGATTCTTCCCGGAGGGCCGTCTTCATACGGCCGTCCGTTCCGGCGAACAGGAGCGCGTTCTCCACGCCCGTTCCCGACAGGACATAATGGACGGAGACGGTCTCGCCCGGGGCGATCAGCACCGGGCCCTCCAGAGTCTCACCTCCAACGGTCAGAGCCACGTCCACCGGCAGGAAACGGGGCAGGACCAGGACCGAACCGTCGGCCGCGAGGGTCAGTTCCACCCGGTCGTCGAAGACCTCGGCCTTCGTGAACATTTCGTAGGCGTCCTCACCCTTGGCCTTCCAGCCGGTTTCTTCCCAGGTCTCGCCACCGTCCCAGGAAACGAACCAGAAGCCTTCCTCGACTTTCAGCTGCGGCGTCTTGCCATCGACGGAGAAACGGTTCCCCTGCGCGTCCTTGAGCCAGTCTTCGTCCTGGGTGGAATACCAGTACCAGCGGCCGTCTTCCTCGTCCTGCTTGGCGCTGACCACGTACGGAACGGCATCCTCGCCGTTCTTGCCGTCCACGCCGGTGTACAACTGGACGGAAAACGCATCATCGGTCACTTCGTACCCGCGCCCGTCGGCGTCCGGGGTGACCGTCCTGAACTTGAGCTTGTAAAAGGTGCGGCCGTCTTCATCCGTACCCTCTTCCACGCCTACGATGTAACCGTTGGCCCCCATCGCATAGACGATGCTCCGAAGCGCCGCCAGATCCTTGTTCATCTCGTCGACCTGCGTATATAGACGGTCGATCTCATTCTGCATGGTGATCAGTTCGTCGCGAACGAACTTGCCGCATCCGCCGGCCAGGAAAGCGGCCGCCAGGATGCCTGCTACGATGTATCTTTTCATTTTCATGGTCTTTTCTCGCTTAAATGCCGGTCGTTGCGCCGGCTTGTACTACCTTGATTTCTCCGATGGGAACCCCTGCCTGGAGGCGGAGGAGGAGGGCGCATTCACGACCGGCGCCGCTGACGACGGGATCCAGATGGACCTGCAGCCGGCGGAAACCATCCACATCGGTCAGGGCGGTCTGAATCCAGTCCGCCGTTTCGGGGACCGCGACGGTCAGGGGCGACGGGAAGGTGATCCACAGGTCGCCGTCACCGCCTTCCGCGGGCGCGGAGAGCGTCTTCGTTTCGGGATCGTACGTGAAGGGGCTGTCTTCCTGCAGCTGGATGGTGAAGGAATCGGTCGCCTGGATGACCCGGAAGGTCGTGCAGACATAGTCCGGGTTGTCCTGGGGCGATACGGTCACCTCGCACACACGCACCGCGTCGCCGGTATTCGGCTGGGGTTTGAAGGTCAACTCGCCCGTTTCCGGGTCGGAGACGACTTCCAGCCAGGATCCGTCCTGGGATGTCTTGACGACATATTCGAAATTGGTCTTGTACGGAAGGACCTTCGGATCTTCCCCGCTGCCGAGCCGCAACGGGACGAAGGAAACCGCCGGGGTGATTTCCCGCGGGCGGAACGTAATCATCTTCAAGGCGGAATAGCCGCCGCAACTGGCCGAAAGGAGGATGTATCCGTCGGCATAGGCGGCGGGCGCCTGGACCTTGACCACGCCGGTGGTGTCGTCTTCCGCCTCGACGCGGGAAAGGTAGACGCCGTCCGTGCCGGAGGTGACGAGGACCGGCTGGTCCGTCTCGCCTTCCAGGTTGACCTTATAAGGAATCGGGAGCACCTCGCCGGCGGCGATGAGCATCGTGTCCCGGACCGCGCCCTCGAAGGACATCCGGAACGGGAACCGGCTCGAAAGCTCGATGGTTTCTCCGTCCCAGAGCGTCAGGACGACCTTTCCGAAAGGGGTCTGTTCGACCTGGCGGAAAACACCCATCCCGTCCATCTCCTCGCAGCTGGCCAGCGGGCTGAAGGTCTTGCCGCCGTCCACGGAGATGTGCCAGAAGCCGTCCTCGACCTTGAACTGGGGGACGAAACCGTCCGTGGCGCCGGCGCGGATGCGGCGGCCGTCGGCATCCAGCAGCCATTCGCCGTCCACTTTCCAGTAATAGAAGCCGTCTTCGTCGTCCTGGACGCCGACAGGGATGAACTGACGGCCGTCCACGCCATCCTTTCCGAAGGGGATGACGATGGTTTTGCCGTCGCGGAACGACACTTCGTAACCGTCTTCTGTGAGCCGGTAGGTCTCCGGCAGAATCGTGTGGCCGTCATCCAGTTCCTTCACGATGAGGTCCAGGATGTGCAGGTCCCAGTTCACGGCGCCGGCCAGTTCCTGGAGCGCCTGCAACTTGGCGTGGGTCTCGTCCAATTCCGGCCGGACCTGTTCCGTACAGCCGGAGAATGCGGACAGGAAAACTGGCACGACCAGCGCCAGCAACCCGCTTCTGAATCTTTTTCGCATACGCTACTTACAAACTATTTGAACAAAGATAATAAAAAAAGGGCAAATATCGCCTTCCGACGGGTTCGTTCGTTGTCATGTTGATTCCTTCGGAATATTTTTTGTAGAAAAACCGGCTCAGAACAACCATATTTGCAATCATTATGAAGAGAATCGTCATCCTGGCCCTCGCCGCCGTGCTCGTGGCGGCCTGCGCCTTCTCCCTCCCCGGCAAGTTCACCCAACTGGCCGACAAGGTGGCCGCCAAGGGCGCCGACTACACCCCCGCCCAGTGGGAAAAAGCCAACGCCCAGTTCGAGCAGCTCGTCAACCAGTATGTGGACAAGTACGACAAGCTCTCCAACGAGGACAAGAAAGAAATCAACGCCGCCATCGGCAAGTACACCGCCACGGCCCTCAAATGCGGTGTCGCAGACGGCCTGAAGCAGATCAACGCCCTCCTCAAGAAAGTTCCCAGCGCCATCGACACGGCCGCTGAAGGAGCGAAAGGCTTCTTCGAGGAACTGGGACTCTAGCTCCCGTCCGTTTCACAAGGAACCGCCCCTTCGCCGGGGCGGTTTTTTGTTGCCGCGGCCGGAAATAATCCTTATCTTTGACGGACAATCATTTCCCTGACCCTTATGACGATCGCGCTCATACTCATCATCGCCGCCGTGGCGCTCTTTCTGATCTTCCGGGACGACCACGACCGCTCCTATACCCGGAACGAGCCCAAATCCGGCCGGGAGAGCGGCCAGAAATCGGTCTATCAGAAATCGGCGAAACCCCGTCGGAACGCGCCCGCGCCCCAGAAACCCGCCCAGACGCCGCCCCCGACCCCGGCGATGGGCCCCCGGACCATCGTCCCGGAAGAGAAGCAGTACCGCCCCCAGAAACTGGACGAACGGTTCAAGCCCGGCGAGCCGGAGCCTAAATACGCGTCGGCCCCGCAGCGCCCGTCAGGGAATGACGCCCGCACCTCCGCCTTCTCCTACGGAACGGGAAAAGCCCTGGATTTCAGCCTTCTGGACAGAATCGACTATGACGCCGACCTGCCGGAGCTGACGATGAGCTCCTTCATCGCCGGCCTGCAGGGCTACTGCACCCGGGAGAACCTGGGCGGCGTGATCGGCTATGTGATCGTGGACCCGGTGACCGGCGCGATGGAAGTCCACGACACCGGCGACGGCCTGATGGGCTACCTGCCGATGAAGGACCGGGCGGCTTACAGCACGTTCAATCCGGACCGCGTCCCCTGCCCCTTCGCCGGCCACATCGGCCTCAGCACCACCGGCCGCTACTACGCCGACATCCGCATCGTCCTCCCCTCCACCCGCTCCTTCGTCGAATCCTCCCTCCGCGGCTTCCTGGGTTAGGCTACCAGACAATCTCCCTGGGGATGTCCACGCGGGAGGCGAGGTGGGTGGCGCGGTCGCCCAGGAGGGCGAGGAGGGTGGACCAGTAGGCTTCTTCCACGATGCCGG